>Ga0307377_10004716_pt1 | contig 14829 bp, 34 predicted proteins | sample TR3MG_FD_202535 | JGI IMG/M metagenome (GOLD analysis project Ga0307377, IMG submission 202535) | Soil microbial communities from Risofladan, Vaasa, Finland - TR-3 | ecosystem: Environmental > Terrestrial > Soil > Coastal area > Acid sulfate soil | place: Finland: Risofladan, Vaasa | collected... | reverse complement strand
ATAATATAAACCGGTATAAAATCAAGATACTTTTTGCCATTGCCGAGATGGGTGGGGGCTTGTATAACTTCCTCTACTTTTAGATTTAGCTTTACATTATAGGTTGCCTCGCTAAATACACACTTACCATTAACCATCTCAAAAGTCTGCTTCCAGATAATATCCTCACTCTTGAAAGCTACAAAATGAACTTTAGTTAGTTTCTCATAATCATCAAATTCAGTTATGGGAAAACATTCTATTCTTGGCCGGGGTAGAAATCTTATTCCTAGATCACTGTCATAAATCATCTTAAAGACCACCCCACCAGAAGTATTGGATTCTTTAGCTGCCTGTTGCAATTTCAAATCCATATTGTTTTTCTGGTGAATATCATACAAATCCTTTTCAACTGTCTCTACTTTTGTTTCTAGAGACTTTTTATTGGTACTTACAGCAATATCAATAGACTTTTCAAACTGCCAACCAGCAAGTTTATCTACGATATACCGGGAATAGTTTATCGGTATCTGTGCTGGATTTCTTTCACTTGATTGCTTAAATTCAGGATATTTGGCCTCAATATACTTAAAAACATCATTTTCGTAGTAATCATAATATTTAATAAGTGCATTAAGTTGTGATAATTGATTTTCTGTAAAAACTGAATATGCCTTATCTTTAATTTCTTCAGGATAAGCCAACTCTATTAATTTTCTTAAATCTACCATAATTCCTCTTATCTAAATGAATATTCGGCAAGCTTTGACTCGCCTATAATATTTAACTTTGAATAAGTGCCATATCTCATACTGTCGCAGAAGTGGTCATTGAATTTTACTGGTTCTTCCATTACGTTGCCGTCTTTGTCTTCCCGTCTTTTATAGGATTGGAGTTCTTTAATCCCACTTATACTATCTGCTGTAATTCCAAGCATATGAGTCTTACAAAAGTCTATCCCGGGTGTTATATCTTTTTTAGCTTTATGGATATTAAATCCTGCCTGGTAAAATTCATTTATCCTGGCCGGTTCTGACGGATCTGCAAATATTTCCCTATACCTTAATTCTTCCGGTATTAATTTCTTTACCCGTTCTATAAGTTCAGTATTGGTAAGCCCACTTTGATATAGGAGCTCGTGTACTATAAAATCATTTTCAATCCAGTTATTTTCAGTAAGTACAGAGGGATTAGAAAAACCAAAATCAAGTCCGTAAGTTATATCATCTACTTTCTTGCCATCTATTGTTTTTACTTTGGTTTCAGGATCAATTTCAACCTTACCGAATGTTTTCCATTTGTCATATATAATATTTTCAAGCACACCCCATTGGCTTAATCTAAATATTTTATATAGATTTAAATCTACATCTTTTAATCTATCGAGACGTTTTCTATCTGTATCGCTGGCAAATGGGTTATCATCTATCGTTGAAATATGGACCGCCACATCTTCATCTGGTTTGTCTACAATTTCAGTCTTAATCCAGGACAATGCCTCCATAGGATTCAAGGATAAAAACATCTGATTAATACCATCAGTTTCACGTCTCATTAAAATATCAAGATTAAGATATTCCCTGAATAAAATATCAATTGCTTCTTCTACCCAGATATAATTTCCCTGCTCAATTGATTTCAGTTTATCTACATCATCAAGGCCTGTGAAAAGAATTGAATTGCCGGGACTATCTTTTCGGGTTATTTCAAGTTCTGTATTATTAATATTTACATATTTATAACAATCATACTTGCGTAGAAAATCTATAATCAACTGAAAGCAGCTTTTCTTAACCGCTACCCTTGTTTTACGTACAATGAGTATTCTTTTATTTTCTTCTTTGAAGAACTTATTTACAAGCAAATGCAGCGCTACGCTCCAGGATTTTGTACTATCCCTGCCACCTATCAGAAAATTTATTCTCTTATCAGTTTTTGCAAGCCAATCAAATACATTACTCGCTTTCAGGTTTCTTATTTCCATTTAGAATTTCTACTTCAAATTTTAATGGTTCAGTTCCAGATATTTCCGTATGTGTTTTATCGGGAATAAATTTCTTAATTACATTTATCAATACCGTATCGTTTATAAAAGCACGCTCAATTAATCTTTTAAATAACTTTTTACCCTTTTCGGTTTCGTAGTCTTTAATAGCGTCTTCAAGTAAAGTTAAATAGTTTTTACTTCCCTTTGGTCTACCATCTGGGTTAGCACTATTGCCTAGCTCAAATGGTCTACCTCGCGGTTTTTCCGCGGTTTTATCCGCTAATTCATCTTCCATTATTATCACACTCAATTGTTACCCTAAAACTCGTTCCGGCAAGTCCTTGTAATTTTAATATTGCTTCAACATCGCTTCTGGGTATATCTAATTTAATTCTTGCTCCATCTCCCTGACCGTCTAGATTAATCGCACTCTGTATTGGAGGAAGTGAAGCAGTAAAAGTTATTTTATCCATATATATTTAGCTTTCCTTCCGAACACCTTAAGCTTATCCACCCACCCGACCAACTGATTTAAATTTTATCTTTTAACCAGTTTAAAAACTTCTTACCATATTTAGTTTTCATTTCTTTTATTTTGGAGCAGTAAATACTGGCACATTCCTCACTGCAGAAAATTTGTTTCTTTTTTTTCTTTATAAAAAGCCAACCACATCTCTTACATTCAACCGGGTACCCGGTACCGAATTCTTTTGCTATTAATAAGTCAAATGAGTTATTTATTCCTTTCGGGTATTGCCATTTATTATTTTCCATAAAAGTATCCTCTATATATATAAAGTGTTTTATCTCTAAACTTTACGACAAAATATTTTTATACTTTTAATCAATCTATTAACCGTCCTTTCCGAAATCCCCAAATGTATTGCTATTTCCCAGTTGCAATATCCTATTGCCTTATAGATAAGTATTGCCTTTTTACTTACATTTCTTATCTTCTTGGCAATGGCAACGGCATCTACGTAACTGCATATCACATCTTCAAATTCAGCCCCTCCTTCGTTGGATATCGTATTCGGATTTATAATCTTGCTTCTGGGGTGTGAGAAGTGTAATCTCCAGGAAAACGCTTTTATCATTTCATATAGTTCGATATTTGCCTCCTTTCAAATAAAAAAGAGGAATCTTAAGAGCTTTTATACTCCTAAAATTCCTCTGTAGTTCAGTCAGAATTTTATTTAATTATTTCTTAGGTTTCCAAAGAACCTTGTGTGAACATATAAGAATAGTACCGTTCCTAATCTCTATAAAAATATCTTGATATAGATTATTGTTTATCTCCTTTTCCTTTTCTTTTATGGCATTTATTATTTTTTCTATTATAGTCATCCTAATATTAATATATATTAATTCTGTAAACAATCAATAAGTTAGATTTTTGCTATATATTCCTGCGTTCTTGATATCACTTAAATATTCCAATACCTTATCATAATCCTTATCCCAAATTATATTCTTCTGTTTTAGTAGATATTCATAATCATCTGGCCTGCGATTACCAAACCATATCATAAAATCCTGCGGGTCTTTATGAGCTGAACCATTATTCATAGTATGGCAGCCGGAACACAGTAGACAGCCATTACGAATATCCCACCTTACGGCGTGGTTATCTCTGCCAATTACGTGATGGGGATTATTACCAGGTCTTCCACATACCTCACATCTTATTTTAGACCGGATAATCTTTCTCCAAATATCATCGCATTTATTTTTTAATGTTTTTCTACTTGGTTTTCTTTTTGTCTTTACTTTCATTTGTTATATCTGGTATTGTTATTTTGATTTCATTATCCCTACCATACTCTATAATTTCATTACTATCATAAAGCAATTCTTCTATATCAATTCTATCTTTATAATATTGTTGTAGGGAATAATCACTTACATATCTTATTATTTCCATTATTCCTCCTTATCTTCTATAAATATTATTTTGCCTTTTTTGCCTGCATATTTAGTCAATCCATTATCACCGCCTAGAGTTATCGTACCTTCAAATATAATAACTCCTTCTTCTATCTGCTGTTTAAGTTCTTCTATCTCTTGTAGATTTTTATTATCTAAATTACGCAAATCAAGATAAAGTTCTTTTTGCCTTTTAAATTGCTCTTTAAGTGCTGTATTTTCTTTTTGGAGTTGTTTTAATTGTTTATTCCCCATTTCAGCTAACTTTATATAATCGTCTGCTTTAATCATTTCCTTTTTAGCTATTTCTGCAAGGTCTTTTGCTATCTTTTCAGGTTTAATCGGCACACAATAATTTAGCATTAACCAGTTATAAAATTTTTCTTCTAATTCACTCATTATTATTCTCACTTTCTTTTAATATTTTTAAATAAATTCTGATACCAAATAATAAATCTATATAATTTAGAGTTAAGAACATTACACATTACTTGTATCAGTTGCATATCTTTTACAAACAATACTGTGTTTTCTGGAACAAAATCATTTTGAACAACTTTTATCCCTCTTAATTTTCCTATTATACTTTCCATTTCTTCAAGGCTTGGCAATTTAGTTTCTACATTGCTTTCTGTTTGTGCATAATCAAATTTCATTTATATTCCTTTCCCTTTTTATCCCTATATGTGGGTATAGCTTTTATTATTATTTTATTAGCTTCTTCCGGTATTGGCTTGTATATGTAATCTTCCTTTTCTTTTTTCCATTCCTTTTCTTTCTTAACTCCCAATTGATAATTCTTTTCAAGTTCTTTTTTCTTATCTTCACCGACCACGGCCTCGACTACCCATTCTAAAATTGCCCTATAGTCCGATTTATATTTATAACCCTTTGCACCTTTAGCATTATCAAGTTTTTCAATAAACTTTTTAGTATTGGCTTCACCATATTTGTCTATTAGTTTCTGGTATTCTTCTGTAGTCATTAAGACAAATTCTGCGTATGTGTTTTTATTTACTTCAATTATATTAGGTTCAGTTATATTAAGTTTAGTTAAGGGGACTAAATCGGATTTAATCGGATTAGTTCCAGAGTTGATGATATTTTCTTTATTTGGGGCAGGTATTTTAGATGGTGCTTCCCTATCAAAATGAACTTGATATTCTTTAAATTTAATGAACTGTAAATACTTATCGCCATCTGCTTTATAAAGGATTATTAATTTAACTTGGAACATTTCCAGCAGGCAATTATCAATTTTTCTAAGAGTCATATTTTTAATACGTGGAAATATATTTCCTTTAATAATTGACGGGTCAGCAGAAAATCTGCCTTCCCGGTCAAGATGTGCCAGTAGCCAAGTATATATCAACCTTCCCGTATCATTCGAAAGTAAAGATAATTTTCTACTTTGAGATATTGCTTCTTTATCTAATATACGTCCTCTTGGCATTTATTCTCCCATTCCTAAAATTCTATGTCTTTTATGATGGCAAGGGATACATAATAAAACCCAGTTATACATCTTATGTTTTCCACCCTTAACAACCGGAATAATATGATGTATGTTTGCTCCTTCTATGGTAAAAGTTCTTTTGGGTTTTTTAAGACGAAATTCATCATACCAATAACCACACAATGGCTTCTTACAATCAAAACATTTACCCTTATATTCCATATAAACTGCAATTTTTTGTTTATCAGAAAAAGAATCCCTACCTTTGGTTCTTGCCACTAATCCTCTCCTTAATACTAAAATACCAATAACTTACTAAAGCTAAAAATATAATAAAAATTATAAATAGTAGTTGTTTAAACAATATTATCTCCCAAATATTTAAATTCTATTCGATAAACCATAGGGTTATCTCTCCAACTTATTTTATTTATTCTATTCCACACATTTAAAAAATCCCCCAAATTCCTACAACCCTCTGCTCTTGATTCATCCTCCCCATAAGAATAAATCATTTCTTTTAATTGCTCGATTTTTACTGATATTATTTTAATATATCCTTCTTTCTTTCCATTTCTATCTATTTTGAAATAGAATATATCACCGGGATTCCCGGTAAATTTTATCCTTCTGGTTACAGTTTTTTTACCTTCTTTTATAAGTGTTATAAATTCTTTTTTAAATGAGATTAATTTATTCATTTAATTACCCCTACGGGCAGTTCTTTTTTATTTCCAATTTTGGACACTTCCGATGGTTCACAATAAAAATCAATATGATTTCCCACTATAGCACCCCCAGTATCCACTGCTAAAGCTGATATGATTTCACCGTCTAATTTTATAAATACTATTGTGCCGTAAGGTATGACATCGGGGTCAACCGCCACAAAGTTAAAATGCTTTGTCCAATCTTTATTTAGATCTAATCCTATAGCAGTAATGTTATTGCAACCATCATCATTTTGGGTGTATGCGGTTACGGTAAATTTATCCCATTCAATCTCACTCCTATATTCGGTTACCACTTCCCTTTCCCTTATAATCCTATCCACATATCTAACTTCTACTTTAGGATAATTTTCTATCAGGTAGATTATAAGTATTCCTACCACCAGGGTTAGAATTATAAGTAGTGCTATAGTTCTTTGTATTAGAATTAATTTATGGTTCATTATCTACCACCTACAATATGGATTATCATATAAAAATCTATGCCAAAAATTTCTTAGTATGTTTAGTATATGTTTTAGATGTTTCATTTAGACTCCAATTTTTGATTTAATTTTTCAAGCCTTCTTCTTTGCCTACGTTCTTTTTGATGTTTTCTATTTTTAATCCTTCTCCATTCTGCCATCATAGCCATCTCGTGTGCTATGCCTCGCCTATTTTCTAAAGAATCTGCAAATTCTTCACCATCCATATCATAGTCTGCGTAAACATCAGGTGTATATTCTGCCTCTATCCAATCATGTTCGAACATATTCCCCATCACTTCAACCTCCTACTCGCATATATCATAATAATTAAAAATGCTATTATAATTCCTAAAACTATATATATATTTGGGTATATCATTTATAAACTTCCTTAAATAACTTTTCAAACAAGTCCCGATACCAGTTAATAAATCTATAAAGTTTTGAGTTTTTGATTTGTTCTAATTCTAATTCAGCTAAACTTTTAATAGGTGTTTTTATTTGATAGACTTGAACAGTTAACCTAAGTATTTCATTTTCTTTTCTTAGTCTAAAAAGCTCACCTTGCATTTTGCCATAATTTATATTTATAGGATTAATTAACCATTCTATAAATTTAGAACTTTTTAATTCTTTTTTATTCATATCAACTCCAGTTGCCTATATGTATTTGCTAATCTCCTGTTTGCTATTTCTACATAATCGGGATTTATTTCTATGCCGATGAAATTTCTACCCAATTGTTTGCAAGCAATCGCGGTGGTACCTGAACCAATAAATGGGTCTAAGATTAAATTTCCCCGAGTTCTTGAAATTATTCTTTTATATAACATTAGGGGTTTTTGAGTAATATGATATCTCTTATCTTTATTAAAATTTCTTTGCGGTCTTGACTCTATTAAAACATTATGAGTATTACCAATTCCACTTAACATGGGGGTTCTTTTTCCTTTTGAAAATAAAAATATCGGCTCAAACATCGGAGACCATTCTTTACTTATTTTTCCTTTCCCTACTTGATTGGGACCATACCATATTAAAAGTTGTCTATAGGAAAATCCTATTTCTTCACAAATTGGTTTATAATCAAAAATTTGTTTCTCTAGGCAGGAAAAATAAAATTTGCTTCCCTCTTTTAATACTCTAAATATTTGAGATATCCATTTATTTGTAAAGGTCCAAAATTCAGAATCAGAAATATTATCTTTAGAAATTTCATAATCCTTACCTATATTATATTGTGGATCCGTTAATACTAAATCAATACTCTCATTATCAATTTCTTTCATTATCTCCAAACAATCCCCACAATATATTTTATTTAGTTCTAACATTATTAGTCCCTTTGTCTGTTGTTTTTTTAGTGTCGGTGGCCACGTCTTCAAAATCTTTTGGTGATATATAATCATCAAATACACTTTTATATTTTTTTAATATTTTTAATATTTCAAAGAGAAAACTATTTACTTCTAACATCTATTACCCTACCCCACTTAAAGTAAGTTGTTTATTTTCAATTTCATTCTTATAATTGCTATAATTTTTATAATTAGACCAATTCATATCGATATTTGCTTCCCTTATTTCAAGCTCTTCTATTCTTGACCTAAGTTCAGCTTTTGCGATTTCGCACTCCTCGTCAGAACTTATAAAAAATATACCGTGGTGAGAAGACGAGCCGATTGGAACGCCGCACTTATTTATTAGCTTTGTTATAATTCTTCTTAACGTTCTTTTATCTAACTGAAATTTATAAGCTAATCTTGAATTAGATACTGCATTGCCTATACCCTTATGGTATTCATATAGGTATTGTGCTATGTCTTTATCAGGATATTCAGTTATGTTAAATTGGTTATTTGTTTGCATTATTTTCCGCTATAACCAAAATTGCACATTTATTTTTTTCTTCATCATACCAAGCGCAATCTTCTTGACAGTTACGATATATATTTCCGGCTAATGGACAAAACTTTCTTATTGCTACCGATTCATTCATTTCTTCTGTTAGATTATCAATGTGGTCATTATTCATTTCCATTCCTTTCTTTTATATTTATAAATTACAAATCCTTTTTATCATAAAATAAAAAATCTAATATTCTTCTTGTCAACCAATACATAAAAGGCTTAGTTGTAACCAGCCTTAATAAAAATCTTCTTATTAATTTGCTACATCTAATTTTGTTTTTCATAATATTTATTTACATTCTGGGCAGCACTTTTAAAATTTATCTTATTATCTTTTATTCCTTTCTTAATTTAATATTAATAATTGGTAATAAAGGTAATGCTGCCCATTTTTTATACTTTTAGTTTACTTTGTTCTTCAAAATCATCGTCTATTTTTTCTTCTTTTTCAGCCGATATACCATCTTCTATTTTCTGTAGATATTCATCTATTTTCTTTATATCCCCATAGGTATATTCATAGCTATGTTCCTTATTGGTAATAGAATGAAATGTAACCTCTATTTCTTCTTTAGGGCTGATTAATCTTTGTGCTATAGCATATAATCTTCTTACAATCGGAGGGGTTTTTCTTTTATCCCCATATCCCCAGAATGGTTTTTTACCTAAATCTAACTTAGACCAATCAAATGTTTTATTAACATTATCTTCGGTTTTATTTTTACCCTTACTTTCAACACCACTGTCAGAACCCAGATAGCCATCTTCCAGATCCTGGGTAAATATAAAACTAGCCATTGTCGAAGAGAGGGTTGCGTCTACATAAGAACGCTTTTTACATATTTTAATAATATTATTACCAACAGACTCAACATTTTTTATCATTTGCTTCTGCATAGATTTTTGCATTTTATCTTCCCTGGATGAGCAGTAACCTACACCACTACCCATAAACTTAGCTGAATTTTTGTTATATAAATCACATCTAAGCTCATATGCTATTTCCTTATCGGTAGATATTTTTGAAAGTATTACATATCTGGGAACCAGGTTAAAAATAAAATCTATTTTCTCTGCACCACTCTTGCCCAGGGAGGGCTTTGCCCCCTTCCTAATAGAATAATAATCTACTTTAGCTACAAGATTTTTCTTAACATACTCTTGCAGCTTATTAAATATCTCTGCCTGTGCGTCTATATTGGCAAGTATGGTTGCGGTGTCTATTCTATCCTGTGATACTACCGGCAGATCACTATTATTATTTTCCACTACTTCACCTTCAATTATTTCTTCTTTTTTAGTTTTCATTTCTTACTTTCCTCTCTTACAAATTCATAAAAATCACTTTCGTTTCTTATTTGTTTTTTTGAATAATAATTTTCAAGGCAATTTAAAAATATCTTTTTACATACAGATATGTTGATTTCATCTTCTTCATAAAACTTTTCATTATTTGTACGCGGAATATTAAGTATTCTTACTTTTTCAACAGGTTGTTTGTGTTCTTCGAGCAAAATAATATACCCACCACCGGCTTGAATTAAATGCTCATCATAAATTCCCTTACCCGTCTTTAAGTCTATCAATTCCCTCAATCCATTAACTCTTGCATAAATATCCAATGTACCACCAAAATTATATATATCTGATACGAGTGGGGTTTCGATTAATATGGGTTCAATCTTTTTATCCTTAGCCCAGGCATCAAAACTTTTAACCGAATTTTTAGCTGCTGCGATCTGATTCTTAGAATAATCATCTGTACTTGTTTTTTTACCTTGCAATTTATTGGTAATCATAAGATGTGCCAATGTACCAATATCTGCTTTATCGTCAACATATTTTTTGACCTCTGTCCCTTCAAGACCAATTCTATTAGACCAACCTATAAGAACTCTTTTATCCCAGCCAAGCTCTCCCGTTATCGTAGTTACTCCCGGTACTCTTACACCGAAGGAATTTTTATATATTATGTGCGCTTTTGTCTTTCCCATTTCTCAATATCCTCCATAATTTCTTTTAATGCAGAATCCCTTATTAACCAATCTATTTCTTTAGTATCTATAAATTTACAAATAACCTTTCCGGTCATATTGGTAAGGGTAAATTTAACAGAATCCCTTATTGCCTTTAATCTAAATTGCAACCAGTATTCTTTTTCTTCATCACTCATATTTTATCCTCCTCCAGTAGTCCTGATTCTTCTTCATAAATTTTAGATTCTCTTATAATTTCAGAGTTATTATTTGGAATACATTTCCAATTAAATCCACCTGCACTTTTTCTTTTGCCCCTACAGGTTGCCGCTATAGCACCGTTATCAATACCCGTAGTCCTTTCAGCTTCCCCCGCGGAAGCAAAAATCTTCAAAATCTTGCCAGAATGAATCATTGCGACAAAACTACCTTCCATTTCAATATCTTTTAATTGATGATCTCTCTCATTCTTGTATAGTTGTAAATTATCTAATCGATTATCATTTTTAATTCCATTAATATGGTGTATACTTTCTTCAGGTTCCAAAAACCTACCCAGATGTTTTTCCATTATTAATCTATGCTCATATACATATCCATCTTTTTTACAATATGGATGATTTCTATCTTTGATAAGAATATATCCTCTATAATCTGTATATTTTCCACCCTTCCATCTGGAACTTTTATCACCCATATATTTACCTTTAAGGGTATTACTTATTTTGTTTTTCGTTTCTTGCGTATGCTTATTGCCATTACGCACAGCACCAACCCCTACATTTCCCACTAACAGTATGTGGACATTTCTTTTTACCTTTAAAACAAAATCCATTAATTTGTTTTATCTTATTTTTACCATACTGTTCAAAGAATTTATTAATCTTGTCTTGAATATCTAACTTGTAAGTATAATTTACAGGTTCACATTTACTCATCTTTCATCACCCCGTCCGGTACTCTTGCAATCATATTATCGGCTAATTCATTTATACTTATACAATTATTAGTCGTATATAAACTTAATTCCTTATATTTATGTAGTTTCAATTCCTCAATAATAATTTTCTTTAATTTTTCCTTATCCATTTTTTTCCTCTCCCCTATGCCCCTCGCACTTTTCCATTGGATATTTCTTGTCGCAAGTAGAACACTCCAGTTCTCTACAACCCATATCATTACAGGTATTACATAGACATTTATCACATACTTTTAGTATTGTTTTCATTTTAGTAATTCTGGATTTTCATAAATGTTGCCAATAATCTTACTACTGCATTCTCCAAGTTGGTCTTCATAAATATCATAAAAAAATTGAGGAATCTTAACCACATATTTTTTTGTCTTGTAACAAGTCCAATCGGGCAATTCTAAAACATCCCCCTCATAAACCTCTTCATTTTTATCTTTTAATCCTGTATATTGTCCAACTGTTTCGGGAACAACTCTAATAAATAAATCCTTTAGTTCTTTTGGATTCATGCAATCAGCTTCATTACAATATTCTTCTATCTCTGTTTCATCCCACGAATTATCATAAATATAATAATTCTCATATCCATCACAATTTCTAATAACCAAACAACCGTATACCCATTGGCCATTGTCTATTCTCTTACCCCTAAATTTAATTTCTCTCATTTCAACCTCCTATAATCTCTTTTACTTCCATTACCATTTCCTTTGTGCCAAGAACAATATGTAATATTAGGATTTATAATTATACCTACTGGAATACATTTACCTTTGTTGTATTCGCTACAAGTATTACATTTTTTACTCTTTTCAATTTTTGTTGTTCGGTATATTCCTTCTAGTGGTATTGTCTTTAACATATAATCTCCGTTATAAAATATGTCGTCTTATTCATTCATTTATTAGCCTCATAATATTTACAATTATCACAATCAATCTCATCATTATACTTGGCTGGCAAATCGGGGCATTGACACTCGTAGCCATACTCAATTAAATCCAATTCCGGTATACCACCGATTGGTTCTGGGTTTAAAAATATGCAATCATCTTTCATTTAATTAACTCCATCTGCCTATCCGATTCTCTTAATTCTTCATTTCCCCAAGCATCCCAACCATTAATCCTATACCTAGCAAATAATTCTATACGGGGTAAATCTGATATGCTTTCAATAAGAGCATAACTTTCTAATGGTTTTTGTGAATGTTTTTTAGGAACAGTTGAAAATAATACGGTTGGCTTATATCTTTCCTTATTAAATTGACATTTGTCTTTATATCCAAATAGGATGTGTTGTGTTAGGTGAACAAAATAATTTCCACAACCAGACGGTTTAACCCATGTTATCGGTGCTAGGTATTTAAAGCCCCATGATTCCATTACATCAAAAGCAAATCTTAAATGAGAATTTGTAGTCCATAACCACAAATGACATCCTTCTTCTGCTAAATCACCGACTGGAAGACTTTTTATCTCTTCTATTTGCATTATAGGATATACAAATCTGGCGGGGCGTAATTTTCTTGTTTGATATAATCCAGTAAGCTTCATTGGCCACGGTGGGTCGGCCAAAATAGTTCGGTATTTTTTATCTATTTTATTTAGTTCTAACATCTATTACCCTACCCCACTTAAAGTAAGTTGTTTATTTAACTTCATTTGTTATGTGATTAGAGATTTTTTAATATGTTTTATTAAAATATCTCTAATCAATTTATGTTCTTTTTTTATTAGGGATTTCACATAATTGGTCATCTTATCAATTGTTTCTCCACCATAAGTGATTTTAGAAATTGTTATTTTATTTATATCTTTTTCAACCTTATCCCAATTTATCATTTCAATTTCCCCCCCCAAATTAATTGTAATTGTTTATTTCAAACTCCTATAATCTCTTTTACTTCCATTATTAATTTTAATATTTCTTCAGGAGTTTCCTTAATCCATATTTCAATATTGTTATACGCTATCAAACGAGTACGATTTGAATATTCGTCATGATTAAAACCACGGATATATTTAGTATTTATGTAGAATTCAGTTGTTGTGTCATTCTTACTTTCTGGACATCCCCACATTCTGTTTAGTTTTATAAATTTCATTTTTCCTTACCTTCTTCTATATTTATAATATTTTAATAACCCCACTAAATTGATAATGGAGTTAATGAAGTATTATTTCACTAAATTATTTACCTCTCGTTCCAAATCATTAAGTCTTTGGTCAAGTTCTTCCGATACTTCTTTAAATAATTCTATTAATTTTTCAATTTTGTTTTCCATTTTCATTCCCCTCCTCTACTTGAAAATATTATTGTTACAATTCTTATTCCGTTATTATCAATTATTCCAATACCGATATTTTTATAGATTGGATTTAATATAACTTTATTGTGGGGTTGGCTGTTTAACCAGGCACCTAAAAACATTTCCGGAGTAGCTTTACAATTACTTCTTCCCAAAATCTCACCACATCTAACACGTTTGCCTTCAGGGGTATAGTGTGAGAAATAATTCCTGGCTGTCATATCATTACATCTTGATCCTGCCAGTTCCATTAATTTTTGGTCAGCTATAAGTGGATTAAGATTATTTTCTATCCTTGCATCATTTACGAGGTTTAGGAAAGCTAGTTCAGTTTCGTTTAGGATTACCTCTTTTTTGCAGGTAACGGTAAGGCCAAGACTGGATAATGCAATTGTGGATATTATAAGTATTACTATTATTGTTTTTAATTTATTCATTTTCTAAATCCTCTAATTTATTTATAAATTCCCTATTTGATTTAATAATTATTTCTTGAACATTATTTATATACTGTCTTGAATAACCCATTTGTCTTGCTAAATCTTTTATTCCCAATTTCAATTTCTTCCTTATCTCTCTAATTCGTTTACTGACCCTGTAGCGCTCTAACGTCTCTTGCCAGTACTCTTTATTACTTCTCATATTTACTCTTAAATTTGACCGTATATATACGGCTTATAATTAAAATTATTCTATATATGCTTGTTATCATCCTTGATTTCATATAGATTGTTTTTTTCAAAAAAAATATCATCTGGTTTGCAATTTAAAATTTCTGCTATTTTCTTTGCTATTTTGTAACTTGGTGTAATTTTTTGATTTACATATTTGGAAAATGTGGTTTCCGAAATACCTACAGATATTGTAATAAAGCTCTGTTTTAAACCTTTTTCTCTTATCTTCTTTTTAAGTTTTGTATCTTTATTATTCGCCATTCTCTTTATACTCTATGATATATATGATAATAATGACGTTGCTATAATGTATATTATGTTAATAACCTTTTTATCCAAGAGTTCGCATAGAATATTATCTATGCTTTGATTACGATTATACTACAATAAAATACCTTGTCAAGTAAAATATAAATAATTTTACAAAAAAGTTTTATT
>Ga0307377_10004715_pt1 | contig 14829 bp, 28 predicted proteins | sample TR3MG_FD_202535 | JGI IMG/M metagenome (GOLD analysis project Ga0307377, IMG submission 202535) | Soil microbial communities from Risofladan, Vaasa, Finland - TR-3 | ecosystem: Environmental > Terrestrial > Soil > Coastal area > Acid sulfate soil | place: Finland: Risofladan, Vaasa | collected... | reverse complement strand
TGAAGTGAACTTCCTCATCTTCGAACAGGAGCTCAATGTCTCTATCTGTCCATGCGCTTTGCTTTACTATAATGTTCATAATGTATATTATACAGTATTTGAACGTTATGGTCAAGCTTTCATTTGTTACCAGTCTAAGAAGTCTGTGAACATTGTCACACCTTTTAACTGGTTATTCTTTGGCTTTGTTAGTCTCAAACTAGCCGTATCCACCTCATTAAAATCTTCTATTTTAATCCAGGCTATTTGGTTTGTGTTGACTTCAAACAAAGCAATAATATCAACGTTATCTTTGCTGTAAATTGTGTTGTTGCGAAGTTGTCCTGTGGGATTCAACTTTACTTTGCATATGTCATTTTTTGCTTGGCTGTATTTTACTTGGACTCTTAATGGACCAGATCCTGTATCAACAACCATATCATATGGACAACCTTGTGGCATCATTCCAACGAAATAACCTTTTTCTGCCGCTTTCATTGCTACAACAAGTTCAGCGTATGTTCCTTTTTGTGTACTATTCATACACTTATTTATCTAACCTTTCACTACCCTAGCGAAAAGTCTAATTGGCGGTCTGTGCGGGTAACGATCCCGACTATTTTGCCTTGACAGGGCAACGTGTGTCCATGAACACTTACAAACCTTAATTTGAGCGCCAGCTACGCTGACGGCGTCCTCTGGGCTTACGTTGCGCAGAGTAACGGCTTTTTGGCGACTAGAGTTGGATTTTTACCAACTTCAACGCTGCCATTGGGTCCAATGGGCGCTGGCAACATGCCATTCTAGCTAACAGTATTGACCTAGTACTCAGTCAATACTGAATCATATGGCGCCTTTGAAGAGATTTGAACTCCCATCTCGGACTTTAGGAAAATCCTGCTTTATCCAGTTAAGCTACAAGGGCTAAATTTGGCGCCGCGGACGGGAATCAAACCCGCCTAGTTCTCGCAGACAACGAGTCACCTTCTCAGTCAGCCTCCGCGGCATAATATGAATACTAATCTAATCGCTGCTGACACAGCTCTCTTCGCTACTACGCAAATAGTGTCAGCTATTTCCGTTTCACCGCCAACGGACTGTGCCGCAGCGTTAGTAAATTTGGCGACCCGTGAGAGATTCGAACTCCCAGTAAGTGGTTTGGAATCACTTGTGTTACCGTTGACACCAACGAGCCTTAATTTGGAGTACCGTGAGGGAATTAAACCCCCGAATATCGGGTTTGCAATCCGATGCATTATCACTCTGCCAACGGTACATATTTACTATTCCACATTTGGAGCGGGTGACGAGGATCGAACTCGCCGTGCATTAAGCGTCTGCTTGGAAGGCAGATTCCTCACCGTTGAGGAGACACCCGCATATAATTTGGAAGGCCTACAAGGATTCAAACCTTGGATAACAGATTCAAAGTCTGCTGTGTTTTCAACTACACCATAAGCCTATAGTATTTGAATGGCGCTTGTTATCCAGACGCGATGCTGGCAAGCCTAGCACTTCCTGCGGCAGCTAGTCCGTCCGACTGATCATTGAGCCATGTTTGGTGGAGGAGTTCTGACTTTCACAGCCGTCCGCGGTCTTTCTCCGAAGCAGATTTCTGCTCCCCCATATTTGGTGGACACGCAGGGAGTCAAACCCTATCTTTCTCAGTGCAAAAGAGATGCTTTCTCGTTAAGCTAACGGCCCATAATTTAGATTGTTGTTACCACAGTCAGTTCCTTTATAGAAAACTATAGCCACCCTTGTAAGGTGGTAACAACAAATTTGGTGGTCCAGGCTGGATTCGAACCAACTGTGTCAGAGACAAGAGGGTTACAGCCTCCCAGGGACACCAATTTCCCTATCTGAACCTTAATTTGGTGGAGGATAGGAGAGTCGAACTCCTGACTTCGCGGTGCAAGCGCGGAGCTTTCCCAATTAAGCTAATCCCCCTTAATTTGGTGGCTAGTCTTTCAGATGGCGTCGACTGACCTCTACCGAACTAATCTGTGCTATCCACGACCCGGCCACTGCCGGCGCAATTAACCTTTATCCATTATCGGCAACATGTTTGGTGGATCATCGAGGTTCCGCGCCCCGCTCCTCCGGGCTTCAACCGGATGCTTTCACTAGATTAGCTTATGATCCATAATTTGTTGAATATCCGCCCCCCGCATCTCGGCGATATTTCTTCTCCAGCTCCCGGTTTATCCGTATGAGCTGGCTTACCTTCAATACACCGTCGATACAATTTTACCAGTAGCGCGTCTCTACTTCTTGGCTCCAACCACCTGGACCTATTCCCAAGCCATCGGTTACCATTGTACCTGTTCACCAAAGCTGCGAGCCGCGGTCAGACAGTGTTTTAAATTCTTTGTGGTTCCGTAAAGGAACCCTAATTTATTAAGTATCAGTTATCGGTTGCTGCCACAAAAGGCTTGTTCCCTCCAACTTCCCGGCGCTTAATGGGTCCCGGTCCCCCTACTTCTTTTACTCTAAAAAAAACCCGCTTTGTTTTCACTTAGCGGGTTCTTGTAAACTTTTTGGAGTTAGATTATCTTTAGAAATCTTCTCCAGCTACTAGAACCCGGCTTGTATCCGGTCCATAACTAAACCACACGGCCGCTGGCGCTTGGCGTGAGCCTTGCTGCGAACATACTGCCTGTGATTGTGAAGTTACTGAAATCATTATATCTCTCTAGTTGTTACGTTTATTTATCTCTTTTACAAGATAACTTTAATTTAATATGTGTATTATACAGTCTATTTATACACTTGTCAAGCTTTATTTTAAATTCTTTTTCAATTCTTTTGCGAGTGCCAATGCTCTGGATTCTCGTTGTACCATTGTTCTATTGTTACTTGTAGCATAATCTGATCTTCCGTTAACCCAAGAAGGTCAGTTACTTGTTTCTGTGCGTCTATTCGATCGCTTGCTTTCACAGTTCCAAGATACTTGGCACCCGTGCCAGTTGTCATGTCGTAAACTGCGTAATACAGCATAGTTAAACCTTTTGACTTATTTAATGCTTGTATTATACAGTCTATTTATACCAGTGTCAAGTGTTATTCTTATTCTTTTTCATTTAAGTTATTGTCTTTAACTACGCCCACGGTATCGCAGTGCGGGCAGGTTAGTACATCTGGCATATATCCGTCAACTGTAGCATAAGACCACCAGTTGTTACATTCTTCGCAAGTGTAGTGATATATGGTTTCTGTCGTGTACAGGATCATGTTTGACTGCCAATGTAGCGTTCCATTGCTGTTCTGATTACAGCAAGATCTGCCATCCCTTTTGCCACGAAATTGTCCGGATTGTGCTGCGTCCACATCATATCGCCGGATTCCGATACAAGCACAAACGGCTCCACGGATACGCAGATAGCACAAGGATACATTCCAGATCCACAATGAAGCGGCGTCTTGGAAACGTCAATCGCGACGACAATTTGTCCGATTTTAAAGTTCATGCGTCTCCCATTGCCTCAGCCAGTGCTTTTTGTACTTGTGGCATAGTTTCAACTAAATTTTCAACTTCATCGAACAGATTTGCCTTTACTTGAAGGCGAGCAATTTTGATGTCTTTGGCGTTATTTCCGTCAACAAGCAATTTAAGAATCCGAAGAGCTTCTTGCGCATCGCGACGATGACGATGACTAACTTCGCGATCGTTTATCAGTCGTCCTAAACGCTTCTGGATATCACGATGTAGTTCCTTGTTCATGATCTATTTCCTAGTGTATTCGTAAATAGTATAATCGCGGAATTCGACGATTTCGTCCTTGTAGACTGCGTTGCCTTTTGTTTCTTCGGCAAACACGACAATCTCAACATCTGGTGTGATTTGGATGATTTCAAGATCGTTTGTAACTAGTGCGCCTTCGTTTTCGTCGGTTAGAATGGATTCAATAATCTCCATTCCGTCCGGGTGTCCTTCGTGATCGCATGTCCCAACAGGAACGCCGTTCTTGGCGTATGTAATTACAAGTTCGAACTCTGTGTCCAGTATGTTTTTGGATTTGGTGTACGGATGCTCGGCGAGAGCTGCCGCTTTATCCTCGATTGATTTCATCCATTTCTGGAATTCAGGATCCGCGTGTACTTTTTCGGCATGAGCCTGGAATTCAGGGTCTTCGGCTAGCTTTTTTCTTATATCTTCAGCGTTTGACATTAGTCGTCCTTGGGCATTATGCCCATGTCTTGGAAGCGTTTCAGCGCGTCAGCAACAGCTTCGCCGGCAGTCATGCCGGGAAAAGGATTCAGCTTCTCCATTGCCTCGGCGAGTTCGTCGTCTGTTGCGTTGTCGAGGATATCAGCAGTAGTCTGCCAGTCGACTCGCTTATCTTTGCTCATTATTCGTTGCCCTTATCAAGGTCAGCTTGTTCAGCTACTTCATCTTGAAATCCGCGTATCGCGATACGAACCCACTCACGCAGGCTACATACAGCGATTACAGCGATGATGACAAGCGAGATAATCTGGCCAGTTGTTAGGTTTTCCATCATGCGAGCTCTACTTCGTCAAATCCAAGCGGTTCCAGTCCCAACGTGCCTTGGAACGGCATGTTCATATTGGAAACGATTACGATTTTGTTGTCGATGTCGACACGCTCAACCCGAGCGTATCCGTTCATGTGATCTTCGGCATACGCAAGTATGCGAACAGTGTCAAGGCGTTTAATTTTGCGGTTTTTCATTATCCTTTCTCCAACATGTTAACTTCGAGGATCAGATCTGTCAGGAGGTTCTTGCGGTCTGCTAAGTAACCTTCCAACCGTTGTGCGGTATGCCAGCCCAGGTCTTTGATGTCCTCGGGAGCACAGTTTTGGAGTTTTGTAAGACCATCAACAACCGCAACACGGCGATCGTTGAGCCAATCCTCAGTTTGTTCGGCTTCTCCGACTGCTATGGCTAGGCCGATTGCGGTGCCATTATCGTTTGTTTGAAAGATGGCGTATTTCTGTTTCATGGTTTTTGTCCGTTTTACTAATTTATGTGTACATTATACAACCTTTTCGGCAACAGGTCAAGCGATCATTTGCCTAATTGTGAAGGAAAATCCAGTAATAATTGCCTGCGTAGTCGAGGAAATCTTGGAAATCTGACTCGGATTCGAAGCTGGCTGTGATGCCAGCTGGATTATATTGTGGATCTACGGAGTATGGTGCTGTTGTGTTATTTTCGCACCATTTCAGAAAATCATAGTGTCGTTTGATGACTTCGCGTTGATCTGATTCCGTTATGTTGCTCGGATCGAACTCGTATGGAACTGTGTAATTATACATCAACCCATCCCAAATCCTGCAATTTCGGATATAATACTTGGTTGGCGTATGCTTCACTGGATTCCATCGTTGGATGTAATCCTGTTGGATCTTCTTCGTCTAGGTCATGATCAGTTCTTATCACCCATTCCAGCATAGATTCCGGAAGATGCGGCACGTTGTGAGCTGCTAATGCGTCAATAAACGGATTATATGACTCATAGTCCTCGTCTAACGCTCCGGGCCAGCCTACGAATACCAGCAGTTTGTGAGAGTTATTCAACAGAATTATTGTGGATAATAGCTCCTCTAACGCTTGCGTAGGATCAAAATAGGACGAGGCCTTTGTTGCTAACGGATGATTCGACAAGACGTCAACATGTTGCTTCCCATCAAAAACGTTGACTGGTGCGTCAATGTAGTACTGACAATTGGCCCAATTTGGATCGGGATTTTTGTTTGGTATGTAATCCAATGATCGCTGCCATTCTGGGCACATATCAATGGAAAACGTGTAGCGCATTTTGCTAGTAATCTGCCAAATAAGGATGTCATCTTCGCTAATCTGATCATTAACAATGTAACTATGGATCCGTCTTATTTGTAAGTCGTTTGATCCAGCATACATAGCAGAATTGACCAGCTCAAATCCAATTTTACGAGAGAGTACGTCTTTCCAGCCGTATGAAAATGTCAAACTGCAGCCAAGTGTGAATAATTTGTTCATATGTTAACCATTAAAAAAGCACTCCTAGGAGTGCTTTTATTTATTGCTTGTTGCTTGTGCTGTAAAGTTTACAGCAAACGCTTCCAACCAGCTGCGTCGGTCTTGTAGCGAGCGCCGCGAACAGTTGTGTAGATGAAAGGATACTTGTGCTTGCGCGGATGATATTCGACCAGGGTTTGACCTTTTGCGCCTTTTACAGTAGGATCAATCGCATACCGCTTACAAGCGTAATCCATTTCCAGGTCTGCGCGACTTGTAGTTCCTTCGATTTGGGCTTTGATTTTGAAAGTGGTTTCGGTCTTACCATAACTGCGTGTAATACCCGAAAATGAAACGCCAGTAATCCCAGCGGCTTTACAAGCTGCTACGATTTGATCTTCGATGGTTCCAACGTTTTTGTTTGTAAATTGTGTTACTTTCATAGTTTTTGCTCGCTGTTTAATTGTTTAATACGTGTATTATACAGCAATTTCGATAAATGGTCAAGCCTTTGGTCAATTCATTAATTCTTACAAATCAACGACTTACAAATTCATTTAGTACTCATTTTAAGTAGGATAGACAATAGGAGTCCATTCTGGGTCCTCTTCGCGTTCTTGGTTGAGGATTTTCTCCATCAAATTGTCGTAAAATGTGTCCATGAACTCATTGATATTACCGCGCAGAGATCCGATTGCGGAGATACAGAATGCGAAGTTCTGCTCTTTATAGTTTTCCATCAGTGATTCGTGTACTGGTAGAAACTGCTTTAAGCGTACGATATTCTCCAGTGGAATGTCATCCGGGGTAGCAATCGCAAACAAAGTAATAGGATCGCCGTCTTTCTGAGCAATAGTGTCCAGCTCGAACGATTCGTACTTGTCTCCGATTGTAGCAAGATTTTCGCGACCAAATACTACGTTCATTTCTTGTCTTCCCATGGAGGTCTAACACCCAGCTCAGAAAAAACATTCTGTACTCCAATTGCTTGTTGGTAAGCGTCTGCTAATGCGTTGTGCAAATTGTCGCTGTCCATTCCGTGCGGAACGCCCATATTAAAGATTGTACGAACGTCGCGGATTCTCCAGTGTTCCCACGGATGAAACCATGCGTTGTACTGATAGAAGTTTTCCATAATCATAACGTCAAATACAGATCCGTTTGACCAGATTGTGTCCGAGTGTAACACCCAAGCATGAAATTGCTTCATAGCATCCAGCATAGGAATACGATCTTCCTCGCCGATAGCTTCCTCGCGAATCTCCGGATCTTGTTCCAGCCACCAAGCTAACGTGTGATCATCGCATCGTCTGCCTGCCGCGAGCTGCTCATCTACGTCGATGCGCAGATAGATTGGATCGTACGGATCCTCTTTGGAGTACGGGTCAAATTTGACGCCGCCGAGTGTTAAAATTACTGTGTCTAGCTTTGTTGAGAGTGTTTCTAAATCGATCATTGCCGCCGGCATGATGTCACCTTTTTAGTTTGAGTCTGGTTCTATTTTTATTACTAGTGGATAGCCTTGATTGCGGGCCATTGTTTGTACTTCGAGGCCTTTTTGTTCGGCCAGTTCAAATGGTAATACAGCTACAACTGATAAACCTTCGTTATGGATTTCCATTGTGATCTGCTCTGCTGCTTCTTGCGAATGACCAAAAACACTCATAAGTGACTCCATGACAAATTCCATAGTGGTAGCGTCGTCATTCATGTATATCACTTTGAATAAGCTGGGTTCTTTCAATTGTTGCTCCACTCTTGTTTTAACGGCAGTGTTTGAGTCTGTAGTCATTGTCTTCTTCCAATTTAATGAGTGGGGATTGCTCCCCACTCGGGTTATTTATGATATCTCGATAGTTTTAGGTTGTAATTCTTCTGGAATGATTTGCTCCAGAGAGATGACCAACATACCGTCCTTCATCTTAGCACCAGTGATTTGAATCTGTGCGTCTAGTGTAAATGAACGCTCAAAACGCTTGCTGCTAACACCTTTGTGAATGTACTGCGTACCTTCACTTTCAACATCGACTGTTTCACCGATGATTGTAAGTGTCTTATCTTCGTGTACGATCTTCAAATCGTCCTTGGAAAAGCCTGCTGCGGCGATTTCAATTCTGTAATGTGTTTCGTCTACCTGTACAAGGTTGTATGGAGGGTAAGAACCCATCTGTGCTGTGTATTGTAGGTTTGTGAACAAGTCACGGAACCCGATTGAGCTTGGGCCGTAAGGCCATTCTTGCATTTGCTTGCTTGTCATTGTTATATTCTCCTTTGTTAAGCAAAAATGTGTAAAACCGGATTATTCCGCATTTTACGTTTTAATGTGGAGCCGAATCATTTCGCACTCTACATTTATATTTATCTGTTTATTATAACAGATATGATTTATTAATACAATTTTTTCGAGTTATCTCTGTTAATGAGTTGTTGTTTACGTTTGGCTGCTTTCTTCGCCAGCCTGCGAGTATCGCTGGGCTTTTCGAAATGCGCACGATCGCGTACTTCTTGAATCAAGCCGTCCTTTTGTATTTTCTTTCGAAATGTTCGTAATGCTTTGTCAAAATTGCCGTTATACACGTCAACGCCGCGACCTTTTAATGTGTTAGTTTTTTTCATTCTTCCTCTAATTGTTTTACAATGAAATCTATTGGTAATTTTAATATGTTGCCTTCGCCTAGTATAACTGCTTTTTCTGATTTGCTCAACTTTGCTTTGGCATCTTCGTGACGACCTGTTACAGCGCCATTTATTAGGATTACTTCTGCTTCTTCTGCGGCGTGGTTTAACCATTGTAAATCTATGCTTGTTGGACCGAATAGGTAAAAATCATATTTTACTTGCTTGGTCATACACAAAAAAGCTATTGATTCAATGTCCGACCATTCTGAATCCACAATAAGAACCTTAGTATGCAGTTCTTCGCGATCAGGGACGGGCAACTTGTCGGGTGCTGTTATAAATCTGGCTGTCATTTTTCTTCTCGATTATTTAAGGCTTCATTTGCCTGTTTTCTTGCTTATATTTATCTTGAATTTGTCACGCTCAGATATTTGTGCTGGCGTTAATAGTTTTGCTAGTTCTTGTTCAAGTACTGGCACTTTTTCAACTTCTTGTTGAACGACTTCTAAGTCAAAGCCCATTTGAGTTAGGTCAAGTTGCAAATCGTCGCGTTGCTGCTGTAAATCGTTGCGCTCGTTGGATATAGTTTCTATGGCTGCTTCCAATTCTGCAATGTACTGCGTATCGGTGTTGTCTACGATCTTCTCAACTTCTACGATCTTCTCAACTTCAACTGGAACTTTAACTTCTACGATCTTTTCAACTTCTTTCTCAATAAATTGTATTGCTCCGGAAGCTACGTCGGCATCGAATTTTGCTGCCTTGTCATCCCTGTACCATCTCCATCCATCTGTTGCTGCGATAACAAGCATAAGCGCGAACGGATCAAGCACCAAAAGCAACAGGATGATCATGTATTTTACTGCTTCTTCCAGCATGGTCGGTGTCGCGTCTTCTCTATATATGAATTCAGCAATGTATTTGATTGGGCCGACTTCTGCCTCCAGTTGACGGAACTCTGCTTCGATTTTGTACTTGTCGTCGGTTAAGGTTTCGATTGCCTTGTTGGAGTTGGCGATGCGCTCGTATTGTGCGTCGATTAACTCGTCTACATTTGTGGTTTCAGCATTGCCCAGCTTCGCTCGCAGACGGTTTATAAGCTTATTGGATTCGGCTAGCTGTGCTTCGGATGCTTGACGCAGGCGACTGATTTCCTTACGTGCCGCGAGGATTGCCGTGTTGTTTTGCGAGACGTCTTCGATCTTCGCGAACAATGCTGCTTTCTTTTTATTTCTAACTTCGCGCCACTTGCTTGCTGTCGCAGCGGTCTTGGGTCCCCATCCACCGATCGACGTTTCACCTATTAACTGCTGTGCCTTCTTAATTTCGCCAGCATCTATGTATGCTTGTAACGTGTTTAGCTCGTCGTCTATGGCTTCAATTTGGTCTGTGTATAGCTTTGTCTGCCCTGCGATGATTTTGTTCTGCTCATCTATCGCTGGCTGTAAACGTGCTGCCGCTGCGTCTATCCGTGCTTGTTCGTTGTCAATTTGATTCTGAATGGTTACGTCTGCGTTGGAACCGCTGCCTTGAAGCTCCCGTACTTTGTTCTCGGCGCGTTCTATGACGGCACGGTTTCGCAGGACTTCTGATTCAATGCGTTCTATCTGTGCTGAACTTTCTTGTCCGAGTGCGGTTTGCTCAACGTGAGCTTTGGATAGGAATCCAAAGACACCAACGCTGGTTAAAACCATGGCAATAAAAATACAGAATACTAATCCGCTACTAAGTGCTTTGGACGCTCTCCCCCAGTTATAATGGATCCATGCTACTGCGGCAATTTTTCCAAACTCAACACAACCGCCCATGATGATAATTGGATACAAAGATGCGGCAAAAATTACAGCCAGACCCGCTACGCTAAAATATGCGGCCACTGAAGATATAGCTAGAGCGGCAATTGCGAGCAAAACTGTTAGAAACATGATAAAATCCTATTCATTGTACTATTTATCTAAATTTTAGACTGTGCGGTTTAATTCTAGTCCATTTTCGTTAAATTTCGTACGCCAGGAGAAGAAGTGTTTGTTGTGACTGCCGGTGTCGCCGTTGATTTGTATCTGCCACTTGTGTACCATTTCGTGGCCGATTATCGTGACAAACTGTAATTCACTTTGGAAGTCGTTATTCAGCAGGAGATGCATTGGAGCGTATGGGGCTTCGTTATCGCATGTAACGCAAGCCCACCAAATGCCCATGTCTTTGATTTGGATTTTGTCAAATGGAGTTAATTGATTGTCAAATATATTCATGTTGAGTATATCAAACCATTTCTTAGCTTGCTTTTTTGTGGGAATATACTTTTCCTTTCTTTTATGTAGGCTCTTTATCAAGTGCATACATGTATTTATTACTCTGGGTATGGCACGTCCAGCCGTTCAAATGTTTTTAGTTTTGCTTTTGTTTCTTTGCTCATATCAGTGTAGGCTTTACGAGCATCTCGCAGCATCTTCTCTAACTCTCGCAAGTATTCTCCAGCTTCCTTAAGGTCGTCGAACTCTTGTTCCAGTGAATGCATTTGTAATGCTTCTTTATCTTTTTGTTCTTGCTCTAGCTGAAACGTCTGTAGATTCGCAATGTAGGTTTCTGCTAGTGTCATTTTGGTAAACAGCTGATCTAAATCCCCCATGCGATACCAAGCACCATTCTGCCATCGGTTGATAATTCCAAAACTGTCGCAGCGGAGATCTCCGTCGGCCGGTTTAAAAACTAACTCCTGGTCATTTCCAAATTGGCTTAATTCAAATTTCGGCATCTTGTTTCAGTATTTCGAATACTTTGTACTTGTTACGCATTCGTTCATACTCCTCTCTCAGTGGTTTAAGGTCTGGGTATTGTTCTTCCAGATATTCGTCGGTTATTCGTCTACGATTTTGCCAGCGTAGTTCTATGGCGCTTAGATTTGCTCCTAAGTCGTCGTGAGTGATTTCGTACCAATCTGTACCAGTCCATATTTTTGTTGACATTGTAGTGTGATCTAACACCATGTCGCCGATCTGCGGAGGGCCGTAGTTATAGTGCTTAACAGGATGACCCATGAATGTTCCTAGTTTAGGATTAACGGCCATGCTTCAGTGCTTCAAATGTTAACATTTTAAGTTCTTCGTTTTTAAACTTGTTGAATGCTTCCATTAATTCTGGATAGGAAACGGTATCCCATTCTGGGTTTTGTTCCGCAATAAATAACCGTTCTTCTATTACGCTCAAACGCATATTGATTGTGGCTTCGGCTTCTTCACGAAGTTCCCGCTCTTCGTTAATTGCAGTTTTGAGCGAAGTTCCAGTTGGGCCGAAGCTATCTAATATAGTCATGCCGAATCCTTAAGTGCTTTGAATGTTTTTAATTTGTCTACGAGATCGTTGTATGCCTGCCATGCGTCTCTGAGTTCTTTGTAATCTTCTTCCAGCAGTACGTCACGTCGTACGATTAGGATCTGGTCCTCAATTGCGTCGAGGCGAGCATCGGTGCGTTTCGCATGTTCCTCGATGTCGTCTTTCATTTCTTGTATTTCAGCGTCAAGTGGCTCGTATTGTATATGATTGCTAGCATCATACGATATAATGCTGCCGTCGGAATAAATAGATCCGTCTAATCCATGTAACGTAATGGTTCCGCCAGCCCCGCCGTAATTTACTTTGGATGAACTATCTTTGCTCACGTTGCTCCTCCTTGAAGATACGTGCTTGATACTCTTCCAGCGATTCTTCCACATATGCGTTGTTGGATGGAGTTTCTGCTACAAGCACCTTGCGGCAATGAATGTCTCTGCTGTTGTCGCTGTAATAATCCGGTAAGAAGATCTCGTTCACATATTCGTACAAGAAATGTGCTAGTCCTTCGCATCCGGTGCGGTCAACCTCGATCAGCTTACACAATCCAAGCTCGTACAAGTTTCTATAAACTTCAAGATGTGGATCGTCCAGTGCTACGAGCATTGTGTGATCGAAATTCTCTTTAAGGAAATCCTTAAGCGGGCGCATTGCGCCGAAGTCGACCACCCAATTACGTGCGTCAAGTGTTCTGCATTCGAATTCAAAGTAGAAGCTCATTGCGTAGCCGTGAATCGCGCTACAGCCTGGAATCTCGTCCTTTGTGTAATGTTCGTGTGCCGCTTTGCCGCTCTTGCGGTCTGCTCGCCATTGACGATAAGCGATGGATAAGCCCTCTTCGGGCCCATATAGTTTTGTTGAAATATAGTTCATTTGTACCTCTCTGTTCCTATTCCGGGTTTATGATGTAGATCGATTTCTAAACCCGTTATGTTACTTATGATTGAACGCATTCCCATCTTAAAATAATACCGAAGTTCCTTGCGAAGAATTTTCAATTTTTCGATCTTGCGCCACCAGTGGGATTTCCAATATTCAGGGGGGCTTTTGTAATTTGGTGTAGTAGTATCGTTTTCTGCCATACAGTAAAACAAGAGCATTCCGTTAGCCATGCCATGCATATAGGGATCGTAATTCCAGTTACCATCGGACAGTTGAATGTCTAGTAGCTTTTGATACTCTTCTAATAACTCTTTACGAGTTCGGGCCATGTTATTTCTTCTTAGGTTTTTTGATGCCAGATAGCGTCAGTGTGCCGCCGAAGTCTGGTCTTTTCCAAGGGATGGTTTTTACTTCTGTTTGTTCTTTGGGTTGCTGTGGTTTTGTTGTCATTATTTTTATTATTGTTGTGTAATCCAGTTTGTTCTGGTGTTGTATTTAGTCTAATTGATTATCGGGCCGAATATAATGTGCCAAAGTCCAAGGACCGCTGTAAGCCCAAAATAAGTTGCGAACCCAACTTGTATCAGAGCGTTTGGGCATTCCTTGTAGATTGCGTAAATTACGTGAACCATGACCACGTGTCGATAATCAAATCTATTACACAATACAGAACCAAGTGAAAATAAATCAATGCTGTCAACAGGATTATGCCGTCTTTTACTGTGGGCCAGTTATCGGTTACGATCGTATAAAATACGTTAATCATTTACAGTCTTGCTTAACTTGCGCTTTGACTCCAAGAGCTCGAGCCGATCCTGTTCGTCATGATAATCATAAGTCAATTGCCGCAGCTCACTAAGCTCCCATTCAACAATTTTACCATCAGCCATAAACTTCTTTGCCAACGGAGCGTATTCTGGCAATTTCGTCGCGTAATGTCCAATACTACTTTGTATCGAATCATACTCGCGTGTTGAGATTTCCGCATTCTCGAGCATCATTATAACTCCAGCAATGATGATCGTGCCGATCACACATCCAGTTAAAATAGGAGTGTACACAGATGTCTTAATATTTGAGTACTGTTCTTGAATCCATTCCTTGTTCTGCCGGTAAAGCTCAAAGCTTATCGTTTTTTTAATTATATCCATTGTAGTATCTCGCCGCGTACGAAAGTAGCTGCTTTATTTGTTTTGAATCGACGTCAAAGAAACGCCGATATTGCTGGTAGACTGGAAGCTCTTCAATAAATGCTTCTGGGCTACGCAAAGCGGATGGGTTGTTAATAATTTTCAAATCGTAAGCTAAGTCGTGGCCATAAGCCATTAGCTCGTGCGGGTCTGACAAATACAGACGCATATAATTTTCGGTGCTGCCAGCAGGACCTTGAAGTTTCAAACCTTTTTGGTGTCCACTTTCCAGGGTCATTAGCTTGTCAAATCCAATCTGCGCATATTGATTTAGGTGGATTGTTTCGTGTCCTAACATTTGAAGAACACGTTCCTTAAATGTAATCGGTCCCCATTTGCCTTGTAAGTTGCGCTCCCACAAAATGACCCACAGATGGCCGCTAGTTCCTTTGAAGCCAGCCATTGCTGACATCCATTCTTCTGGATGTTCACGTGCTTCATCTTCTGCGTCCCATTCGATTGGGAGTCCTGCTTTTTCGCAGCGTTCGTTCAGCATCTCGGCGAGCGATTCGATATCGTCGATATCATTATTCATTTCAAGCTCTTTGCTGTACTCAGCATTGACCGCGTCGATGATTATTTCGACTTTCGAAATCAGTTCGTAATCTGGACTCAATATGCTCATACGCATATTATACAGGGTTTTTTGGTAAATGTCAAGCTTTTTTTAGGGGCATCTTTCGGATGGAATGGCGCAATCTGCGTCCAAAACGTATGGAACCCAATATTCAATGTCATAATTCCATTGAATTATTGCGTCAGTTGAAATAGGACTGCCGTCGTCTTCTTCTTTTGTGGCTGTGTTTAGCAGCGATCTATGTGGGCCAGTCCTAATATCTACAATGTTGCCAGCACCTGGA
>Ga0307377_10004713_pt1 | contig 14836 bp, 18 predicted proteins | sample TR3MG_FD_202535 | JGI IMG/M metagenome (GOLD analysis project Ga0307377, IMG submission 202535) | Soil microbial communities from Risofladan, Vaasa, Finland - TR-3 | ecosystem: Environmental > Terrestrial > Soil > Coastal area > Acid sulfate soil | place: Finland: Risofladan, Vaasa | collected... | reverse complement strand
AGTGGGATGGCAAGCCGAAGTATCAGACGGCAGCAGGATGGGGTCATTGATGAATACTGAAGCACGAGAGCTTTTGAGAATAGCGAAGGTGCTTGTTGCGGGTGGATGGGTGACGAAATTGATTTCCCCATCTGGAAAGATATTCTGGGAGGCGTATGGACCAATGGTAGAAGACCGGAACGACGCAACGCGTTTCAATAATCAAAGGGCGGCAGAAAATGCTGCTCTGGGAAGATTCGGACGCAGTGGTAATGCGTTCTGGGAATCGGAACGCAGACACGAAACTATTACACAGAAGAAATATCGAGACTGGAACTTCAAGGTAGAGAGAGCATGAACAACAAACACATAGCACGAGAACTTGTAGCCGTGGCCAGAGAACTCGTGAGCGCCCCTATAAAGTCGAGGAAACCGAAGTACACAACCAGCGACCTCGACAAGCTCACCAAGCAGTTAGAGGAGTTTGTCAAGCGTGGTGGCAGAGACTATGGCAACTACCAGTTCAGTATCAAGATGTACAGTGTAGATGTTCCTGACTCGGTAAGAGACCGTCTTGGACAAGATGTCCTCAGTGAAGCCTTCGATGAAGAAGCGCAGATGAGGGTTCAGGACCTCTGTCGTGAAGTAAAGCAACGGTTCAGATGGGTAAGGGACTGTGGCTCGGCAGGCCGGAGTGGCGGCTGGTTCGTGGTGATGGACGACGACTCTACTATGGACAGCTTGGAACAGGCATACGGTCCCGCAGAGGACTTAGAAGGCTTCAGTAAGCTGCGACGGGACGAGAGAGGCGTATGGTACCGGAGCAGTCCTTACGATAATGAAGACGAGCTATGGCAAGAGCTTACCGACGAGGTAAAAGGAGCTGTTGAGGAAGGCCAGCGAAAGGTCCGAGACCTTAATGAGATTGAGAAAATGGTAAAGGAAGGTGTTACCGGTTTCAAAAAGGACATGGAGTCCGAAAGATGGTGGCAGGAGATGCTCGCATGAATAGACAAGCAATAGCCAAAGAGTTGCTGGCCGTGGCAATCGACACCATCACGTTTTCACCAAGGGAGACGGTTTCCAAGCTCCTTGGGTGGATTACGGACAGAGGGCAGAAGTATTTTGACGAAATGGAGCAATCGTGAACCCAAGTACCAGAACACCATGTCCAGCCTGTTGCCGGAAGCATCTGGGACAGGCTATGGTGCTTTTGCAGGAGAGTCTGCAAGGGTACCCGGAACACAGATGGCTGGCAGCAGGTCACATCGCTGAGGCTGAAGCTGAGGCTATAGGCGCCTTCCCGGACATAGCGGAGATGTTGAGGCAAGCCAGGAAGCGGATGGAACAGGAGCCTGAGTGGATTCCTGCGTTGATGCCGGTGATAGAGGAGATTTCGAGGAGAGTCGGTGAAGCCAAGTCGGCTTGCATTTTGAGAACATCGAGTAAACAAAGAAACGGAGGGGTTAAGATGAACATACGGGAAATGGTAGCGAGGGAGTTGGTAGCGGTTGTCAAGATTCTGGCGGGTTGCGAGAAGTTGCCTGAAGGTCCGATGCGGGACAACTGTGAGAAGAAAAAGGAAGAAGGCGAGAAGAACAAGGAAGCCGCCTGGGAACCTGTCCGCAAGGATGTGAATGTCGGCCTTCGGAACAAAGAGGTTCACGATTCCCTGACGAGCTATGCTCCCAGGATTTCAGCCTCGATGCGTAAAAAGGCGTCAATGGAACTGGGTCGCCAGGGCTACGATGTGAACCCTCGTGAGCTCAACAGGGAATGGTCCCAGTATCTGGCCTACATCGACCCGGAGATGAACAACAACAAGTATCACTACTACGTGGTGTACAGCTTCAAGACACCGACGGGTGAGCAGTTGTTCACGGGTTGGAACTGTTCCGGGCGTATCGGCATCATCGAGCGGGCTTATGACCTGACCGAGAAGTTCCTCGGTGGACCGGCAAACTCCCTCACCAGGGCAATTGCTGCGGTCGAGAAGCACCTGAACACCAAGAAGTACAAGGGTTACTCCGTGGTCAAGATGATTCGAGGCTGATATGAATCAGCTCCAGCCACTCAGAAGCCGCCGGGATTACGGCGAGGAGGAAGTTGTGGACGAGAAAAGAATAGCTGAAAGAGTGGCTCGGAGTGTGACTGCGAATATCGCTTGGACGGGGTCCACCTACGAGGACGCTGACAAGGCTGGCGACATCGTGGAGACAATGGGCAAGGATATGAAGTCCATCGTCGCCATGATTGTCGAGGGTGCATCTGACCTTGAGGATGACTTCAAGAGTAACGGTGACACCACGTACAGGAAGTATGCTTCCGACCTTCAGAGGAATGCCAAGAAGATTGGTGATGAGGTTGAGAAGGCATTGTGGAAGGTGCAGCGGCAGTTGCTCGCCGAACTCAAGGGTCAGATTGACCACCTTTCCGATACTATGTAAGGAGAATGCGGTGGAAGGTAGTGTAAAAAGGGCTTCGGACCCCATAATGGAAGCCATTATGGCGGTTCTGCATATCCGGGATGGTCTGGAAGGATTGATTTCGGAAACAGGCTCCTCTGACCGTTACTGGCAACGCCGTGTTGAGCGTGACATGAGGAAGCATCCCCGGTCATTCTCACCGGAGGAGCTGGCCTCGCACTTGGACGACCTTGTGGATGGTCTGGAAGGACTCTGGCAGGAAACCGGAGACATCACTCGGTATTGGAAAAGAAACGACCTCAAGGATGGTCATAAGGCTTTGGAGAGCCTCAAAAAGCATCTGAAAAAGGCATCGGAGAACAATATGAGCAGACTTGCAAGCATAACTGAGAGCATAGTCGCCGATGTCGGTGATGTAAAAGTCATCGAGCCGGTAGGAGAGGGCGTATCCAAGACCAAGCAGAGGGTTCGTATGCACGAGCCTGAGGCAGAGGCATCTGACCGCTGGCTGACAGCAGACCAAGTGGCTAAGATTTGCCCATCCTGTGCCGAGAGAATGGCTCAGAGAGGGATGACCCGTATCAAGGCATCCGTCATCGAGGATGCACGCAGGCAAGCAGGTATTATGCTCAAGCCTGAACGGATTGTGAAGGAGTTGGATTCAGCCGGCATCAGCCTGGACAGACAGGGAGGCGTTCTGTTTGCACCTTTGTCGCCTATTGGCATTCCCGTCTATGGCACAGCATTCCGGGTGAAGGACATCGAGGCAGCCGTAAGGCAGACCTCTCATGTCAAGGAGTCCAATGAGGACAAAATAGGGTCGTTCGGCAAGCTCCTGGACAAGCTCTCAAGGCTTGGGAAGTTCCTGAGGATAGGCGACCCGACCAACCGTGAGGCTCTTGAAACTTCCCTGGACATCTTCGATATGGATGTAGAGCCTCTTATGCCTTCCCAGAAGGTAAGAAACAGGGATATGGTGAGCCTTCGGGATGACCTGAAGACGCTCCGGGCTGACATCGAGCGAGGTGACTTCCGAGATGCACAGGGCATCATTCAGCGTTCCTTTGCTGCCATTGAGAACCTGAGGGTTTCCTGGTCGAAGCAGATTGAGGCGTGGGTGAGGCGTCGCAAATTGCTGATGGCTCTCAGGAATATGCTTCGGAACAACCCGGAGATTGGTCCTTACCTCGTGACAGCCTCGGTCAAGACTGCGGCCGCTCAACCCAACATCGGACCTGGCGTGGCGCTTCAGGGCAAGCAAGGAGTCTATAAGCTCTCCTTCGGGCCTTCAAAACTGGATGCTGGGCCACACGGCTACAACCGGTCGATGAATGAAGGCTATACACATTGGCTCAGGTTGGAGTCTCCACGGGGAGCAGAGTTTGAGTTCTACTGGCGTCCTGACCAGCCGGACACGGTGTTCTTGCATAAGAGTCATCGGACGACGGTTCCGATGAAGTTCAAGAACGCCAAGTTGCCCCCGGATATCAAGGAAATCGCCAGACACTTCCCGAATGACAGGGAACTGTCACGCCTGTACAGCGAACTTCAGAAGTTCAGGCTGGAGATGATTGATAGCGGATTACCACAGGCAGAGAAGGTTGCCGAAATGCTACGGGATGTGTTGAAGGATATGGAAGCCTTGGCACGTTCGATTGGAGAAGCTCGTGGAGCTATGTACGCTTCTCGAAAGGCAGGCGTTGTTCCTGGTGTACCTGATGGAACGGGTCCGTATGGCAGACGGAACAGGCGAGAAGATGGGGAATGTCTGCTTGACGAGGAATCCCGCACGGCAGCCAAGTGGGAAACGATGCCCAAGGGCTGGACAGATGAGAGCCGGAAGAAGTTCTGGGAGAACCTGACATCCCGTGCCCCAAAGCACAAGGTAACTCAGTGTATCAAAGAGATGACGGGCAAAGTCGGTGACCCTGGAGCATTTTGCTCTGCGTTAGCCGATAGAGTTTTGGGAACAACTGATTGGCGTGGAAAGGATTAGGATGCCAGCCAAAAGCATAGATGGCGATAGAGTCAGGACGCTATATGAAAGTGGTCTGTCAATTTATCAGGTAGCGGAGCTTGTGGGCGTTTCTCCTGCGGGGATATGGTATAGACTCAAGGCAGATGGGGTTCAGCGTCGCTCAAACAGCGAGGCCAAGTATTTGCGTATCAGTTCCGACCCCGATTATCTCCAGAGTCTTGTAGGGCAGGCACGCTCACTTCCAAAGACAACGAAAGCATCTGCTGAGAAAAGATTGTCCACGATGAAGGATAGGTATAGTCAGGAGGAGGTTTCTGGCTGGGCAAGTAGAGGTGGTCAGGCGACAGCAGAGGGCGGGGTATGGAACAAGGGTTTGACGAAAGAGACTGACGAACGTGTTGCGGCACAAGCAAAGGCTTTGATTGGACATGCACCGAACAAGGGCTCTGGATGTGGCAAGGGTGGATACAGGGATGATATTCAGATGTATGTTCGTTCTACTTGGGAAGCAGATTTTGTTCGTATTCTGAATCTATTGGGAGTGGATTTCGAGTACGAGCCAAAGTGTTTTGACCTTGGTGGAGATTCGTATTTGCCTGATTTTTGGATTCCGAAGTTTCAGTTATGGGTTGAGATTTCTGGGTGGATTAGCCCCCAGAAGGCTTGTCGGCTTGAACTTTTCAGGACGAAGTATCCACAAGAAAATCTGTTCCATTTGGATAAGGGTGTGTATTCTGGTTTGGCAAGTATGTTCCGGCATAAGATTCCGAATTGGGAAGGAAAGCCGAGAGGAGAGGGTTCATGTATCCCGTTGATAAAATTGATTGCAGCATGAGCTGTGCGTCGCTGGCCGACCGTGTTGACCCAGGCTGGAGAAGCAGGTAATGGACAGGATTTCAGCCATATCTGACCGTGTTGCGACGACTTTCAATCCCGCTTACGAAGCGATGTCCAACCCGAAGCATCTGTACACAGACTTCGGTGGGTCGAAACTTGCCCGGAAGAATGTGACACAGCGGGGCGACAAGGTAACTGTTCAGGCTGTCATGGACTTCGAGAAGCTGGTTTATGCCCCTCATTGGGTCGGGAACGCTCTCGTTCAGACCCATGGCGAGCAAACCACCATTGACGCCTTCAGGGAGATTCTGGGGGACCTGAAGACGGTCATCCAGCGGCAGATTGCCAAGAAGTACGAGGAAGACCCGCCCCTGAACCGGGTGTTCGGATGGAATGAAGCCGACGACTACAAAGACCCGGAAGTCAAGATTCAGTCCTTCCAGTATGGCAAAATCAAACTGGACCACGGCGAAGTCTTCATTGATGGGAGTATCAAGTTCACTCTGACGGCAACCAAGCTCCCGGATATGTCTGAGGGTCCCTATGACCGGATGAGTGACCGTGAGTTGAAGGGCTGGATTCAGGAGTGGGGAAATCAAGCCCCGGAGAACTTCTGGATGGACGGGGAATACCGTGGCACGGCGGCCGCAAGGGTTCGTGGTCTGATGCGTGATTGGCGAGCAATGACCCCGAATCAGCAGGTAAAGCACCTCGCTGACCTCAAGAAGTGGGTTTGATAAGGTCATTCTCGTAACAATTTTTTGATATTCGGACATATGGTGGATGGTCGTTGGGCCGTAAATGCGGCGAAATAAGCGTAAAAGCAGTCAGAGGAGGTTGAAATGAAGCGTGTAGAATTGGCGAACAAGCTGGTAGGGATTGCAAAGCTGATGAGTGGCGAGGCTCCTGAGAGTACCAAGTATGCTGTTCTGAGAGACTTGCGGGAAGCCCAGGTCATCGTGGCGGCAGCAACTGGCCGAGTGGTCAAGGGTGCGGCGGTATCTCCCAGGGTCACCATTGACAAGTTGCCCGGATTCGCTCCGATGCAGCTCAGGCAGGCAATCAACGAAATCGTCAATAAGAGGCAGGAATTGACGAAGCTCAGAACCCAGTTCGAGAGTGTTCTGAACCAGATTTCCGGTCTGGAAGCGGACGAGAAGAAGGGCTTGGATGCTCTGAAAGCGGCGGCTGCCCAGGTCAAGGCGAAGGAAAAGTACCTCGTCGAAGCCGAAGCTGGCTTGCTTGAGTTCACGGCGTTCCTTCAGGACAAGCGTCCGGGCGTTGAGCAGATGCTCGCAGACCCCGCAACCAGCAAGTTCGGCGACAAGGCCGGCGACTTCTTCGGTCGTGTCGGTGCCAAGCTGGGCAAGCAGGTTCAGGATGCAATTGCCGAGATTTACCGGGAAACCGAGGACGACCTGACCCACACAGCAGACGCAATCCGTGGGCTGAAGGTCATCGAAAGAACCGCTTCCGTGCGTTCCGAGTCTCTGAAGAAGGCTGGAATCGCCGACGCAGTCGTATCCATCAAGGATTGGCTCGCCGGGAAGGTGGATTCCCTCTCCAGGCGTATCCTGAACTTCGCAGGCGATGTCGGTAAGTGGGTCAAGGGTTTTGTCGAGAGAACCAAGCTGGTGAAGAAGTCCACGGATAACCTCACCTCGGCTCTCGATGCTGCCAAGAAGTCCATCGTTACAGCCCTTGCCTAGAGAAGGGCAAGGGGGCATAAGTGCGTGGATTCGAGGCTCACTCATATGGCTGCTTGATGTTGAGGCTGCCGACGACCCTGACCGAGATGGTCAGAGCCTACGCAGCTTCAATACCCAACGACCGCATCCAAAGCTCCGAGGGTGAGTCTGGCTTCGATGGCACTCCACACGTAACCGTCAAGTACGGCCTCCATACTGACGACCCGGACGAGGTTCGGGCGAAGCTGTCAGGGTGGGGGCCGGTCTTTTTCTCCCTCGGTAGTCCCTCCGTATTCCACAATGAGGGTTCCGCTGTCCTCAAGATTCGGGTTCAGAGCCCAGACATCATGCGGCTGAACAAGTTCGTCTGTAACAACTTCAAGACCACAGACACCCATCCGACATACCAGCCTCATGTCACAATCGCTTACTTGAAACACGACAAAATGGACCCATACTGGTACACCAAGTACTACACCGACATATTTGATGGACTAACGGCGACAGTTCACGAGGTTGAGTTCTCGCCAGCAGAAGGAGAGAAAGTCATGATTCCATTGACTGACCAGACAGACCTGATGGTCGCCAGAGTGACCGAGCGGGTCGCCAAGAGCGTCATCGCCGGGGATGAGTGGGTTGACGATGGAACCATAGCGTTCGTCAAGGAACTGGCGAAGGTGATGGGCCGGAACCGAAGCGTGAGGGTTACGGAAGTCAATCGCAATGTCATCAAGTTCGATTTCACATTTGGACCGGCGACAGCATCCCTGGAGATGGAGGTCAAGGAGTTCGGCTATCCACCGCATTCCGAGAGCGTAAACGGGGATATTTCGGCTCCGGGTAACGCAAGGTTCAGGGTTCCGGGAGGCTACACGAGGGACCGTGACCCTGTTGAGATGTGGAAAAGAGGACTCCAGAACCTGACAGAGATTCTGGAGATGGCTCTGGGGAGAGCATAATGCCATACGACACAGTAGAACAGGCAGAGAAGACCAATTCTGGGCTTCAAAAGTACTCAGCCAAGGCCAAGCGTGGTTGGCTCAGTTCCTTCAACTCCTGTATGGATTCAGGTGGTCCAGAGTCCAAATGCTTTGCTGTGGCCTACTCCGTGGCGAACAAGGTGGATGGCAAGAAAGCCGCAATGGAGCTTCTGAAGACTGCCAAGAGCATCCTGGCAGGTGATGATGCCCTGAGAGATAAGAACGAGCAGGTGAGTTCGTATCTCAACCGGATACCTGGTGTTGCCCATGCGGCGGTGAACGACTGGGCAAGGCTGTCTGAGGGCGTCTACGAGGTCGATTACCATGTCTATGTGGACCCCAGAGTAGGCGGTACGCTGACCAACAGGATAAAGGCAGCCGTGAATAAGCTGGACAGGAACGACTGGATTGATGTGAGAGGATTCTGGTCGCCGAGGTCTGACAGGTCGATTTCCGAGGTGGGAATGATGGGTCTCAAGAGGTTCTACGAGGAAAATCCCTACAAGGTGACGCTTCTGGTGAGGGCAAATGTTGTCCAAGAACCAAGGAGGCTGGCAAAGAGTCTTCAGGCTCGTGAGTGGGAAGACCTTGTATTTCAGGCGATAGCCAACGAGACGAGCCCAGGGATGGCGAAGATTATCTTCCCGTGGGTAAAGGGTGGTCTGATTGGCAACAAGTTCATCGTCGCCGATGTGAAGAACATCCGGTTCGTCTACAAGGACGCCGAGGATATGGCTTTCACGGCGAAGGTGTATGTGGTTCTCCCTGACTCTGAAAAAGAGGGTTGGAAGACCTATAGGTGGCAGATGAGGGGAAGCAAGTACCGAGGCGTGATTTCTTAGAGAGGTGGCTATGAAAGAGAACGATGTGGTGAGAGAGATGATAGCGGCTGCTCGTGAGTTGGCGCCGTTTGAGCCGAAACTGGCAATGTCCATCATCGAGGAGGCGAAAGCCCTGAAGATGAAAGGCGTTGTCATGGAGCTCATGGATGATGTAAAGCACTTCCGTGGGACACTCAATCGGTTCCTGAAGGACTTGCCGGCAATGGTGAAGGACCCGAAGTCATTGAGGGCTTTCCCAGAGCTGAAGGACATCATTGAGTTGAGTGACTTCCTGAAGCGCAAGGTACTCCGACACACGTTTCTGTCGCCGAATGACATCGCTGAGAAGATGCTGGGCATCGTAGAAGCGGATGCACAAGTGTGAGAAACGAACAGGGAATCTATATCGGAGAGTCGAGATGTATTCACTATCTCGGTCTCGACCGGATAGAAACCCATAAGTGTTGTGGCGGTAAGCAAGTATATGTGGCTTACTCCAAGTGTGCCATTCAGGGTTCAGTTCTCTCACAACCCAATTGCACCCGCAGTTTTTGTCGTAAGGTACAGGAGGCTCGCTGATGTTCGACTTCGAGAGATACTTCAGGGTCAGGGTTGACCGGGTGATAGATGGTGACACCCTCGAAGCGTCGCTTTACCTTGGTCTCGGAGTGTGGTTGAATAACCAGAGGCTCAGGTTGCTGGGCATAAACGCCCCTGAGATGAAGGGCGAGACCAGGGCACTTGGTATCAAGGTTCGGGATTACCTGGCTGACGCCCTGAAACGGGCATCTGATGTCGTGGTGAGGTCGGATGAGGAGTCCAAGGGCAAGTATGGGCGGTTCCTGGTCGTTGTACTGGCAAAGCTGGACGGGAAGTGGGTGAATGTCAACAAGGAGCTGATGCGGCAGGGCGCCGCAAGGGCATACGAGTCCTCAGATGCCTCTGATGCCGAGGCGATATTCGACCCGCCGAATGAAGATATTGAAAAAAGATTGCAAGTTGATGAAAAAAAGACCCGCTCCGAAGTGTATGATGAGAGTGATGAGGTACTCTTAGCCATAAGCCGTCGGGGCAGGCTCTGAAAATTACGCATATGCGTAGGAATATGAGGAGAAACGAATGAAGGCAGATAGGCTTTTCCTTGAGAAAGACTGTCCAGATTGCGGGAGTATCAGGGCTATTCTGGATATGGAGGCAGTCGTAAGAGACGACTTCCGAGGTACAGATGGTCAGGCTTTGCTGGTCTTTTCGACCTTATCCAATGACGCTTCCGTGGAGATGCTCTCGAAGTTCGACCTGGCTGGCAAGTTCATCCCGGTACTGGTGACTCACGACGGAAAGGTTATCGACAATCCGAAAAGGATAATCTCCCACCTCAAGAAGAACGATATGTCCGTCAAACCTTAGACTCGGAGGCGAAAATGAACATCGTCTTCGGGAATGGGGACACAAAACTTACCGGACCGCTGACTGACGGAACCCAGATTCGCCAGTCATTCACCGCTGAGGGCAACATCCTCGTATCGGTATCGGTGATGCTGTCTACCTACTGTGCAACCAACCCAGGACGAATCATCGCTGAGATTCTCGATATGGCTCACAAATCTATCGCCAGTTGTCATGTTGACACTCTGGAACTTCGTGATAACCGCAATCAGCGGTTTATGTTCAATGTGAGTCTTAAACCCGGACTCAAGTATGAAATCAGGCTTCGCACTTTTCATTGCCGCTCCGGGATGGCGCCAACAGCCCATTATGGCACGAATACCCATCACGGCTATATGTACATCGGCTCCAAGATGATAAGCGGGGAACTGTTGTGCAAGTTCTCTTACAAGGAGCTTTCCAAGCCGAAAGGAAAATGGAAACTCCAGAAGCCATCCGGTGAGGCTTCCAGCGAGCATATATCGGGTCTAGTGAGCGTCGTGGTGCCTCATTACAACTGTCCGAAACTCCTGGCAAAGTGTCTGGCGAGCCTGTCCAAACAGACATATAACGGCTTGGAGGTCATCATCGTGGATGACGGGTCGGATTGTAAGCCTGCTGTTCAGGCTGTGGTGGATGCTTACGAACCTATCCTGCCGGGAGTCGTGCTGGAGATGTTGCCGGAGAATCGAGGAGCACCTGCCGCTCGAAATGTCGGTGCCGCTCTTGCATCCGGGGAATACCTGATTTTCGTCGATTCAGATTGCGAAATATACCCGAAGTCAATTCAGACCATGCTGGAAACGCTTATGGACCGTCCAGATGTGGCATTTGCCTATGGCGGTTTTCGGTGGGGCAATGATGTGGTTGCACCTCGTCCATTCGATATTCCGACCCTGCGAAGCCGGAACTATGTAACCACCATGTCACTGATGCGTCGAGAAGTGTTCCCAGGCTTCGATGAGAACCTGAAGCGACATCAGGATTGGGATTTGTGGTTGACTATTGTAGAGAACGGGGGCACTGGTTTCTGTACGGGTAAGATGCTGTTCGAGACACCTCGAAGGGACGGTTCTATCAGCACAGGCGGTAGTATCGGGATTAGAGAATCTATGTCGATAGTCAGGGCGAAGCACGGGATAAGGAGTGTTGTATGAAAAGACACGGAGTAGACTTGGACAGGACGCTGGCGACCTATGACGAATGGGAAGGCTCAGACGCTATCGGGGAACCTATTCCGTTGATGGCAGAGAGAGTTCGTGGCTGGTTGGCGGTTGGAGACCAGATAGACATTTTCACGGCTCGGATGCACCCGTCGCACGGTCCTGAAGACAACCTGAAGTCGCAGGAAGCAGTCCTCAGGTGGTTCTTGGATGTATTCGGTGTGCCGCTTCCGGGTATCGTGACCTGCGAGAAGGACCCGCATTGGGATGACATCTGGGATGACAAGGTCATCCAGGTTGTTCCGAACACCGGTATTCGGGTTGACGGGGTCAAGGACTTGCCGGCACCCGACAGTATAGGAGATTTCATTTGCGGTGAAGACTGACATCATAGTTCTGTCGTGCGAGCAGACCCCGTACACCCTGAAGTGCTTTCAGTCGATTCGGAAGCACACGGACAGCTATAACCTCGTCTGGGTGGACAATGGCTCCTCTCCTAAATCACGCAATGCCGTGATGGAGGAGGTCATCAGACACCCGTCCTTCCGCATCCTGTGGCAGAGGGAGAACCTCGGCTTCGTCGGCGGCGTAAATGTGGCTCTCCGGGCAATTATGGATGTGTGGCGAAGCGACGCACCATATGTGGTTCTCCTGAACAACGATGTCGAGGTAACAGACGGCTGGCTCGAACGGATGGTTGGAATCCTGGACAAGGACGAGCATCTCGGAGCGGTTGGACCCGTTACCAGCGAGTGCAAATCGTGGCAGTCATTTGAGAATGTCCAGCAGGTGGTGCCGATATTTCAGATTCCGACAGGGTTCCAGAAGATGGGAACCGACGAGCGTGGTCAGAAGCTGGATTACTGCTACAGCGATGTCTACAAGCTCTGCAATATGGTGGCATTCTTCTGCACGGTCCTCCGCAAAGAGGCTTTCCAGAAACTCGGATGTCTCGATGCAGACTACGAAGTCGGGCTTGGTGACGATGACGATATGTGCAAGAGAATGAAGGATGCCGGGATGCTGTGTGCCGTGTCGCTGGGGTCATATGTGTTCCACAACCACCGGACGACCTTCAAACAGATGTACTCCTTCAAGGAAACTGAGAGGCTTAGTGCAAGTCACAAGGAAGTATTCAGACAGAAACACGGGCATGACCCGAAAGTGGAGGCTCTATGACGATGAATATCAGTGAGGATGCCGCAGTAATGCCTCCTTCTGCTACATGTACCGAGATTCCCTATGTCGTGACCTGGGTCGCCCTGGGCGCCATTTGCCATGTTCCATACAAGGACAAGAAGGATTTGGTCGGGCTGGAACTGAATGGTGAGCTGATGACCATCAGTATGAAGGACTGGCAGTTGGCAGCCAAAATCCACGACGAAATATCCAATTGCCGAGATGGCAATATGATGTCCGGCTACGAGATAATGCTGTGGCACCAGATGGCCGCCACTCTGGTCAAAAAGTATGTCAGCGAAGCGGACAAGAGTGTGGTCATGTTGAAGGACAAGGGCGGTGCTGGATACTGGCGTATGATACTTCCAGCAAAGCACTTAGATGGGACATCCAAAGGGTCAATTCGGGTCGATATTACGGCCGCCGAGGCAAAGTTCGAGTATCTTCTGGAGTACGATACGGTCTTTGTGCAGAGGGTCCACGATTGGGAGTCCTACTACATTCTGGAGAAACTCAAGAAGGCTGGCAAACGCATCGTCTACGACATTGACGATGACCTATTCAGCCTAACTCCGGACAACCCGGCGTTCTATGTCATCGGACGGGACCAGCAACAGGCTGCGGCTGCTTGCATCAGGCTGGCTGATTGTGTGACAACCACGACCCAATTCCTGGCTCGCAGGCTTGCCCAGGTAACGGAAAGACGGGATATTGTGGTTATCCCGAACGCTTTGGATACGGATGACAGATGGCTACCCACAGACCAGACAGGAAGCCCGGACGGTTACCGACGCATCTTCTGGCAGGGTTCAGCCACACACGGCGAGGATTGGGGAGAGTGCATTGGTGCCGTGGACGAGATTATGAAGAAAAATGACGACGTTCGCCTGGTCATCCTTGGGTTCCTACCGGAGATGCTTCAGGAGAGGGTACAATGGCCTGAGTACAAAGGTCGTATCGAGTTTGTCGGCTTCAGCACTCCAGAGACCTATTTCGAGATGGCCCATCATATTCGGGCAGAGGTCGGGCTGGCGCCATTGCGTCGCACAAACTTCAACGAGTCAAAGAGTCCCATCAAGTTCGTCGAGAACGCAGTCATCGGTATTCCCACCGTGGCTTCGGCTATGGAGCCGTATTCCTCCGTCATCGAGGACAAAGTCAATGGTAGGCTGGCTGGGGACCCGGCAGAGTGGTACAAGGCTTTGGATTGGTACCTGACCAAGGATGATGCCCGTGAGAAGGCCGTAGAGGCCGCTAGGATGACCGTGAGCAAGCGATTTGACATTAAGAAGGTGGTGAAGTCGTGGAAGGATGTTCTGTTGCCATAGAGCGCAGGCTGGTTGTCTGTGCGAGGAATGACTGCTGGAAATGCAGACCTCAGGAGGACATAGTTCCAGAGAGCTGTGATTTCCAGATAATGCACCCTCTGGAAACATTCGCAGGAGGTCTGGGGGTAAGGTCCTTCGACAGGCAGACAGGGAAAACGACCAGGCTTGTTGAAATCGCTAATCATATGGCGAAGCACCAGAACCGGGTCTATTTCCTCGTGATGAACCAGAATATGGGCAATCATGTCAAGCAGAGGTATGGACTCGACAGCTCGGTGATGGTGATTACCAAGCAATCTGCCGATAGGCATTTGAGAGGAATGGCTCCGGGGTATGTCCTGGCAGACGAGTTGTTGCCGGAGGAGTTGGAGACGCTGGCTTCGGTCCTGGCGATGAATACATTGGTGGCTTGCTGGTACACTCCGAGGTGAGCACGGATTTTTTGATATTCAGACCCTTGGTGGAAGGATGGAGGGTACAACCATGTTCAAGTTTTTTGCTTCTTTAAGACATATGCTGGCGAGGGAGTTCGCCGAGGTCGTTCTTGGGGCGGTGGCACAGGATGTTCTCAAGAGGGATTATCTGCCCCAGATACGAACAGCCATCAAAAACGCCAAGAATGACAAGGAAAAAGAGCGTCTGAACCTGATGTTGGACGAGTGGACGGATTATTCCGACCCGAACCGGGAGGGAAAGGTGTGGAATATCACGGCGGCCGCTATCGTTCACAAACTCATTCGGGCTCATAATCGTGACCCGAAGGATGTCGAGGAGCTTTCCCAGCAGATTGCCAATGATTTCTATCAGCTTCCCAGGATGAAGCGCACGAGCTTTGACAAGATTGACCCAACTCGAAAACATCCCATTCCAGATGCCCTCAAGGTGTGGCAGCGTTTGGTCGGGCTTCATGCCAGGCATATCCTTCGTCAATGGTCAAAGGATGAGAGCCGACTTCAGAGACCAGATTCTGGTGATGATGCTCTTGACCCACTCGCCAACCTCCCGGCAGCCGTCGAGAGAACGAAGACTGAC
>Ga0307377_10004712_pt1 | contig 14837 bp, 18 predicted proteins | sample TR3MG_FD_202535 | JGI IMG/M metagenome (GOLD analysis project Ga0307377, IMG submission 202535) | Soil microbial communities from Risofladan, Vaasa, Finland - TR-3 | ecosystem: Environmental > Terrestrial > Soil > Coastal area > Acid sulfate soil | place: Finland: Risofladan, Vaasa | collected... | reverse complement strand
TGACGCCGATGATCTGGTTGGCGCATCCGCCGAGTTCCTCCTGCGTGAGGACCCTACGGACGTCACCAACGTCATTCGATGGACCACCGCGCTCGACCCCGATTCACTAATCCTGCTGGGCAACACGATCCAACTGATCTTCGTTCCCGACGACACCACCGCGCTCGACATCTTCGTCTACTCGTTCCAGGTCAACGTCACCCTCGCCGATGCGACCGTGCTACCGCCGATCATCGGCTGGAGCCCCTTCGACCTGAACCTCGGCGGCGGCGCGCACCCCGAACCGCCGGTCTTCACCAACACCGTCCAGCTCGACGAGAACTACGGAGCTACCGATGCTCTGCGCTACATGACTCCGGGGGGCACGCCGATCGAGAACGCACAGATTCGGGTCTACTACATGTCTGACTACGATGCAGGCCAGCTCAGCGCGCCTGTGGGCGTCTCGAAGACGAACGCGTACGGACGCTGGCACAACCCAGTATTGGTTCTTCCCGGATATAGTTACGTTATCCAATTTTTCAAACCAAACGATTTCGGACCCGATACGGCTGAAGTGGTCGCCTGACCTATAATCTCTGAGGAGCCAATCCCATGCGTGAAGCCTCTGACATCTCGACCATCATTCAGCAGAAAGCCACCGGGGCCTTCGACGGCACCCTGCCGCTGGGCGCGGCGGTCCTCTCCCCTACAGGCATCTACCGCTACCCCACCGAAGCTGCTGGAGGTCTCTTCTACTGGGATGGCGCCACAGAACCGATGGTCATCAACTCGGTTCTCGTCACGCTCGCAACCGGAAACGTCTCGCTGTCGCTGGTGAACCTGGACGCTGCCGGTACACCAATAGTCGGTGAAGAGTTCCTCGTTGCAAACGGAACCGGCGTCAAAACCTTGAACCTCCCTACGCTCGGCCTCGTCCTCCTGCAGAGCCAAGCACTCAAGCTTGTCACCTCCACGGCGGCCATCGCCGAGGTCTGTGGCTCCATCGAACGAATGGCACGTCGCTAGGAGCCTCTGATGCCCGTCGTCGGCACACCAACTACCCCTGTCATCGTCTCCAAAGACCAGGTCCGCATGTTCATGCGCGACCGTGCGGACAGGAACATCTTGCTCGACGACGTCCAATTCTCTGACGAGGAGCTGAACGCGGCCACCGAGATGGCCTGCAGCATGTTCAACGGCCTCACACCGCAGACGCGGTTCACGCCGTCCTCGTGGCCCTCGCACCTCGGCTGGCTCCTGCTCCTCGGCACCTGTCGCTACTTGATGCTGTCTGAGGCGTTCCTACAGATCCGTAACCAGGCCACCTACCAGGACGGCGACATCGCCCCCATCGGCGTGGACGACAAGCAGGCGGCCTACGCCCAGCTTGCCCAGCTCCTGAAGGCCGAATGGGATGAGCACGCTCACGGTGTAAAAATTCAGAACAACATGGAGGGCTGTTACAACAGCCTTGGTTCTGGGTATCAAAACGTCACCCGGTACAACCACTCCTAGGAGAACAGACATGCTCAGGGCGGCGTACACACAGGGCATCAAAGACGCGCAGTACAAGTTTGCGGCGGACCCATCGCTTGCCGACCTCCTCGGTTTAACAGGTGCTGAACGTGCCGCGGAAGACGCTTTCGAAACCGCACACACCACACAAAGCGCCGAGGTCAAAAAAGTGCTGGAAGACATCAAAAAGGCACCTGCGCCGGGAACCGCCGCCTTCGACGCCGAAGCCAAGGAACTCCTGCGAAAGGCCGAGGGCGCAAAAGCGTCAAAAAGCGTGCGCGGAGTACTCAAACAACTACCTGCCAAACTACTCAGAAAAGGGCGATAGGCCTCCGTGTTGAAATCCGCCTATAATCAAGGCGTGCAAGCCGCCATCGCACGCTACAAACTCGCCGACACCATGGGAGCCACGCCGCCCCCAGGGTCTGTCGAGACCCACGGCTCGAATTTCAGTTTGCCCTACACCCCGCGGACCAGCGACAATCCTGCTGCGGGCGACCCCTACGACCCGGCGGCGCAGATCAACACCGAGGACCGCATCGACAAACTCTGGAACATCTCCGACATTGACCACATGGCGCCTGGGGGTGCCGGCGGTCAGTACGGAGCGGAAGTCATCGGCTAAAGGAGAACGACATGAACTCGCATCTTAAGACCGCTCACCAGTACGGTGTCAACGAAGCCCTCAAGCAGTGCGGCTACACCTCGACCGACGAGGTCAACAAGGAAGCCGCCGACCTGGGTATCCTCGAGGAGCCCCAGCAGACCAAGACGGCTGAGCCCCGGGGCGGCGTCTTCGACATGCTCCGCAGAAAACTCGGCTGAACACCCGTGCTCAAGGCGGCCTACACGCGCGGTGCGCGGGAGGCGTTCGCCAAGTTCGGCTTCGCCTTCCCTGAAACCCTTAGTGCTCCGACACTAAAAGGGCAGACTGCGGCCAAAACACTACCCGCGCCCAAGCCCGCCGAGCCCAAAGCGCCCTCCATCAAGGTTCCCAAGGTTTCCCTGATGGCGGATACCCCGGAGATCCCTATCATCAAGGGCGCGGCTGACGTCGGCATGGCGATGTCCACTGCGCGTCACGAGGGCCCCGGCGCTGTACGCGGTGAACCCGCCGACGAGGGACGCCGCCAAAAGAGCGTCATCGATCGCGCCTTCCAGCAAAACGAGGACATCGGCGAGACCTCCTCGATGCCGCGCCCCGCGGGAGGAGTCTACCCATGAGCCTACTCGACGCCGCATATGCCAACGGACAGCGTGACGCTCTTGCCGCGTTCAAGCTCGCCGCCTCCTTGATGCCAAGCACGACGCCAAAGCCTCCGAGCCCGTTGGCACTCGCCGACAGGATGGCGAAATCTTCTCCACCTGACAGCTCCCTCGCGGATGTGTTCAACACGCAAGAGCAAGCGATCTCTCGTTCAGCCCCCCCGGGGAAGGTCTTCGACCACAAAGCGGCCAGCGAAGTCTGCACTACATGCCGGCGTCCAAAGCACTACGGTCCCTGCAAAGTGCTGCCAAAATCGCGCCCCGCGGGCGACCCCCAGAAGTCAGCGGACTTCAACATGGGGATGTACGGTGATGACCCGTCGGCAGGAGATAACCCGGCAACGAGCCCCAACTACCACTCCGCAAACACGTCCATCAGCTCTCTCGCTCGGGCGCAGGAGGGGCGTCCAGCAGAGGAACAGGCCGCCACCAGCTTCGCAGACCTTTTCCGACACGGCGGCATCACTGCGCTCTCAGATGACGCGCTCCCGTCCCGCATGACTGCCTGGTCTGGAAAGACCGCGATGTCCCCGTCGACGGACCCATACTCCCGTAGCGAACAGCGTGGGTCGGTCAATCCATACGAGGAACAGCGCGAAGTCTCTCTCGCTCCAGGGGGGTCAGGCGAAGGGGCGGAACAGGTCATCAGTCGCGCCTTCGGCCAAGTCGATGGTGCGGTTGACTCCACCAGTATCGAAGGGGCCTCCGCACCGTCGGGCGGTCCGCCGGTTCTCGCGGGCTAAGCCCCATGGCAACTATCACGGTCACACGCACCACAGCGCTCTTTCCTTCTGCTGTATTCGTCCAGTGGGATATCGCGCCCGACGCCCCGGGATCCTTCCTCATTGACGTCGCGCGCTCCGGCTCCCCGGACGGCCCCTGGGAAGCCATCGGAATCGCCCTGCGAGACGCCTACAACTACCTCGACGAGTACTTCAACTTACCTCCGCCCGAGAACCCGGGGGCGGAGCACGTGGGCTTGAACCTCTTCTCACTCAGCCGCGACGTCTACTACCGTGTGACGGTGACGCCCGACGGAGGTGATGCGTTCATGAGCGCCCCGACGCCCGTCGAGCCGGGACTCGACCGCCGCACACGGCTGCTCAAGCGCAAAATACAACGGGACGCGAGCATCGGCTTCCGTAAGCTGAACGGCATCCCCGTCGCGGTCCTCAAGCGAAAGCGCTGGGGAACGCGCTGCACCTACTGCTACGACGCTGTTATACGGGAAGCGACGCTCGAGCACTGCCCGATCTGCCTGGGAACCGCCTTTGAGGGGGGTTACTGGGCCCCGCTCATTATTACTGCCCGCCGCACGCCCGCTCCCGTACAGACGCAGATAACTGCGCACGGAGAGAGTGACGTCAAGGTCCTCAGTTTCATCACCCTCGACTACCCACATATCGAGAACAAAGACGTCCTGGTCGACCTGCGCCGTAATGACCGCTACCGAGTCGAAGTCGCTACATCGACCGAGCTGCGGGGCGTAATGATCCACCAAACCATCTCTGCGTCTGAACTCGGACGTAACGCTGTCGAATACTCCATCGACGTGGACCCTTACGCGGTACCCCCGCTATACTGAGTACAGATGGCCGGCGAAACCTCATCCATCCCTCTGACACCAGACCCGCAAAACCTTCCTGCCCCCGAAGGTGCGCAGTCGGTAATGATCCGCCCCGGGTCGGGGTTAGCGGTCATCGGGATGTTCGTCGAGGTCATTCGGAAGCGCTTTCCACCAGGGGCAGGGCTTCCATGGGTCTGGTATCCCGATATCAAAGAGGGACAGGAGTCGTCGATCGCGATCGAGAGTGCGTACAACGAAGACGCTGAGCAGCGAAACTTTCGTGCAGCGGTCTTTGTCGACCGGGACGAGCAGACGGTCGGGCGGACGGTCCTCGGCGACCTCGCCGGTCAACACATGCCTACAAGCTTGCGTGCTTTTTGGGCGCTAGAAACCGTACCAATTCTCATTGAATGTGTCGCGGCAAAAAAGGCGGAGAGCGCCATTCTCTCCGACCTAGTTAGCATCTATCTGCACGCCTCCAGCGACCTCATCCAAGCGAAGTTCGGCCTCCACGAAATGACCCCCGTTGTCAGGGGGAGAACGCAACCCTTTCCGCGCGACAAAACCCAGTGGATTACACCCATCTCGTTCAGCACCCAGTACAACCTCCGCTGGACGAACAAACAAACCGCGCCACTACTGCAGCAAATCGCCGTTGAAGTCAGCGCGTCTGGTTTCGAGGACGCAACCGCCTACTTCGAGACCATTGCTATCTACGGGCGCCAGCCCGTTGAATAAGCACAGGAGACAGCCCCTATTTGGGCGCGGCCTCTTCGTAGCCTATAATCTTCGTCGAAGAGAATTGAACGTTCAATCCGCGGGTTACAGTGCGTAGGCCCTGAACTTCGGGAGAAAAATAGATGGCAGCCATCCGACCAGTCGTCCTCGTTTTTCAGGATTTCGCGACGCTTACCGTCACGCCGACCACTCCAGACCTCAATTGTCTGGTGGTCGGTCCTGCCTATTGGATCCAGGATTACTTCGCTCCGGGTACGACCACCTACGAAGACAAGACCGACATCGGACTGTCCACGGATTACGGTCTGCTCGAGGCCCCGGTGGGCACCGTAACCCCGACAGGCGACAACGTGATCACAGTCGCGGACCCGCCGAACAACGTCGTCGGTGCCGTCCTCGACGAGGACAGCGTGGTCGTCTACTTCGACGAAGCCACCGCGATCATCGACGAGGGCGCCGCCGGCGCGACCGCGACCGCAACCCCAAACCAGTTCGACTGCACCGACGTGGGAGTCGACTTCACGTCCGGCAACGGAAAAGTGCTGCCGGGCGACCGCATCATCTTGACGGACGGCAGCTCCAACACGATCGTTCGAACGGTCTACACCGTCGACGCCGTAGCGCAGCTCCACTTCACCGAAGACATCCCCCTCACCGGGTGGGTCGTGGGTGCTTGTGAATGGCGTATCGAGCGCCAGCTCGATGACCAGGTCGTCGACGCCTCCTTCTATGATGTCAATGGCAACGCCATCGACATCAACGGCAGCATCACCCTGGCCGTCACGGGACAGGGCGCCAAGGTCATCTCCTACGCCAAGGTGTACATCCAGTACATCTCCCTGCGGACCGATCTGCAGGAGCTGGCGACGACCACCACCACGGACCAGATCACTGCGAACATCGGTCGTCTCGATGCCCGCAACCCGCTGGCCGTCGGCGTCTTCGTTGCGCTGCAAAACACCACCTCGTTGGTGCAATCTGTCGCAGTCGCCACCGACGACCTCCCGGGCTACACTGCGGTAGCCAACGACATCGCTTCCCGTACCGATGTCTACGCCATCATTCCGCTGACCACGGACGTCTCCGTCCTCAGCATGTGGAACTCCGATTGCGTCGGTCTTGCGCTCCCGGACAAAGTCCGCGGACGCCCGCAGAAGTTCCGCGTCGTCATCGGCTCCGGTGAGCTGCCCGTCACCAAGTCGCTCGTCGACCCGAAGGACGGGGACTACAACGAGGTCCTCGCGGGTACCGCGCTCTCCACAATCACCGAATTCGAAGTCGTCGCCGCGGACTTTGTCACCGCGGGCGTCCTCCCAGGGGACACACTTATCGTCGCCAACGACACCGCAGCTACGCCGCGCAACAACGACAGCTACATCGTCTCCGCGGTAATCAGCGCGACGAAGCTTGAAGTCTCTTCAACCATCCCTGGCACCGCTGCAATGACGGGCGATGCAGACTTCACCATCGGAACCAAGGTCACTCTTACTACCACCCCGGTAGTGTCGGACATCGGCAACGACCTCTTCCTCCTCCTCCGGGACGACGCGGGGACCTTCCTTACGTCCAACCTGCAGGCGGGCGACCTCGTGCAGATCGCTGCCGACTTCACCAACACCTTCGACGGCACTGTCGCGATCTCCTCGTTCGTCGTGGCGTCGATTCTCAGTGAGAACCGTCTCCTCATCCAGAACAACGGCAAGGACACTCCGACCGTCCAGAACGAGCTGCCGCATGGCGTGAAGCGCACCGCCACGACCGCGCTGGTTCCGACGGACAAGTCGATCTACTACCAGGTCGTTCGCACCCTCTCCAAAGAAGGGCAGATCACCGACCTCATTGCGGTGGCGCAATCCTTCAGCTCCCGTCGCACCGTCCTCGTATGGCCGGACTCGGTCGACGTCGCTGGCGTCATCGACGGTGACAGCCAGCCAGGCTACTTTCTCTCGTGCGCCGTTGGCGGCATGACTGCGGGGCTGCCGTCGCACCAGGGCTTCACTTTCCTGGGTATCGCGGGCATCAGCCGCATCTACAACTCCAACACGTACTTCACTGACTTGCAGCTCTCCGACCTGTCGAACGGCGGTTGGTACGTGTTCGCGCAGCAAACCACCACGTCGCTGCCCTACACCATCCACCAGCTCACCACCGACCCGTCGACGCTCGAGAGTGGCGAATTCTCCGTCGTCAAGAACTACGACTTCGTGGCGCTGTACTTCACCGACATCCTTTCCGTCTTCCTCGGGATCTACAACGTCACGAACGACACCATCACGCTCATTCGTGCCGCGCTCGAGATCGGCGGCGAAACGCTGCTCCTGCAGACCTACGCAAAGATCGGTTCTCCGCTCACCGACTTCGCAGTCGTCGACCTCGGGGTCTCCCCGACTTCCGGCGACCGCATCAACGCGTACCTCTCGGTGGGGCTGCCCAAGCCGCTGAACAACATCGAACTCCACCTGGTGGCGTAACATGGTCGACGCGAACAAAATCATCGAGGACATCATCAAAGGTGCCCAGTCCACCGAAGGCTTTGTCCGCGGCAGCACCATGGGCGTCGAGCGCCAAACACTCGGCGAAGAGACCAAGCTTGCCGGGCAATCGACCCCCCTGCGCAACGTATATGAGGCTGGCGCTCAAGCAGCCTGCGACCAGTACAAGGTCGCATTCATCCCCGCCCTCATGGCGGGTATTGCCGGCGCGGGGAAACTCATCAAAGGCGGCGTCGGTCTTGGCAAAAAACTGCTCGGGAGCAAAGTCGGGCGTGGCGTCGGAACTGCGGCAATGATGATGCCTCCTGGCGTCATCGGCGGCGGCGGCGGTGGCGGCAGAGTTGCCCCCGGCGGCGGAGGAGGCGGGGCGCCCCCAGCTCGCTTCTAATCACGTGCCTTCTGTTCAAGACGCTATAGACCGGTTTGGAATCAAGCGCGCTGACTTCAAGTCGCTTGCGCCGACGGTCGTGCTCCCGGTGATCGGTACCGTCTTAGGCGGTGCTATCGGCAAACAAGTCGGTCCCCGGGCTGCCAACCTAGGGCGTGTCCTCGGCGGCACCGGCGGCGGCCTCGGCGGCCTCGCTATGCGTGAACACGCGCTCCCTACACCCGTGCCCGGAGGTCCGCGCGACGTGCCGCCCCCTGCGCCGGCAGAAGCGCCCATCCAGCTCTACATGCCTCCCGATGTCGGCTACACCATCGACGCCAACACGGAAGATATCCCCGCGTGGGCGCTCGAGGGCGCTCGTGCGTTGAAGCAGGCTGGTGTCATCGACTGGATCCTGGGGCGTGACAAACTCGCGGGGGGCAACCTGGATTTCGCTCTTGCGGAAGTCCCGGGGGCCCTCCCTGCCCACCAGGCGTATGAAGAGTATCAGCGGCGTGGTTTAGGCGCCGCCGCCGCCCAAGGCGGTAAGAGTTTCCTGGGGATGGCCGCGGGTGGAATACCTGGGGCCCTACTCGGGGCAGGTGTAGGCAAAGGCATCGAACGCCTCACCGGGCACAAGGGCGGCCTGAACGTCCCCCTCGTCAACCTCAATCTGAGCGATATCCTCGCCGGTTTGGGTGGTAGTATTGGAGCTGTAAAGGGCTCACGCGCTTTCACCGGTCAATAAGGAGCGGATCGCATGGCAACCGCAATCGGCGTCGTAAAGAGTTTCGATTCCTGGTCATTTCAAGAGAGCTACGTCGAGCGCATGATGGACAATGCTGCCTACACGGCAGCCCATCCTGATGACACCCTCGTCCTGGCAGGCCCTGCACGAAAGTCAGGGCTAGTCAAAGAGGGTATTCAGAACATGCTCGCTATCGGCATGCTCCAGGCCGTCTCCTTCTCGTCAACGAAGCCCACTCAGCCCATGATGGCCATCGGCTCCGGACGCTCGTTCTACGTGAGCGGGAAGTCACAGACCCAGTGGCAGATGGGACGCCTGTTCGTCAACGGGCGTAACATGCTTCGCGTGCTCTACCATAACGCGATCATGGGAGGCATCGACCCGTCGAAGTTCGATGACGTTGCCGCGGAAGGCTCAAACGGCAGCCAAGGCGGCAACAAGTACTTCATCAACCTGGATTCCGAGCTGTTCCTCGTCCCCATGGGATTGGGCGCGGTCTTCCGCGACAAGACGCACGGATACTGCGGCGGCTTCTATGCGGAGCTGTGCATGATCACGAGTTACGCCATCGCGTGGAACGCCGGGCAGAACCTCATCCTCGAGAACGTCTCAGGGATGGCAGACCGCTTACTCCCCTGGGGCTCCAACACCGAGAAGGGCATCTACCCCCACAAGGGTGTCTTCCAGACCGAGCTGGACCAGATCCTCGGATTCACCAACGGAATACCGAACGAAGACTACGCGTTCACGAAACGCGACAAAGTCACCGATCCGAACCCGCCTTCTCCTCTCGCGTAAAATGGCTGCGTGCGCCATACGCTGTAAAAGGGTGCACGCCGTTCTTTCGCCTTCAACACGCACGGACTCCTGCAGCGACCTCGGAGGGGTGTACACACGCGCTCTAGGTCGTCAGGAGTACCGTGGAAACCTCGATCTCAAACGCATTCCTCGTCTACGGCCCCCTTGGACTCGTCGCTCTCGTTTCGCTGCTAGCGACCGTCCGCTTCTACCGGGACAAAGAAGCAGCAGCCAAAGAACACGCTACGACGCTAGCTACCGAGCGGGCCAAACACGCCCAAGAAATGCGGGCGATGGAAGACCGTTACATCACCAAAGCCGAAACCTGGATGGAAAAGAACCACGAGCTGGCGTCCTCCATCAATCAGGTCCTCGAGTCGATCAGCAAACGCTACGACAGAAGGTAGGAACCATGGATAGCCATGACACATGGGTCTCGGAAATGGTCGCGGTCATAATCAAGCGCTCGGCCCCCGACCGCCACCGCCCCCGTTGCTCTACAGAGTGTGAAGAGCGCCTGGCCCAGGTGGAGCTAGATACCGCCGCCTGCTACGGACGAGCAGAAATGCTCGCCGCCAAGATGCGCCGTCTTGCCAAGGCCATCGACGAAGAAACCGAAAAAAGCGCCGATTGCCCAGAGGTTGGCTGTGACCGCACGCTCGAAGACCCCGTCGACCCTGAATGGGACGATGACGAGGACAGCGTCGTAGTCCACATCAACCAACTCAGAGCGCAGGCCAAGATCGACTAGAAGTCTCCCTCGCCTCCGTTTATCCTAGGAGGCATGAACGGTTACGACCCGCTACGCGTCAGTAACGTAGACCGCAACACCGGCGCAGCTGCGTTCGCGCGTGGAGGCGAACCCCGCTGGGAGCTTGCCGACGTCATCGTCTACGACGCCGCAACACACACGTGCAAGGTCCGCACGCACACAGGGCGTGACTACAAAGACATCTTCCAGATCAAACCCAGTGCGAACGACTTCGAGATGTTGCGCACGGGACAAACAGTCGTGATCTCATGGGACCTGGGCATACCGGTCATCGTGGGCTGTGTCGAGCTAGGCTCCACGACAGAAAAACTCCCGCGTCCCTCCCTCACCAACATCGAGAATATGGGGGAGGCGAATCCCTACCTCCCCAACAAGAGCATGGCCTCTTGTAAACCCGCGAACGCACCGACCGATATGACCGGCGGCGACTGGGCGCGTGTCGGCACCCTCAACAACCACCTCGCAGTCCTCGAAGGTGGTGTCACGTCCCTCGGCAGCGCTACAGCCCTGGTGCGCTCCCTAGGTATCCAGGGCGTCCTCCAGCTGATTGCGCAGCGCACCCAAACCATCACGGACTTCGGTGAATGGCGTGTTGAGAACAACGAAGGAGCAACGTCCTTCACCCTTCGCGCAGGCGCGAACCAGGCGACCCAAACAGGTGTCGACGAACAGCACTGGACCATCCGTCTGGACGTGGGCGCGACAGGCGACCTCTTCAACTTCGAGATCACTGAGCCCAGCGGGCGTGCGGTATTTCGTCTCCATGTTGGAGTAGACGGACGTCTCGAAATCTACGGGGACGGTGGCGTCGACCTCTCTTCGGGCACCGAAGGCACCGGACGTACTGTCCAGGACATCGCGGGGGAACGTGACATCGCGGTGGCAAAGGACGACACCGCAATCATCGGCGGTAGCCGTATCCGCAGTGTCACCGGTACCTCCGAAGAAGATGTCGGAACTGACAAAACCACCACCATCGGGGGGCAGTCAGTCAAGCACACGAATAACGAGGAGGTTGTGAGTGTTGGCGGCGATAGATTGGACATCGTGGCGGGCGGCGACGCCCTGAGTGCGTCGTCAGGACACACCGCGGTCGACACCCGCATCCTCAACGGGGGGTGGATGATCGATATTGGCAACCCCGCCCACGGTGCCAATATCACCGCCCAAGCGGCCTACCATCTCCGTACGTCTCTCGGTGACATCACCCTCGAAGCAGGGGCGGCGATGCAATTCAAGGCTGCACAAGTCCTCGACGTCGACGCCAAAGAGATTCATCTGAACGGTGATGCACAACGTGCTGTGCGTGGAGACGCCTGGCGCGGCGTCTACAACCGCTTCGTCGGACAGTACAACAAACTCGTCGACTTCATCGCGAAGCACAAGCACCCAGCACCGAATGGAACAACGGGCAAACCGCTCCCCTCCGGTCCTGGTGGCTCTGCGAGACTGAATCCGTGGTTTCGTCCCGCTCCGCCCATCCCGCCGGACCCTGCGACCGGGTGTCCGTGGTACAGCGAAAAATACGTCTGTGACGAGAGCGTCCAGCAGGCATCCCTTACATCCCCGTGGCCGACACCCCCGCAGCCTGTTGCACCCTCTACAGGGCACACGATCGAAATGCCTGAAGGCAACCTCTCTCGTACCGTGAAACTGACCTGATCATGGCCTGGAACAAAACACCACAAACGCCGGGGCTAACAGTGATCCAGCGGTTGCAGCTCCTAGTGCTGCGTTTGGAACGACTTTCCGCCGTACAGAGCCTGCAACGAACACGTGCGGTGATGGGCGCCCTCACCCCGCCTGAGGACAAGACATGAGCAACTGGTTCGAACTCAAGCCCCGTGAGATCGCTCCCGTCTCACTGCTCAAGAGCTTCCAGCTAGGCGGCGACGCATACAAAAAATACCTACAAGTCGTACAGTCCACCGTCGCCGCAGCTCGTGTCATGCAAGCGACGCTCTCCCCCGGAACGCCTAATGTACTGCAGGCGGCAGTGCAAGCCATCGTCGACGTCGTCGAGGGATTCCTACAGACAGGCAAAGTCCACGTGCTGGCAATCCCCATAGGGAAAACCTTCCCCGAAACAGCCAACTCAGGACTCCCCTCGACATTGAACGACGTGGCGGAGTACTTCGGAATCGACCCAAAAGTCCTGACAGCAAACGTTCCCGACAACGCGGCAAAGGGCTATAGCCACGCGCTCGCGAGCAACACTGGAAACGCGGGCTTCCTCCGGACCTTCACTCAATCACTTCTAGACGTGAGAGATCCAAACCGCCCCCAATACACACAGGCGAACGACGCAGTCGCGATGCAAGTAGTTCTCGTGGGAGCTGACGCGTTCTCAGGGGCCATGGAAGCCGCCTCAGGGCTCAGCAGGATCTTCGGCCTCCAAGGCGACCGGGACCTCGCCGCCCGCCGTCTTCCAATCCCCCAAGACCTGGTAGCCAAAGTAATCGGGGTCCCCACGGACACACGTATCGGAGTACGTCTGGACTGGAAAACACCTCCCGCCGTGTTCACCTCTGACTACTTCCCGGGCAACTACACGACCGCGAAACGGGTCGCGGTAATTCGCTCCACCGACAAACGCACCCCCTCCAAAAGATCAGTGTTGGACCTCTTCACGACGCAAGCACTTACAGAAGGGCTTGAGAGTGACGATGAGGACAAAGCACACAAAGTCATCGGTATAGCTTCCGGCGCAACCACGACCTGGATCGACAACGATACGCTCGACGCCACTGAGACGTACTACTACACCCTGGCGTGGGAGCTAGAAGTGAACGAGAACAGTGTCCTAACGATACTGCCCTTCGACAAGCTCTCAAGCGTCGTGAAGACGCAAGCACGGAAAACGACTCCCACGCAAAGCGGCACTCCTCCAAACTGGCAGTCGGAAGAGAGCCCCATCGACGCGATCCCAACCCTCGCGCAGCAGTCCCAGGTACTTCTCGAGCGGTTAAAAGCGCAAACCTCACGCTCCTCCGGCTCCAAAGCGCTGCTGTCATCCGCTCTCGACTCCCTAACGAACAATCTCGACAGACAGATCAAACAGATCAGCGACCTCAACTCGCAACTATTACTGATGTCCGCCTCGTTCAGCGTGGACCTCCCACAGCTCTATGCCACCACCATCACCGGCATCGGAGGCAACGCGAAATTGATCGGGGAACTGTCGGCACGTCTCTTCGACTTGAACGACGCAGCTCGCCCCCCTTTCGACAAGAACGAATACGTCATCGGCGTCTGTATCGTAGCCGGCGGCCCGCGGGCCGTGGATATTTCCGCCGTAACGGACCTATTCGATATGTTCTTCACGCCCCCGCGCCCAACCGACCCGCTCGCCGCGGTTCTCGATGAAATCGACGCGCAGGTCACAGCGGCAGAAGATAAGCTCTTCGGCGCCGACATGGCCCCCCTCCCCTACGACGAAGACGGGGAAGTCGAAACCGCCGACGGCCCCACACCACCCGCCGACGTAGACCCACTAACGGGGCTCCCTGTCGAAGCTACGTTACCTGTCATCGCGAGCGACGGAACCCCTGTCGCGACCATGGACCCGGAGAACCCCAACGCGGGCGACACCAACGCGGCCTCGTGCCTCCCAGACCCGTGTTCCAGTTGACACTAGGGCAATTGTCACTTACCGTCGAATGACCAAATGCCAAAAATGCAAGATTACCGTTGTCGCGAGTGTGGGCACCGTTTCGAGTACCTTCACCAAACTACCGAGGACATAGAGGTTTGTCCCCAGTGTGGTTCGAACGAAGCTGACCTACAATTAGGCGGGCACCAGCTGACCACAATCATCCCATCCTATCCGGGATGCAAAAAAGTCAAAGCCGGCTACGTGCACACCCACGGGGACAGACCCGCAGAAAAGATATCGGTAACCGTCCCCCGAATGCCTAACGCAGGAGAGAAATCATGACCCGCTTCTTCCGTCTATCACTGCTCTCGATCTGGCTCGTCCTCAGCACCTCGCTCGTCTGGTATTCCGTCGCATCCGCCAACGACGCCGGGGCCGCCGTCACCGACGTGGTCACCGCGCCCGCGGACGAAGCCCCAGTACCTGCCGTCGTCGACCCGATACCCGCGGAACCTGCTGCACTGGTCGTCACACCCGAACCCGACACTGCACAGAGCCCTGCCGCCATACGCCTCATCGACATGCTGTTCGATATCCTCTCAGCGGCTTTGCTGATCTTGGTACCGTACTTCGTGCACCGACTCCTGTCGTACTTCGAGAAGAAGACCGGGCTCGAGCTATCGCCGTACATGCAGGACAAGATCGATGGGCTACTCGACAAGGGTATCGCCTACGCAGAGGAGCAGGGCCGTAAAGCTATCAAGAAGAAGGAGAAGGCGCTCACCATGTCTGAGAAGTTGGAGCACGGCGCCAACTACGTCCTGGACCTTGCTGACGCCGTGGACGCCAAGGGCTGGACCACCGAGCAGGTGAAGAAGATGCTCGAAGGACGCCTCAACCAGACACGAGACGAAGTAGAAGCGGGCGTCACTCTCTCCGACCCCGACGTCGAAAACGTCCCGGCGTAACCCATGACTCCGTACCTACTCGGTGGTAG
>Ga0307377_10004706_pt1 | contig 14852 bp, 13 predicted proteins | sample TR3MG_FD_202535 | JGI IMG/M metagenome (GOLD analysis project Ga0307377, IMG submission 202535) | Soil microbial communities from Risofladan, Vaasa, Finland - TR-3 | ecosystem: Environmental > Terrestrial > Soil > Coastal area > Acid sulfate soil | place: Finland: Risofladan, Vaasa | collected... | reverse complement strand
TGGGGGGGTGGGGTCTGGGGAGGGGGGCGGAGCCTCCCTCCCCAAACCTGCCCGAGGAGAGAAACGATGAAACGGATTCTGCTGTTCTTAACCCTGCTCCTGGTCGTCGCGCCGGGTAGCCGCGCGGCGCCCGCCTTGCAGGCCCCCGTGCTCAAGTGGCAGCGCGGCGGCTGCACCTCGTGGTGCGAGGATGGCTGGTACTCCTCTCCCGCCGTGGCCGACCTGGACGGCGACGGGCAGGCGGAGGTCGTCGGCGCGGCGTATGCGGTCTTTGCGCTCAACGGGGCCACCGGCGCCACTAAATGGCGCAACGACCCGCCCGGCGGGCGCGTCTGGCCGGGCGTGGTGGTGGCCGACTTGGAGGGGAATGGCACGCTGGAGGTGGTCACGGCGCACGGGGACGGCTACCTGCACGTGTGGAACGCCGGTGGCTCGCTGCGCTGGTCGCGGCAGCCCACGACGAGCGAACTGCGCTCGCTGGCGGTCTACGACCTTGAGGGGGACGGCGCGTTGGAGATCGTCGTCTCGGCGGCGATTGAAAGCGAGACCAACACCTGGGTCTACGATAGTACCGGTGCGCTGCGCTCAGGCTGGCCGCAACTCAGCAACGACAGCGGCTATGCGGCGGGCATCTACAACGCCAACGTGGCGGTAGGCGACCTGGACGGGGATGGCCTGGGCGAGATCGTGGCCCCCTCGGACGTGCACTATATCTGCGCCTACGAGCGCAATGGGACGCAGATTCCCGCCAACGCGATGTATGGCGGCAAGGGCTGGGGCAAGGTGGGCGTGTGGGAGAGCCTGGAGGTGGAACTGCGCGGGTGGGGGGAGTGCAGCGGCGCGCGCGCCGAGCGCTACCGTACCAACTTTGCCCCCGGGGCGGCCGTCATCGCCGACGTGGACGGCAACGGGACGGCGGAGGTGGTCGTCACCGGCAACGTGTACGACTGCGAGGTGGGCCACCCGCCGGGCCTGTACAACGGCGTGTACGTCTTTCAGGCCGACCGCAGCCGCTTCCAGGCGGGGGGCTTTGACTGGCGCACGGTGCCGGTGGACACCGGCGCGCCGCTGAGCGAGGACTACGACGTGATCGAGAACAACCAGCCCAACCCGGCCGTGGCCGACCTGGATGGCGACGGGCGGATGGAGATCGTCTACTCTTCCTATGATGGGCGGGTGCACGCCTTCTGGCTCGACAAGACCGAGCATGGTGAGTGGCCGTACGCGGTCTACGATTCCGCCGAGGGGGTCTATCGCTTCGCCTCGGAGCCGGCGGTGGCGGACCTGGACAACGACGGCCACGCCGAGATACTCGTCGCCTCGTGGCCGCAGAAGGTGGCCGGGCTGACCGGCCGGCTGCACGTCCTGGACTATCTGGGGCGGCCGTTGTACGTGGTGGAGCTGCCGGCCGCGGCGGACGACTGGAACGGCGGCCTGGCCGCGCCGACGCTGGGCAATATTGACGGCGATGCCGACCTGGAGGTGGTGGTGAACACGGCGCACACGGGGCTGGTGGCCTACGACCTGCCGGGCACGGCGCAGGCGCGCGTGTTGTGGGGCACAGGGCGGGGGAATGCGGAGCGTACTGGCTCGCTGCTGCAGGGCTCGCTGGAGCGCTCGTGGAAAGGGGCCACGCCGGTGCGGCCCGCGCCCGGCCAGGTGGTGGCCTACACGTTGGTGCTGGTGAACCCCGGCCCGGCGCTGCCGGGAGTGCGCGTGACCGACACGCTGCCGCTGGAGGTGACCTACCTGGGCAACCTGTGGGCCTCGGCGGGGAGTTACGGGGCGGCGGGGAACGTCATCACCTGGACGGGGACGGTGGAGGCGGGCGTGCCAGTGACGCTGACCTTTGGCGCAACGGTCAGCCCGGCGTTGAGCGGGCGGCGGGCGGTGGTCAACACCGCCTGGCTGGACGACGGGGCGGGCACGCGGCTGGAGCGCCGGGCGACAGTCATTGTCAACGGGGTGGGGGTGTATCTGCCGGTGGTGATGAGGTATTGAGGGGACACGAAGTACGCAGATACGTGTTGCGTGTTGCGTGGTGCGTGTTCCGCAGGCCACGGGTGTTCTGCGGGCCACGGGTGTTCCGCAGGCCACGAGTGAATTCGTGGCCTGGTACTGGAAACACGTTAAAACGTGTTCAGCGGCCGTTTTAACCCGTTTCAACGGGCTTTGCGTCGGATGTACTCATCCGCATCAGCCGTCGAATTCATTCGGCGGCGACGGCGTGCCGAGGATCATTCGCTCTACCTCAGACTTGGCCTCTGCCACTATGCGTTCTGCTTCCTGCTGCAACACTGCGGCTCGCTCTATCCGACGCTGGACTTCGTCAGCGATCTCTTGTTGCTTCTCGATTGCAGGTACAGGTACCTGGATGTTCTCTACCTGGTCTGGATAGATCCGCTTACGTCCGCTGTGTCCGCTTGCCAGTGCCTTGAGTAGCACAGCGAGGCGGCTGGAGCGCAGGATCAATTTAAGATACGCCGCCAGGATGAGTTCTTCTTTCACCTGGTATACCGGGTACTCCGAAGTAACCGCCACTCTACCCAATTCGTTTGGAACCAGGCTGATAGCACCATTGCGAGCGTCTATCTTGGAGTAGATGAGGTCACCTGGCTGGGCAAAATAGAGCGTGCCCTTGACGTCAGTGCGCCACGACGGGATGTCGCGCGGTTCGATAGTACCATCAAAGTGCAGCGTGATAAGTTGTAGGTTGCCAAAATCGTACTTGTCGCGGTCCACTTTTTCCCGTCGTGCGGTGAGTAATGTGCCCAAGGGTCGTAGTACTTCGGTGTCCTCCATCTCGCCTTGCCACCGGTAACGCTTAGGATCAAGGCGGCTCACTCTGTGCCGCCAAACGGTGAAGGATGCTGGTCCGGCGTTGCCCTCTTCCGAATGAGGATCAGCACCCCAATCGTGTCCGACTTGATTAAGCACATATTCGTCTATAGTTGCCAGTAGCCGGCCTGCTTCTGCCTCCAACTCTCGCTTGCGGCGGTAGGCAGCATCCATTTTGTCAGCGATGGCGTCCTGGATAGGGCGCGGAGGAACCACAGCTTTCAAGCCACAGATTTCCTGGGAGTTGATATTGGGCTGAGCTGATCTGCCAGATACTCGGGCAACCTGAAGTTTTCCGAACCTGCTGTTAAGGAACAGAGACACGTACTCTGGATTGAGATCCCGGCCAACCCGGAACGTAATGCTGTATGAACCGTTAACGCTCCCCGCAAGTTGGGCAGGGACACGGCACGTATCACCCACATTGACCCCACTTCTGACCATGACCAGGTCATCTTCCCGTAGGCGGTACCGGTCTAGACCAGGGTGAACGGATTCATCCAGATACACAATGTCGCTCAGGTCAAAACGACCGTCCCGTATGTTCATCGCGCGGATGAATAGGATGCCCTCATTGCTGTATTCTGGTGGGACGCCTGCGCCGTAGTGAATCTCCTCAATGAGATCCCCAAGTACGCGGTTCGGGTGAGTACTCCCAGCAAGTGCTTCCAGGTTCTGACGGAATTCAGGCCTGTAATAGTAGGGGGCAAGTTTGGTGTCTATCTCTCCCCGCTCCACCCGAAAGCAGAGCGGGTTACTCAGAAAAAATCGGTGTGCTCCCGCTTGAACTGGCGATAGGCCTCGACGATGGCGGGCAGGTCGTTCTCGTCATCCTTGCCGGTGGCGGTGTAGCCCACGTGCTCCGCCATGGCCATAAAGATTGGATAGTCCTGCTCCCGGTCTTCCTCTTCCTTCCACTTGCGCAGGAAGAGCAGTGACGCCTTGACCCCCGCCCCGGCGGGCACGAAGGTGTGCTGCGGCAGGCTCACCACCGCCAGCACCCGCGCCTCCCGCATGACGAAGTCGCGCACGTGCTGGAGCGAGGAGTTGGTCAGGATGCCGTCGGGCAGCACGATGCCCATGCGCCCGCCCGGCTCCAGCAGTTGCAGGCAGCGCTCAATGAACAGGATCTCGGTGCTCTGGCTGTTGCGCCGCTGCACCTCGCCGCCCAGTTCGTAGGTGTCCAGGTAGGGATGTGCCTCTCCGCTGCGCACGCGCGTCACCTTGGCCCCGAAGGGTGGGTTGGTCATCAGGAGCGTGTAGGTGCCTGGCTCAACGGTAATGTTGTCGCCCATCCCATTGATCTCGTCGAAGACCTGCAGGGCATCGGTGCATTTGATGTTGGTGTGGCCGTCCTCGTGGATGATCATACCCATCATGGCCACGCGGCTGATCTGCTCGTTGATCTCGATGCCGTGCAGGCGGTACAGCGCCCAGTCGTGCCAGGAGCGGTAGGCGTTGGCAGGATCGAGGCGGGCCTCGGCGTCCCGCCGCACCTGGTCCAGCGCCTGCAATAGAAACCCGCCTGACCCACACGCCGGGTCAATGATTTTATCGCGCCGGTTGGGTTCGAGCATGTCCACCACAGAGTTGACCAGGTTGCGGTGGGTGAAATACTGGCCCATCTCGCCACGGAACACCACGCCCAGGAACTTTTCAAAGGCCGCGCCCTTCACGTCCAGTTTCATGCGGTCCAGGCTGACTCCCTGCAGCACCTGCACCACGCGATACACCAGGTGTGGCTCGGCCTCGATGGAGCGCTGGAATACGGACGGAGCGGTCTCCTGGGCCTCCTGGTAGATGCCCTGCACGCGGGCCATGACCTGGTCCACACTTTCGTTCGTGCCGCACTGGAAGGCGTACGCTTCGCCAAGGCTCGTGTGCATCCGTTCGTCCTGCAACTTGCAGAACATCAGTTTGCTCATCTCGTCAAAGGCCTCGGCCGGATTGCGCCGCCCTCCCTCCCACAGGATATCGTGGCACTGCTGAAAGGCATCGCGCAACTGCGATTCATTGACCACGGCCAGGTCAGGCCAGCCTTGCCGCTGCTTCCAGTAGCGATACTTGGGTGCCTTGCCATAGCAAACCGGCAAATCTGCGACGATGCCGCTATCCAGGGGACGCTTGGGGTCCCAGGACCTGGCCTCGAAGACGATGCGCACGTTGCCGGCCACCACCATGCCGTACCTGGCTCCCAGGTTGCTGGCATTGCCCCCGGCCTGCTTGGCGGCCTGTTCGATCTCCGCCTGGCTGACGCCGTCAGGCTTGCACTCGACCACGCAATAGCGCCGGGTCCTGGCGTCGTCCTCGTAGATGACGATGTCGGCGTAATCGCGCGGTTCCCGGCGTGGGGTCTCGACCTCGAAGGCAATGCGCGCGGGTGGATAGTCGTAGTGTTCGATGAGTTCGACGTAGAAGGCGGCCCGCACCTGCTCCTCGGGGTCTGCGGCCTTGTCCGCAAAGTTGGCAGGCACGTACTCGTACTTGGCGCCCTTCTCACGGATGTAGCCCTTGCGCTTTCCCAGTTCGATCCACTCTGTCAACGTGTACTTGAGTTCTTGCTGTTCCATGGACCCTACCTTGTGAGCAGTTCGTCGGCGAAATGAGAGCAGCCCAACCGTCCCGGCAACCTGGGTTCGTCAAAGATTATATCCCAAGGGCAGTCCTTACACAAGTGAAGTGTTTGGGAGTGTTGGGTGTTCCGTATTCGTGCTCCCAGATATTTGACTTGCGTGTATTCTGCGATATACTGGTGGTAAGGTCAAGGGTGTCTGCATGTGAGCGCGGGGCACCACACATCAGAGGGCGGTGTGGCCACTGCTCTTCCAATCCAGTTCATACCACAAAGATAGATTCTGCGTAAATCCCGGTATTGGGCAATTGGGCTGACGCTCGCCTCCGCCTGGCAAGCGGATGACGCCGCGCCGCTAGGCGGCAAGGTGTCATGAGTGCATAGCACAAACGACGAGGAGAACATGTCAAACAGTTTCCAGTAAATTGGGAGGAGTTGTGACCGTGAGCAGCTTTTCATCGTATACGATTGGTTGGTTGGCGATCGCAACTGGAGTCGTGAGCCTGGTCGGGCTGGTTTTCATCATTCTGTTCTTCACCGTTGGTCAGCCCTTCGGCACACTCAACGATGTGTGCATTGCCTTTGTGGCAATCCTGAGCGGGGTTCTGGCCTGGATGCTGTACTCTGTGCATCACGCACAGTCGCCGCAGCCGTATCCTGTTACTCAAATGGAGTGACGCTGCAAGTTATCACACAGATGCCGGAGTGAATGCATGATGTCCGAGATCCCCCTCCATAGTCTGAGCGACGTGGCGGAAACGCACCTCATTCCGCTCTACATTCGAGCCACTGAAAGCGAGCGCCCCGACGCCCTGCTCAAAGACGAGAAAGCCGTGGCGCTGGTCCGGCAGATGGACTATGATTTCTCACAGATCCTGGCCAAGATTGATGAGGAAGTTCGGGTAGCCATTGTCCTGCGTAGCCGAGAGTTCGACCGCTATGCACGGGATTTTCTGGCGCGCTACCCGGAGGCGGTCGTGGTTCATATTGGGTGCGGCCTCGATGCGCGTTTTGAGCGTGTGGACAATGGCCAGGTAGAGTGGTATGACCTCGATTTGCCGGAAGTCATTGCACTGCGCCGCAAGTTCATCGGCGGTGAAGGGGTGCGCTATCATCTCCTGGCTTGTTCGGTGCTCGAGAATGCGTGGCTAGACACGGTGAGTGTCCATCGCCAGCGCCCGTTTCTCTTTCTGGCCGAGGGTATTTTGATGTACTTGACAGAAGCACAGGTCAAGTCGTTGGTGCTGACGTTGAAGGCACATTTCCCGGGCGCGGAACTGGTCTTCGATGCATTTTCGCCGTTCTTCCTCTGGGCGAACAACCGCAGGGTCGCCCGCACCAAAATCGGCGCCCGTTGTCACTGGGCCCTGAAACGCGGCCAAGACCTCGAAAGATGGGGCGATGGCATCTGCCTGCTCGATGAGTGGTTCCCCTTCACTTGCCCTGAGCCGCGCCTGGCTCGTGTTCGATGGGTACGGTTTATGCCACTGTTGGTCAAAACCACGGGCGTTTTCCACTACCGGCTTGGAAAGACAGCAGGATGAAGCATGCGCTACGAACATAGCGACAATCATAAAGAGAATGAAGATATGGAACCGATCTTGACGAGAGGGCATCAAGCGATGATCGTCAAGTGGATTGATCTGGGTTGAAATTGCAGAATGTCAGCCATCTCTATTAAGGAGGAAGAAAATGAATATCGGGATTATCGTGTTTTCTCAGACCGGGCACACCCATTCTGTCGCCCTGAGGCTGCAGGAGAAACTCTCCGCGGCCGGACATTCGGCGACCGTCGAACGGGTGGAAATCTCCGGCGAATTGGGGCCGGGAGTGAGCAATTTCCAGCTCAAGACGACGCCCGAAGTCGGCACGTACGATGCACTCGTGTTCGGCGCTCCAGTACTGGGCTTTGCCCTGTCACCGGCAATGAAAGGCTATCTGGCGCAGATTGCGTCATTGAAGGGCAAACAAGTGGCCTGTTTCGTCACCAAGTCCTTACCCTTTTACTGGACGGGTGGAAACCAGGCGGTCAACACGATGAGAGAACTCTGCGAATCCAAAGGTGGGGCGGTCTGCGGATCAGGGATCGTAGTCTGGAGTAGCGCGCGCCGCGAGCAAATGATTACCGATGTAGTTGAAAGATTGTGCAGACTGTTTTGATTTCTCTGACTAGTGTTACTTTGCCCGGCCGGCCCGGAAGCGCCACAGCGCCAGGGCAAAAAAGCCCGCCGCGTACGCCAGCAAGATAGCGGTAGGCAGCAGGGCCGACTCCAGCCCCAGGCCGCGGATGAGGACGTTCTGAAACCCGTCCATGGCCCACGCCGCCGGCGTGACGTGCCCGACGGCGGCAAAGGCCGGCCCTGCCCCTTCCAGGGGGAACCAGGCCCCGCCCAGGGCGGTGAACAGGAACATGGCGATCAGCGAAAAGAGGATCACCTGCTCGTCCCCTTTGGCGACCACGCCGATCAGCAGGCCCATCCCAGAGACCCAGGCCCCCAACCCCAGCGCGACCAGCAAGATCGCCAGCGGCTGGCGCATGTAGTCTACACCGAGCACCAGTTGGCCAAAGGCGATCAGCAGCACCTGTTGCAAGAGGACCAGGACGAACATGGCCAGCAGGTGCCCGGCGATGATCTGCCAGGGCTTCATGGCGGTGGTGATCAGCCGCTGCAGGGTGCCCGTCTTGCGCTCCTCTACCAGGATGCTGGCCGAGGTGACCAGGCCCATGATGGCGAACTGGACCAGGATGCCCGGCGAGGTCTGGTTGTAGGGGTTGCCACCCAGCGGCTGCGCCGTCTCTGCCTGCCCCTGGGCCTTTTCTACGCTCAGGCGAGGGCCGGCCTGGGTCGTCGCCTGCCAGGCCTGGACGGTCTGGGAAAATGTCGCCGTCCATTCCGCGCTGCGCTCGGATGCGCCAGATAGGAGCCGGTCGGCTTCCAGCGTCTCGACGTCCACCTGGGCGACGTGCGCCGCGCTCATCAGCCGCGTCACCGGCACGCGGACCAGTTGCAGGACCGATTGGGCCGCCGCGTCGAGTTCGTCCCCCAGCAAGGTGAGGGACACGGGCTCCCCGGCCGTGACGCGCGCGCTGAAATCCGGTGGGACGACCAGCGCCGCGACCAGGCGGCCCGACTCGATCTCTTGTCCTACCTTGCCGACCTGGTCCGGGGCCATCTCCACCAGCCGGATACCATCGGAGGCGGCCAACATGTCGTACAGGGCCTGGCTGACGGAGCCAGCGGGGTCCTCGTTCACCCAGCCCACCGGCAGGCGTGGGTCGGGCGCCGCAGCCGTACCGCGAAGGGCAAAGCCCATGAAGAAGGTGAAGACGATGGGCATGGCCACCAGGAACAGGAACGCCATCTTGTCGCGCAGAACTTGTGACAGGTCTTTGAGTGCCAGGTCGAGGACGCGCACGGTCAACCTCCTACGCATAGCGGCGGCGGAAGAGTACCGCGCCGGTGGAAAACATCGCTGCACCCAGGCCCAGCAGAATCAGGGTGGGCAGTAGCATCTCAGCGGGCGTACCGGCCGACATGGCCAGTCTCCAGGCGCGCAGCACCCAGCCGTGGGGTGTGAACAGGGCCATCAACTCGAACGCGCGCGGCATATTCGGGACGGCCACGGTGAACAGCCCGCCCAGCATACCCAGCGCCGTCAGCCCACCGCCCAGCACTGGCCCGGCCTGGCGCGTGTTCTTGACCAGCGAGATCAGCAGTACACCCAGCCCGGAAGTGGCCAACACCTGCCCGACCAGGGCCAGGCCCACGCTGAGTGGCTGGCCCCAGCGAATGCCAAAGACCAGCCGGCCAATGAGCAGCAGGACCGACGACTGGACGACGACGGTCAGCACCACGGCCAGCAACTTGCCGGCCAGGATCGCCGTGCGGTCCGTGGGCGTGGTGAACAGGCGGGCCAGCGTGCCCTCTTCGTCCTCGCGCAGGATGGACATCATGGCGTACGCGCCGGTGTAGAAGGCGAAAAAGATCATCTGGCCGGCCATGATCATGGCCATGATGTGCTGCATCGGGTTGTCCTCGGGCTCCGCGCTCCCTGGCGCGCCCGTTGCCGGAGCCTGCATCACCAGCGCCGCCTCCGCGCCGTGATAGAGGGTGCGCTGGAAGCTGGTGAACCAGGCCTGGAAATCAGCCGCCAGCGCCTGCATCCCGGCGGCGTCGAGCGACACGCCGTGAGCGGACCGGCGTGCGGCCACCACCTGGATGGCGATCCTGGCCCCGCTGACGCCGTCGAGGAACGAGCCGACCATGTTCTTGACCACCAGCGGGCCAATGGTCAGGGTGGGGTCCTGCACCAACAGCAGTTCGGCCTCCCCTGCTCCGGTGAGCGCGCTTGCGGAAAAGCCCGCGGGTATGATCAGGGCCGCGCCCAGTTCCTGGCGGTCCACGGCGGTGCGGGCGGCCGCTTCGTCGGCCATGGTGGTGACGTGCAGCCAACTGGCGACGCTCTGGTCGTTGAGCATATCCACCAGCAGATCGCCCAGCGCGGGGCTGCCGGCCGGGGGCACGTCCTGGTTGACCACGCCGACCTGGAGCGCGGGCAGTTCGATGCGGTCGCTGCCCACGCCGCCAAAGGCCACGTAGATCAGGGCAGTGACCAACAGCGGAGCGACCAGCATCATGCCGATGGCGAACATGCTGCGGAAGGAGCGGAGGAGGTCTTTAAGGGCAATGTCCAGAACTTTCATAGATGGATCCCGGGTGAAACGTGAACCGTGTTTCGTGTTTCGTGTTCCGTGTTCCGTCTTCCCACGCAACACGCATTACGGATTACGGATTACGGATTACGGATTACGCATTAGTCTCTCAGTGCCCGGCCGGTGAGGTGTAGGAAGACGGCCTCCAGGTTGGGTTCTCGGATGTCCACGGAGGTGATGCGGGCTTCCTGTTGCGTGGCGGCCTCGAACAGGCGGGGCAGGACGCGGTTGCTGTCGTCTACCAGCACGGTGACGACAGGCGCAGCGGCGCTGGCCGCTTGACCAGGCTCGGGGCCGTTCCCCTGGCTTTGCTCGGGGCGAGCCCCGGCGGAGACGCGGGAAACCCCCTCCACCTGTTGCCAGGCAGCCAGAACGCGCCCGGCCTCCACGTTCAGGGTCAGGTCTATACGGGTCTGCTCGCCGACCAGGCGGACCAGTTCCTCGTGCGTGCCGCAGGCGATGATCTGGCCCTGGTCCATGATGGCGATGTGGTCCGAGAGTTCCTGGGCTTCTTCCATGTAGTGGGTGGTGTACAGCACGGTCATCCCCTGGCGGTTGAGTTCGACGACGTTGTCGAGGATGTGGCGGCGGCTCTGCGGGTCAATGCCCACGGTCGGCTCGTCCATGATGATCACCTGCGGCTTGTGCAAGAGCGCCACGCCGATGTTCACGCGCCGCTTCATGCCGCCGGAGAACTTGGCCACCCGGTCGCGCTGCCGGTCGGCCAGGCCGATGACGTCCAGCACCTCGTCCACGCGCCGCTTGAGCGCAGCCCCACGCAGGCCGTACATCTTGCCCCAGAAGATCAGGTTCTCGCGGGCGGAGAGGTCGGGGTACAGTGCGATGTCCTGGGGCACGACGCCCAGGCAGGCCTTGGCCGCCTCCGGCTCGCGCCGGATCGAATGGCCCATGATGAACGCATCCCCTTCCGTCGGCTGGAGCAGGCCGGAAAGCACCGAGATGGTGGTGGACTTGCCGGCGCCGTTGGGGCCCAGCAGGCTGAGTACCTCGCCGGAGCGGGCTTCGAAACTGACGCCCTGCACCGCCTTGAGGCCATTAAAGTACTTGTGCAGGTTTTGGACCTGGATCGCCTTATCCTCGTTCACGGTTGCCTCATTCCCCATTTGAGGTTCTTCTGGCTTTCCATCTTTCCTCCAATAGCGTATATCTGGTGTGCCGGTATCTCTATGGTACTATACCGCGGAATCTCCCCAGGCGCATCAGCCACGTGGGGGGGTTCGGGCCTGGACAGGTGGTGAGTCTTCTACCTGGCCATGTGACCAGGCCATCCTGGCAACGCAGAGCCGCTGAGTCGCACTGCCGCAGACTATGGAACCTGAGCGACGAAACGCTTCTTGTCGCGCCGGCAGATCATCTGCACTACCTTGCGGCCTGACTGGGCGGCCGTGGGGACGCCACCGCCCGGCTCGACCCACTGCCCGGTCATGTAAAAGTTGTCCAGGCCAGGGAGCGTCTTGCTCATGCCCTTGCCCATCGTCATCCCCATGGTCTTGGTCGTGATCAGCCAGCCCTCCATGGAGCCCTGCCAGTTGCCGGTGTAGCGCTCGGTCGTCAGCGGCGTGGCCACGTCCACGGCCTCAACCTGCCCGCTGAGGCCGGGGAAGCGCTGCTCCAGCCGGTCCATCACGGCCAGGGCAATCTGTTTCTTCTCTGCTTCGTAGCGCTCGCGCTCCTCGGCCAGTTCCTTCCAGTAGTCGTAGGTGGACTCGAACATGACGACGATGACCGATTTGCCCGCCGGGGCTATGGTGGGGTCGTAGCAAAAGTGCCGCATCCCTAAGTTGTGGCGTGGCTGGCCGGAAACCACGATCGGCTCAGCCAGCGGGTAGGTCACCGAGTGCGGTTGGTCCGCCAGGTCGCGGGCCACCCCCAGTGACACCTGTACGATCGGTGGGAAGATGGGCAGGTCCGCGTAGTAGCCGCGGATCTTGTCGTTGATGTACTGGCCTTCCAGCATATCGAAGATAGTGGCGTGCCCATCGGCGGCGGAGATGATGACGTCGGCGCGGTGCTCCTCGCCGTTGGCCAGGCGCACACCGGCGGCGCGTGGCACCCTCCCCCGGCCCCTCCCCGATGCGGGGAGGGGAGATTCCTCCACGAGGATCTTGTCTACCCGCGAGCGGTAGTGGATCTGGCCGCCCAGGTCGAGGTAGCGGTGCTCAATGGCCTGGGAGAAGGCCAGCGAGCCGCCGATGGGATAGCCCGCGTCGTGGTTGTGCATTAAGGCCAGTGTGAACAGTAGCGCCACCATTGGGAAGTCAGGCATATCGAAGACATCCCCGAATGCCTGGCGCAGGAAGGGATCGCCGAAGCGGGCAGCGAAATCTTGGAGCGACACCTTGCTGTACTTGCGCATCGTCCACAGGAAGGGCAGTATCTTGAACGCTCTGCGCATACCACTGAGCAGTCCTGGGAGGGCGCCCCCGGGACGGGGGCTACGAGCAGGGGGGGCGCCCCCGGGACGGGGGCTGCGAGCAGGGGGGGCGCCCCCGGGGCGGGGGCTGCGAGCAGGGGGGGCGCCCTCGGGACGGGGGCTGCGAGCAGGGGGGGCGCCCCCGGGACGGGGGCTACGAGCAGGCGGCCCGGCTGGACCGCCCATCACGTCGCTGAGGAGGCGCAGCGCCCGGCAGAACTCTTCGATCACTGCCGTGTCCTGAGGGGCCAGTTCCTTCATGTGGTGCTCCAGCCGGTCAACGTCGGTGTAGAGGACGAAGGCCTTGCCGCTCTCTCCCTCAATGCGCATGAACTCGTCGTGGTCCACGATCTGGCGGCCCTGCGTCGCGCCCAACTCCTGCCAGATGCGGTTGAAGGGGCTGCCGGGTCTGGTGCCGACCAGCCAGTGGATGCAGCCGTCGAAGGTGTACCCCTTGCGCTTCCACGAGGTACATAACCCGCCCGGCTTGTCGTGCAGTTCAAAGATGTGGGTGCGGTAGCCGTTCATCTGGCCATAGCACCCGGCGGCCAGGCCGGCGATGCCGGCACCGATGATGATGATAGATTTCTGACTGGTTGGCTCTTCCATTGCTTCCTCTTTCACATGTGGTGGACGCCCCGCTTCAGCGGGGGTCTTGGGGCGGGGATCTCCCGGCTGAAGCCAGGCCTCCACCCGCAACTCGCACCAGTATGGGCTGACAGATTGAGGGGGTTACTTGAGCAGTGGAAGCAGGCTGGTGCCCCAGGCGCGGATCGCTTCCCAGTTGCGCTGGTCCCCTGACTGTTTCGCCATGGCTTTCAATATCATGCGGAGGAGGATGAACTGTCGCTCATATTCCTGCCCCTCGGTCAAGACGGCTCCCGCGAAGAGGCCAACGTCTACCGGCTGCACTTCCGGGATTTGCTTGATCAGCGGGTCCAGGTACGCCATGGTCTGGCTGCGATTCTCCGGCGTGTCATCGGTCATGGTCAGGCACACGGCAAAGTAGGCGACGGGGACCTGGCTCAGGGCCTGGCGGTGCCGTCGCACAAACTTGACTGTCTGGGGATGGAGCCTCCCCGCGCGCACGGGGGTGCCCACGACTACGGCGCGGTAGGGACTCAGGTCGGTCACTTCTTTGGCCCGGCGTACTTCTACGGACAAGGCTCCGCCCTGCAGTGCCTCGCCGATGGCCTCGGCCACCCCACGGGTGGACCCGGCCCAGGTGGCGTATGCTACGAGAATCTTGCTGTCCATTGCAGTCTCCCTCATTTTCGCGGTGGGCGTCACGCCCAACCAAGAGTGTAGTTTCGACCCGCTAGTATACCATACTTGACGTTTTTTAACAGCACGTTAAGAAACGGGTCAACGTTTCGTCAAGGCTGATCCTGCGCTGCGATTTGTGCTTTCCCCTGGCGCACATATAATGACCGGGTGCTGTGTCGTTCGCCAAGTTAAAAACATGACCCAATGGCCAGGGAGCAGGCATCGAGATGCCCAAACAGTACTACGTCTACATCGCCACGAATGTGTCCAGGACGCTGTATACCGGCGTCACCAACAATCTCGAACGGCGCATAGACGAACACAAACGCAAGGTTGGCTCTCGATTTGCTGCCAAATATAACATAACGCGACTGGCATATTTCGAGGTTTGCACAGACATCCGCGACGCGATTGCCCGCGAGAAGGAGATCAAGGATTGGCGGCGCGAGAAGAAAATCGCGCTGATTGAATCAATGAACCCAACGTGGCAAGACCTGAGTGCGGATTGGTACACTTGTCATTCCGAGCGAAGCGAGGAATCTCCTCTTCGCGCTGGATGACGAGCGAAGTGGAGGGGAGAGATTCCTCGTCGCTGCGCTCCTCGGAATGACAGGGGGGGAGTGTAGCACGTTGTCATTCCGAGCAGCTTGTCATTCCGAGCGCAGCGAGGAATCTCCTCTTCGCGCCGGATGACGAGCGAAGTGGAGGGGAGAGATTCCTCGTCGCTGCGCTCCTCGGAATGACAAGGGGGGGAGTGTAGCACGTTGGCATTCCGAGCACCTTGTCATTCCGAGCGGAGCGAGGAATCTCCTCTTCGCGCCGGGTGACGAGCGAAGTGGAGGGGGGAGATTCCTCGTCGCTGTGCTCCTCGGAATGACAGGGGGGAAGTGTGGCACGTTGTCATTCCGAGCACCTTGTCATTCCGAGCGCAGTGAGGAATCTCCTCTGCGCGCTGGGTGACGAGCGAAGTGGAGGGGGGAGATTCCTCGTCGCTGTGCTCCTCGGAATGACAGGTGGGAAGTGTGGCA
>Ga0307377_10004702_pt1 | contig 14859 bp, 18 predicted proteins | sample TR3MG_FD_202535 | JGI IMG/M metagenome (GOLD analysis project Ga0307377, IMG submission 202535) | Soil microbial communities from Risofladan, Vaasa, Finland - TR-3 | ecosystem: Environmental > Terrestrial > Soil > Coastal area > Acid sulfate soil | place: Finland: Risofladan, Vaasa | collected... | reverse complement strand
GTATTGAACTTTTTTTAATGCTCATCTTTGTTGGTATTTTAAAGACATTTTATTTCATCATAAATAGTAGATAAAAAAGTAAATTCCATTTTATTTACGACTTTATCCAAAATTTTTGATTAGCTATACTAAGTAATTTGTTGTGTTTTATTGTGTTTGCCGCCGATTCAACATCTTCAGCTCTTAAAGTTTTGAAACTATCATCAGTAATTCTTTTCATACCAACCCTTTCAACACCTTCTTTAAACATGTAGGCACCAGGAGTTGATGGAGATGAAACAAAGTCAAAAGCGATTAATTCAAAGTCTTCCTGAACTATATCAGCACCACCTTGACTTTTTACAGAACCAACACCTCTTGAAGAAATTCCAAGCATAACACCACTTCTTAATAAACCTTTAAGTATGTTTCCGGATGGAGTATCTATAACTTCAACTTCTCCGTAAAGAGTTTCGCCTTCCCACCACATTTTTGTAACAAGATGAGAAACGTTTGATAATGACACTACCGCAGAATCTGGATGGTCTAATTCTCCAAGAGCTCTTCTTTCTTTTACAAGTTGATTATATTTATCAACTTCTCTTTTAAGAATTTCTATTGGATATTTTCTTCCATTTTTATTAAGAGCATTTCCTTTTTGTAAAATACCTTTTAAAGTAATGGCTGTTTTATTATCCTCAGCTTCTTTTATTAGAACTCTATCTGGATTAAAAGCGTAAAATTCGCTTATGATGTATTTGCCTTCTTTTGACATGTAATTATCTTTTCAAATAAATAGTTTAGAAAAAATAAAAAAGCACCATACTTATGGTGCTTTAAAATGTCAATGTGATATATTAGGATTTATTATTTTGATATTACATATGATAAACCAAATTTATTTTTTTGTCTTCCTTTTAATATATTGTAAATAGTATGTATAGATACATTATAATATTCTCCTGTTTTTAGTAATGATTCAAAAACCACCCCATCAGAATTAATTATTTTTTTGTTATGTGCTTGTTTGATTTTTTCTTTAGTTTCTTCAGAATGTTTTTTCCCATAATTTGGATTGTTTTCACCCGCAAGAGATTCACATTTTTTACCTTTATTCCAAGGAGTGTATCCTTGTTTTATTTCGCTTAATTTTTTTTTAGTTTCTGTTGAATATTTATTGCCATAATTTGCATTTTTTTCTCCTTTACGAGATTCGCTCATTTTATTTTTAGTCTCTATAGAATGTTTAAAATTATTTGGGTTACCATAATTTGAATTGTTTTTTCCTTTGGAATTTTTACTACGATTAATTTTTGTTTCTATTGAACAAATTAACCCAGAAACTCCTTCTCCGGCATCGGTTAAATTTGATAATGGTCCTTTTTTTAAATCTTTTCTACCAATTAAAGCAACTAATTTTATCTCCAAATCAAACGCATATTGCTCAGATAAGTTATCTTTTAAAATTATTATTTTAGGTTGTTCTTTAACTTCTTTTATGATTTTCTTTATTTTATTGTTTTTTGGAGAATTTTGTTTAAGACTACTTTCTTTTAAGTGTCCTATTTTTCTTTGCCCACTTCCTTTTCCAATATAAAATGGCTCATAATCAAATGAATATTCTCCGTCTCCATAAACATATTTTCCTGGCTTTCTCAGGTCAAGATATGTATAAACGTAAAATATGTCTTTGTTATTTTTCGTTACCATTTGATTTTTTAGTCACATCATCCATGGATGTTTCTCCAGTTAAAACTTTTTCTGTATTTTGGTCAATAATTGATGTAAATTCTATTTCACAAAACGTACCACAATCAGGTAATATAGGAGGTTCATGTCTTCCATCTTCTGGATTTAGTTCATCTAAAAATTTATTTTTTATACAACTTCTTCCAATTTTACGTTCTAATAATGCCATTTTGTTAAATTCTTCTGGGAAGTTTTTTCTTACCAAGTTTGCATATCCCATGCCACCTTTTACACACATGATACAATTATTATTATGAAATCCTAATTTATACATCTCAGGCAATTCAATTCCAACATTTAATAGCATACCGGCACATTGCTCTTTTGTTAATTTAGCATCAATTAATGGAAATATAGGATTGGTATGAGGATATTGTTGATTAAATCTTATTGCTCTATTAATTTCTTTTTTCTCAAATTCAAAACCAAAAACCTGATGTTCAAAAGTTATTTCTTTTTCCACAGCTGCCCTTACGTCTTTTTTTAATTCTTTTGTGCATCTTGCTCCTCCAGGTCCGTTTACATACCTAGTTTTTTCAATAACATCAAATTGGTCTTTATATTTTAAAGACCTTTTACGTTCAACTTTTAACCCAATCCATTTCTCACAATCAGCAATAAATCGCTCATTGTCTTTGTGAGCTGAATCAATTTCAAAATAAATTAAAACAACATTGTCTTTTCCATATTTATCAACAGCTAACTTACAAGCAATTGCGCTTGTTATACCACAGCTAAACCAACCTATTATTTTTTTGTTTTCCATTATTTGTTTTTGTGTATACTAAAATCCAACTTACCTTTCAACAAATCGGTATCTGCAATAATTTTAGATATTCTTATCATTTCCATAAATAGCTCATTATCTTCTTTATCCTTTAATGAATAATTACAATCTTTACTTAAACAATTTGCTGTATGTAGATTTATCTCTATGGATGTAAAGCTTTTTTTTGAATTATAATTTAAATTTTCTGGAAACTCATAAATAAAAATATTATCATAATATAAAGGAAATATTTTATTGTTTTCAAGAGTTGGTTTGAGATGTATTTTGTAGATGTCTTTTAGTTCTTTTGAATATGTTTTTGATATAGTTTTGTCAAAATTGTTTGCCATATCTTCTCGGTCCTTTATGTCAACCCAAAATGTAACGTTTAAATATACAGTATTTGGCCTATTTTTATCCTCAGCAGTGCCTAGTTTAAATATAATATTGGGGTTTCCAAATTGGGCCCCATCTATTTTAATTTCTCTTCCGGGTCTTTCACTTTTTTTTGTAATTTTAATCGGTTCCTTTACATTCATAATTTGTTTTAGTTTAACAATCGTTTAATTTAGAATATTTTCATATTCAAGTAGTTCAAATCTATATAAAAATCAATGAAAAGTCAATACTTTAAAATTCATCTTTTTTGTATTTTTTATATGAAAATAACAAAATAATTAGTATATTTGAAGTCCAAAATATAAAGATATGACTAGATGTGGATGTAAAAATGATAGCTGCTTACATAAAAAACCTATGGTGCACCTGCATTTACATACAGGCTATTCTTTACTTGATGGTGCGGCTCATATAGATAATTATGTAAAATTAGCACAAGAATATAATCATCCAGCTATAACTATTTTAGACCATGGAAATATGTCTGGTGCTTTTGAGTTTTTTACAAAATGTAAAAGCGCTAAAATAAAACCAATCATTGGTATGGAAGCATATCTTAATGATGAAATGGATAAACACGAAGAGAAGAGTTTTGAAGGAAAAGACACGCATCAATCAATAATAATAAAAAACAAAGAAGGTTTTGTTAATTTAAATAAATTGGTTTACCGTTCTTTTTCAGAAGGTTATTACAGAAGAGGTAGAATAACAACAGATTGGTTGATTGAAAATAAGAGCGGCTTATTAATTACAACAAGCTGTATGGCAAGTAAATTAGCTAGGCTCGTTGAAGAAGGTAAAGAAAAAGAAGCGGAGGAAAGATTGATAATTTTAATGAGAGAATTTGGAGACAATTTAGTAGCTGAATTACAATTTAATGAAATACCTCAACAGAAAAAATATAATCTTTTTATCCTTAAAATGATAAAAAAATATTCCTTAATGCCTATACTTACAGGAGATGTTCATTATGCTTTTCCAGAAGATAATAGACTACAGGATGTTATAATTTCCATAAATCAACATAAGTCAGTCAATGACCCAAGTGCCTTTAAGTTAAATGCAAGACATCTTTATTATGCTAATAGAGATGATTTTTATAAAATGAATAAAGAGTTTGGTTATAACTATCCAGACCATTTTATAAATGAATGCTTAGATAACACATTGAAGGTTGCAGATATGTGTAATTTTGAATTTGAAACTGAAGTTGAAAAGTTTCCAAAATATGAACCAACTAAAGATGTTATTGAGTATTTTAAAGTAGAAACTACTAAAGAAATAATTACAAAACTTGCACATGCCAAATTAATTCAAAAATTAAACATTTATAAAAAAAATGGTTTAGTAAAAATTGACGATGAAGTTACTCAAAAATATAAAGACCGTCTTGATTATGAATTAAAAGTAATTGATGATAAAAAAATGCTTGATTATTTCATGGTTATATGGGAATTAATTAGGTTTTGTAAAGATAATGATATAGCCGTGGGTCCAGGAAGAGGCTCTGCGGCAGGCTCTTTATTGTCTTGGTGTTTAGATATAACAAAAATTGATTCTTTAAGATTTAATTTATTTTTTGAAAGATTTTTAAATCCTGAAAGAAAAGGATTTCCAGATATTGATATTGATTTTGAATCAGGGACTGACGAAAGAACTTTAAATTTTCTTTATGAGAAATATGGAAAAGAACGAGTTGTGCCAGTTGTAACTTTTGGTACTTTTAATGAAAAAGGATGTTTAAAAGATGTTGTAAAAGCTTTAGGTGGAGATTCAGGATTTGAATCTGATGTTTTTGCTGTTACGAAAGAAATGCCTACAAAGCCAACGTGGGACATTTCTTTAGAAGAGTGGTTTAATACATGGCCAGAGAACTCAGAATGTTCTGAAAGAGTTAAAAACTGGCTTTTGAGCCCTGATAATGAAGAGGTTTTAAGGTTGACCTTAAAACTCCAAGGACAAATAAGAAATCTTGGTAAACATGCTGCTGGAATTGTTATTACTCCTGGCCCTGTCTGGGATTACATGCCGGTTAATATTTGTAAAGGACAAATGGTTTCAGGGTTTCAAGAGTCAGGAAGCGGAAAAAACCTTTCAGACCTTGGTATTTTAAAATTAGACCGATTAAATCTTGGAACTTTAAATGTAATAAAAGGTGCCATAAAACTTGTTAAAGAAAACAAAGGAATAGACATACAAGAACAGGTTGATTATGTAGACCTTGAAGACCCAAATCTTTTTATAGAATTAAGAATGGGAAACAATCAAGGTGTATTTCAGTTTGAGTCGGAGGGTATTAATGGTTTAGTGAGAGGTATTCAGGTTGAAAAATTTGATGAATTAGTTGCTGTAAATGCATTATATAGACCAGGGCCAATGAGTATTGGAGCTCATGAAGAATTTATTAAAAATAAATTTAATCCAGATGGTAAAATATATGCCCATGACTCATTAGCTCCTTTGCTTGAAAACACAAATGGAGTTTTGATTTATCAAGAACAGCTAATGTTTATTGCAAACAAATTAGGAGGATTAACTTTAGGTGAGGGTGATAATTTAAGAAAATATATGGATTCTGCAAGTAAAATAATTGCTAAAAAAGTTAGTGGAGAAAAGCTTTCAGAAGATGAGTTAAAAAATAAAAATTACAAAGGATATAATGAGCTTTGGAGTAAATTTATTGAAGGAGCTAAAACAAAAGGTTTGTCAGAAGAGGAAGTTGGAAAAATAGAAGATTGGTTAATTAAATATTTAGGCTATTCATTTAATTTAAGTCATAGTTTATCATATAGCTATGTGGCAATGCAAACTTTGTTTTTAAAACACTATTATCCTACTGAGTTTTATACATCACTTTTAAATCATCCTAAAAGCATAAGTGACAAAGAAAAAGAAAAACAATGGCTACAAGCAGCTCTTCTTTCTGCTATGTCTAAAGGTATAGAAATTGTTCCTCCAACTAGAAAATCTAATTGGGAATGGACAGTAATAGAAGATAAAAAAATTGCAATGGGATTTTCTGGAATAAACGGAATGGGAGAAGTTGCTTTTAAAGAATTAAAAGATAAGAAAGTAGAAAATTTAAGTAAGGATGAATTTTTTGGAACTCGCTTAAGTAAGTTTAACAAAGGAAGTTTTGAGGCTTGTTTAAAAGCTGGACTGTTTGATGACTGGTCTGAATCAAGAGAAGAGATTTTAGAATGGAGAAAAGCCAAAATAAAGAATGTTATGCAAATAGATATATTCGGAAATTTTGGAGTTGAAACCGCGACTGTTTATAGAAAGTTTACTAAAACAACATTAGACGTTAAACAATCTCAATTTATGGAAGTTTGTAATCTTGATTTAAAATTATTGAGAACAATATATGAATTAAAGAAATCTTTTATAGAAGAATATGGATTTATAATTGAACCAGTAACTAACTTTGAAGACCCTAAAAACTTTTATTATTTTTGTCTTAATAATGTTGAAGAAAAATTAACTAAGAGAGGTGGAAAAATGTATATCATGCATTTATCTGACGGAGCTACTGTTAAAAAAGTTATTATGTGGGAAAATATGTATAAAAAATTAGCACCTAAATTACAAAACGGAGGTATATATGTTACTAAATTTGCAAAAGATAAAGGTTGGCTATCTTTTAATGCTGCAGCTGAGTTTAGAAAAGTGTTTTAGATTATTTTTTCTTTTTTGGTGTATTTTTCTTTGCTCCCAAAACTAACGTTTGAAGAGATTCAAGTTTTGTGCTTACATAATCATATAATCTATTTGGAATTACCTTTAGTGCATGTAAATTTTCAAAAATACTAACAACAAGAGTTGCTATAAAACCACCATACAGCGCTCCTGGTAACCAGTAATAAAATGGGCTATATTTTGAAATATTCCAAGAAAGAGCCAATAAACTAGTATATGTTAACATTATAACAAGTATTCTTGGAAGTCTTCCGCTTGAAAATGTTTTGTTTTTAATTGATTTAACAACGCCAGTGGTGGCGTCAAAAGAAATTAGAAATAACATAAAATAAATAGCTCCGGCATCATCCCAGATATAATCAGTTATAAATGTTGTAGAAACAGCTAAAAAAGCTGCTAAAAAGTTAAGTACTGTTTGTTTTGCTCCAATTAAAGAATCCATAAATTCATGCCAACTTAAAAATCCTAACATAAGTTTGTTATTCTTTTGTAAATAAGGACTTTCTTTCTTATCTTTAATAACAATTGGGTCTGGTTGTTTTACTAAGTTCTGTGACATATGCTAGATTTATAATAATTATTAAAAAAAAAACAAAAACATAATGGAAAAAGCATCTTTTATCTATAAAAAAGACGATGGAACCCTGTCGAATCGTGAATTACTAAGGCCAGTATTTTTAAAAGAATCAACCAATTCTATAAAGAATTTCGACAAAGATGACGTAAAATACGTTAGAGGGTTTGAACTTAATAAGGATGGACTAAACGAGTCTGACATTAAAAAGTATGAAGAAATTTTAGAAGATTACTACGATTTGGCCATACCAACTATTCAGGAATATTTTAAAGAACAAGGTTTAGATGCTTCTAAATTAATGGAAAAATCATTTAAAAAACAAAATATAAGCGAGTTTAAGGTGATATAATGATTTTGCAAAGATTTGTTATAACAGAGTTTTTTAGAACTCCAAATGTAGATTGGGGAATAGTTAAAATTTGGTATTACAGAAATACCGATGTGTTAAAGCGAAGAATTATTATATATCCTAATTTTATAGAGGATAAGTTTTTTGATAACGAAGGAGCAGTTCATAGAGATTATGGACAGCCGGCCATAATAACATCATCTGGTGGTGAATCATATTATTATCACGGAAAACTTCATAGAGGCCATTTTGAACCAGCTGTAATATATTCTGATGGACTTGAAGAATATTGGGTTTATGGAGAAAAAAGATTTGAAACAGCGTCATTACGTAGTTTTTAATAAATTGTAAATTATATATTTGATGTCCCTATTTATTAGTGATGGCAAAAAAAATAAGAACAGTCGCTTCAATTTTAAGAGGCATTAAAAGAGCTGCAAGAAAAAAACCTAGAACACAAAAGCAGAAAGAAGTTTATTTAGAGGGTATGGCTAAGAAGATGGATAAAAAACCAACTGCCCCGGAAATGCTTTTCAAATCTTTATTAGAAGAATTAGAAATACCTTTTGAAACACAAAAAATTGTTGGTGGTAAAATTTATGATTTTTATATTCCTTCTAAAAATTTAATAATTGAGGTGGATGGTGATTATTGGCACGCTAAAGATGTGGAAGTAAAAGATATGAGCCCAATGCAAAGAAGAGCTGTTAATAATGATAAAAGAAAAGATGTTATCGCCAGAGGTTCCGGATATCAAATTGAGAGAGTTTGGGAAGGTGAATTAACTAAAGATTACGAACTAACAAAGGCTAGATTTAAATATTTACTTATTGATTAAAATATAACCCGGTCGATTGATAATTGCATAATTAAATCTATTTCTATAATTGGATGATTATCTTTTTCAAATAAAACATGTCGCCTTAAACGTCTTTCGTTTTTTAAAATATTTGTATGTTTTATTTTTTTATTTTCATTAATTTTTTGTTCGAAATTAATAGGATAGGCATTAGATAAAACAAAAGAAGTATGATTGCTATCTCTTGGGATTACTCTTATATTTTTTCTCACACCAAAAATTGTAAAAAAACTATAAGACCATTGAAGTAACCAATCCGATTGTTTTTTTGTAATTGAATTTACAAAATCAATATTTATATCTTTCCATTTTGTTGTTGGAGGTGCAGTATATTCATATAACCCATTTCCTAATACATTTATATGCATATTAGTTTCAGATGAAGGTATTTCAATAAAAGCCTCAAGAAAAATTGATTTTCCATTATCATCTAACATTTCTACTGTTGCTGCTATCCTATCCATTAAAAAATGCGCTATCTATACTAAGTTCTAATTCCACAAAAAATTGTATTGTTAAATTGTGATTTTTTTCTATTAAAACCTTTCTTGTTAATTTGGTTAATAAAATTTCAGGAAATGAAATATTTTTCTGATTTTCAAAATCATAAATCAAGTTTATGTTACAATTACTTATATGAACTCCTGTTAACGTCCAACGTTCTGATTCTAAATTGTTATCATTACCAATAGTCTTTATTATAATAGTTTTTTTATAATCAGAAGGATTTTGAAATCTTCCTGTGATTATGTCAGCATAGCTTCTAATCCAATCTTGAACCCATTCAAAGTTTTTAGAAAAATAATCAAAAAGTTCTATTTTAGGATTTGACCATCTTGTTTTTGTTGCTACCCAAGTGTTGTGACTCACATAAGGAATTTCCATTTCGTCTATTTCTAAATTTGGTGGCTCAAACAAACCTTCAAAAATCATTAACTCATCACCGTTTGCTATTTCTATTATTGCCGGTTTTTTATTGTTCATGTATTAAATATACATAATCCTTTACTTTAATGCAATATTACATAAGTTTTGTATACCCTTAAAAAATTTTTGGGCCATATCTATATAAAAACTATTAAAATGAGCGATAATAACGAAAACAACCCAATTACCCTAGGCGGTAATAAAAGTAACAACACAAATGAACCTAATCAAAATGCTTCACAGCAACAAAATGAATATGTTCAAAACACAGCCGAAAGAGCTAATATACCGGCTGAATTTGTAGATACAGAGTTTTTAACACCTACTGATGAGGTTTCTTTACCTTCCCAAGGAAAATACTACCCAAATGGCCAAAAGACAGTTAGGGTTAAGTTCTTAACTGCTGAAGATGAAAACATCTTAACAAGTCCGGACCTTATTAAAAACGGTAAAGTATTGGATGTTCTTTTAGAAAGTGCTATAATTGACAAGTCTCTTCGTCCTGATGATATGCTTATTGGTGATAAAAATGCCGTTTTATTATCTTTACGCTCTTCTGGGTATGGAGATGATTATGAAGTTAAAATGGGCTGTCCTGAATGTGGTGAGTCATATGTTACCAAAGTAAAACTTTCAGAATTAAAAAACAAAGAGATGAGTATTGACCCAGACCAAAATGGAGAGTTTTCAGTAGAGCTTCCCAAAATGAAGGTCGAAGTTAAGTTTAGACTTCTTACAGGAAAAGATGAAAGTTATTTAACTAAAAAAGTTGAGCATTTAAAAAAATTAAAAAAGAACACAGGAACATCAAGTCTTCTTACTGAAAGATATATCCTTCAATTAATGGAATTCGGAGGAAATAGAGATAAGATTTATATTAGCAAAGCAATTTCATCAATGCCTATTTCTGATAGTTATTATTTGAGAGAGTATATTAAAATAATTGAACCAAGTGTTGATATGGAGCATGAATTTGAATGTACTAGTTGTGGTCATGTTTATGAAGATACTGTTCCAATTACTGCTAAATTATTTTGGCCAAACGCTAAAATCTAAAAAATTGTGAAGTCCACACCAGAATTATTAAAAGTCCCATTTGACGAGATTTATTTACCGTCTATGGGACTTTTTTATTCAGGAGCAACCAAGTTCGTTAAAGTTAGAGCCATTACTGGGTATGATGAAATTGTAATGTCATCACCTTATTTAAAACAAACAGGAAGCGCCATAAAAATATTATTAAACAATGTGGTGATGGATTCTGATATAGAATATGATGATTTGTTAATTTGTGACAGAGATGCTATTTTATTATTTTTGAGGTCAGTAACATATGGGGATGAAATTGAAATGGATTTCACATGCCCAGAATGCAGCAATGAATCAAAAGGTTCATTTAAAATATCTAATATAGAAGCTAAAGAAATAAGTGTTCCGCCTAATGAAAATGGGGAATATGAATATATTTTACCAAGCTCATTAAATAAAGAAACGTTAGTTCAAATAAACTTTACTCCACCAAGAGTTTCTAGTAGTGAGCTTGTAAAAGAAAAAAATCTTTTAAATCGATACATGTCTCAAATAACATCTATTAACGATAATAAGGATAAAAAATTTATATTTAATTTTATAAAAAAAATACCAATTAAAGACTCTCAATCATTGAGGACGTTTATGGATAAGGTAGAGCCAGGGTTTGAAGAAACTGTTATGCATACATGCCCATCGTGCAGCAAGGAAATTAAAGATATTATTAAGATTGATGAAAATTTTTTATCACTTCCTGATGACCACAGAAACAGCGTTAATGAAGAATGTTTTTTGGCTTATTATTATGGAAAAGGAATTTCTAGAAATGAAGCATACGAAATGACTGTAATCGATAGAAGGTGGACTGTTAATAGGATATCAGAAGAAATTGAAAAGAAAAATAAAGCAGAACAAGATGCTGCTAATAAGTCGAAAAACAAAAGGTAATTAATGATATTATTATAAACAATGAGGCACAAACAATAATTGGATTCTTAATAATCCAATTTGTTATTTTGTTTCCATAAACAACTTCTTCTTTGTATTTTATTCCATTTTTATAAAAAAATAAAAAATCTCCATTTATTAATGCCGGTTTATTGTTGTCTCTATGTATTAATCCATCTTTGTACCAAATGGAGTGATTTTTATCAAAAAAAACAGCAGGTAAGTCAAAGTCTCTATGTCTTAACCCATCTACAAAATATTCTTCTTTTGGAAAGCCAAAATGCATATTACCTATGCACTCTTGTAAATTTTGAAAATATGTATTATAATCTGAACTGTTTTGGGATGAATTCCTAACAATAGCCGGTTTGTTATGTTTTCTATGTAATTTATTGTTTTTATGCCACATGATAACATCTTTTGTTATAACTGATGGGTTGTCATTGTTTCTGTGCAACTCTCCATCTTTATTAAGAAACCTAACATAAACCAACTCATTGTTGTTATCTGTGCCTAACTTTAAACGACTCTCAAATTTCTCAACTATAACAAATCTTTCATTGGTTTCAATCCAATTATTCATGTATTTAACAGCTTCGCTTGTGCTTTTTAAGTTTGAGAAATTCATATCAACACAAAGATAGTAATTTTTTTAAATATTTACATATGTGAACAATAATACTTCCAATATAGACAGTCAATCTAAAAGGGTTGGTAAATTAATTAAGAGATTTTCTCCATTTTTAAAAGACTTTAAATTTGATGGTTTTAGGGAAAATAAAGGAATGAATTTATGGACATTTACTCTTAAATTTCCAAATTATACTTTTAGGATAATATTTGGAGAAAAAGATAATAATTGGAAAGCTAAAATATTCACATATTGGAAAAAACCATCAAAAACACCCACTTCAGGTGCCGGAAAAGATTTTGACTATACGATTGGTCCAAATAGCAATATTTTAGAATTAATACAATCTGTTAGAAAAAAAATAGAAAATAATCCAATTATAGGAAAGGCTATATATGGTGATGACGCTGATTTAAATATAGACAATGAGTCATTGGTTTATTTAAGAAAACTAAAGAAGATAGGACCAAAGCTTGAGCTGTTTAAAAGTGATTATTATTATGATTTAAAAAAAATTTATAAACAAATTAAGAATTTGCCAGATGATAAACTTTTAGATTATTGTAGAATTAAAAACCAAAAGACAGCAGATAAGCAAGATTTTTTATTAGATATTCAAAAAGTTAATAAAATAGATTTTTATTTAGATATGGCAAATATGGGCCATATAGATAAATTAGGTTGACTTTATTGGTTTTTTCATTTATATTTGTTAAAAAATATACAATCATGGAAATTGCTAAAGAAAAATTTATAGAAACATTCAAAAAAGAATGTGATAAAGCTAAACAAGTAAATCACATAGACTCTTTCAGAACATCAGGTTCAGTAGAAGAGCCAATTGCTGAAATTATTTCAAATAAAGAAGTTTCTTTTCTTATAATCAAAATGTCCAATAATGATGAAAAAAACACTTATTCATTTGAAGGCAAAATAATATTTGGAGGATTTGTTGATTATAAATCAATAAGCATTTCTGAGGAAGAGTTTGAATCTCTTTATGATTATTTTATGAAATGTGAATTGGACGTAAGAAGAGATGTTAAAAATGACATCATAAAAAACGGAGAATTCGCCTTGAATCAAATTTTTAATTAAACACATTCTTTATCTTTTTATAACTATTTATTGCTAAAGTGTTGCAATAAATGAAAGACCCTGTAAAACAATTTGAAGAATTAGATGGTAGAATTAACAAGCTTTTTGAAGCTTGGTTTAAACCTTCTACTTGGTTTCAAGATAAACCAAGCAGTGGCTCTAAATCAATATCGTTTCAACAAACTGATGCTCAAAAACAACGTCGAAAAGATGTTGAAACAGGATTAGAATGTCCTTCCGGAACTTCAAATGGAAGATTTGGAAGTGAACATGGTAGTGCAAAGGCAAAATTTTATCCAAATGGAAAAGTAGAAGATATTAATCCATTCTTAAGAAATGCTGGCATTTCCAAGAGAACTTTAAGATGTTATGACTTAAAGAAAGATAAAATGAAAATAGCATGGCTATTTGATGGTAATTTCGAAGCTGATGTTTTAGATTGGGACCCAAAAAAGAAAAAAGTAATTTTTCAAGGAAAATGGAACGGTGGCCTATTTGGAGGAATAAATTATGCAAAACCAAACCAAACCCCAGAAATTGAAAAACGTAACTATGGCTATTTCGTTCTCAGTAAAAGAGGCGTTGAAAGTGGTCCATTCACGGCAAATCAAATTATTAAAGCAGTAAATAATGGCAAATTAACCATGGATTCAGTAGTTAGGCCAGAGAATTTTGCTGATTATCAGCGTATTATGGATAATAAAATTTTATCTTTTATATTAACACCACCTTCAACAACTACCTCAAAACCAGGAACTTCAAAAGGTTTAAAAAGTAAAATTAAACCAGTTTCAATAAAAAAACCATAATTTCTAATATTTTTTTGTAACATTTTAGTCTCTTTTGCGTTTAAATATAAAATGAGTATTATGAAAAATCAATCAAATACAACGAAAAAACGTAAGTCAACTAAAAAACCATTAAAAGTATTAGTTGCAGAACCAACAAGAAGCTCAGTATCTTTTAGATATATTTTAAGTTTACCTTTTAGAATTATTACCTTTCCGTTTTATATGATTTATTTATTACTTTTTAAAATTCCTGATGTACCTACTCATGTAGTTGGAATTTTAAGATTTTCTTTTTTTGTTTGGATATCGCTTCAGCATAGAGCTATAGAAATGTTTGTAAACGATAGTCCTATGAATTATAATGTGCCGGTATGGTTGCCATCTTTAGCTCTTGGAGCATTCGCTATTATAATGCTTATTAATTTATTTTTATCATTTATGGAAATTTTTGGTTTTTATAAACCTGAAAAAAATGACCCATCTGTAAGTGGATATTCTTTTGTAGACAGTGGTCAACCAAGTTCTAAATATGACTCTTTTGATGAAGTGTTTGAATATCGAGATTCTTTATTGAGAGCAAAACATACTCCTGATAAAATTAAAGAACTTAAGAAAACTGGATTCATAACAAAAGAAAGACTTGTTGAAATGGGTTCTTCAGAAGAGGTTAGTGAGGCTTTAGAGTTAGCTAACTCACAAATGAGAGCTATGCACACACCAGATAAGTATAAGTTTTTACAAGGAATGTTTAGCGGAAAGTAATGTGAACTATATTTAAAAAAGAAAGCCGGTTTTTAGCCGGCTTTTTTGTGTTTAAATTATTATGATGCTTTTTTAGATGCAGCAGCTTTAACAGCAGCCGATTGTTTTTGTTTTGGTTTTCTAATTGGTTTTGTTTTAGATTTAACAGAAGCAGACGCTGATACAGCTGGTTGAACATTTCTTTGTGGGGCCGGAGCTACCTGAGTGTTTCTTTGTGGCGCTACTGCCTGAGCACCTGCTTGAGCACTAGCTGTTGGCTGTGATACAACTTTTTTAGTTGCAGCTTTTTTGGC
>Ga0307377_10004700_pt1 | contig 14865 bp, 12 predicted proteins | sample TR3MG_FD_202535 | JGI IMG/M metagenome (GOLD analysis project Ga0307377, IMG submission 202535) | Soil microbial communities from Risofladan, Vaasa, Finland - TR-3 | ecosystem: Environmental > Terrestrial > Soil > Coastal area > Acid sulfate soil | place: Finland: Risofladan, Vaasa | collected... | reverse complement strand
GCTTCCGCCATCCTGTGGGTATCCTCTCGCTTTTTTACTGCTGCTCCCTGTCCTGAAGAGGCGTCGAGCAGCTCCGCCGCCAACTTCTCCTGCATCGTGCGCCCGGCTCGCACCCGGGTGCTGCCGACGAGCCAGCGCAGCCCAAGGGCGAGCTTGCGCGTCGGTCGCACTTCCATCGGCACCTGGTAGGTGGCCCCGCCGACGCGCCGAGGCTTCACCTCGAGCTCCGGGATAACCTTACGCAGGGCCTGCTCGTACACCTCGAGCGGGTCCCGGCCGCTACGGGAGGCGATTTCATCCATGGCCCCGTAGACGATACGCTCGGCCGTGCTCTTCTTTCCCCGGCGCATGATCTGGTTGATCAGCCGGGAAACCAGACGGCTTCCGTAGACAACGTCCGGTCGCGGTATCCGACGCGCGACCGCTCCCTTCCTCGGCATGCTCTTATCCTTAAGTGTCCTGACCTAGATCAGGGAGTCGTAAGCCTGCCTTCCGCCGCTCGATGCGTCGCTTGCGCTACTTGGGTCTCTTGGTTCCGTAGCGGGAGCGAGCTTTGCTGCGATCGTCGACGGCGGCTGTGTCCAACACTCCGCGAACGATGTGGTAGCGGACGCCCGGGAGGTCCTTGACCTGGCCTCCTCGCACGAGGACGACCGAGTGCTCTTGGAGGTTGTGGCCCTCCCCCGGGATATAGGCGAGGACCTCTATCCGGTTGCTGAGCCTCACCCGCGCGACCTTGCGAAGGGCGGAGTTCGGTTTTCTCGGGCTCGTCGTGTAGACGCGGGTGCAGACGCCCCGCTTGAGAGGGCCCGCAGACCGCCTGTAGCGACGATGAAAGGCATTGAACTGCCAACCAAGCGCCCACCGCACTGTAGGCGCAGGGTGAGAGCGCTTCTTCCGTCTTCCTTTTCGCACCAATTGGCTAATAGTCGGCATGTTCTGGCTTCAGGTCTCGCAGTCGCGGAATAACTCGCCCCTGCCGCGAGATCAGGATTGCGTCAGGGGCGACAACTTGTAACCCTATCAGAAACGACATCCGTTGTCAACATTCGTGACATAGAGCGTTAGAGGTTTTTTCGGGACCTAGTCCCAATCATGCCTTCGATCCCCTCGCGGCACCCCGCAAGCGGTCCCAAGAGCAGAGGCATTGACGCCATGGCATCCCCTCAGTAGAATTGCTGAGGTGAGGAATGCATTGGCTGAGGCCGTCATCGTTATCCCGGCGAGGTACGGTTCGACGCGCTTTCCCGGCAAGCCGCTGGCGAGGCTGTGGGGGAAGCCGGTGATCGAGCACGTCTACCGGAGAGTGGGGCAGTCGCGGCTGTGCGGGCGGGCGATCATCGCGACCGATGACGAGCGTATTGCGGCGGCGGCGCGCGGTTTCGGGGCCGAGGTGGTGCTGACGCGATCGGACCACGTGAGCGGGACCGACCGGGTGGCGGAGGTGGCCGAGGGGCTGGAGGCGGGGCTGGTGGTGAACGTGCAGGGGGACGAGCCGCTGGTCGATCCGGGGGCCATCGACGCCGCCGTGGAGCCGCTGGCGGACGACCCCGGCATAGCGATGGGCACTCTCTGCGCTCCGCTGGAGGAGGTGGAGGATCTGGCGAACCCCAATGTGGTGAAGGTGGTCTTGGACGAGGCCGGGTTCGCCCTCTACTTCTCCCGCCTTCCGATTCCGTTCGTTCGGGACTTCGGGGCGGGCGTGACGCGGTACCGTCACATCGGGTTGTACGTCTACCGGCGGGAGTTCCTGCTGGAGCTTGCGAAGATGGCGCCGACGCCGCTGGAGCAGGCGGAGAAGCTGGAGCAGTTGAGGGTCCTGGAGCGTGGGGGCCGGATTCGCGTCGTCGTGGTTCCGAAGGCCTCGCCGGGGGTGGATACGCCTGAGGACTTGGCGCGCTTGGAGAAGATGGGGCCGGGTGCGGCCTGATGGGGCGGACACGCTTGGGACTGCGCTCGGCCCTGGAGTGGCTGATCCCGTTGCAGGCGGTGGGGCCTCAAGTTGAGGGGGATGTCGCGCCGGTCGAACTCCCCGGCCCGTGGTCTATCGGGCTCGCGCTGGGGATGCACTCGGATGGAGAAGCGGACTCGTCGGCGCGAACCGAAATCGGCGAGGTGGTGGCGCAGTTCAAGTATGGCGGTGAGCGGCATCTCGTTCGCAGACTGGCTCAGGCGCTGGCGCACGTGCTGAGGCCACACCTGGACGACGGGCACATCGATGTGGTCACCCATGTCCCAACATCCCGGCGGAACTCCTATGAACCGGCGTGCGAGCTGGCTATCGCTGTGGCGCGGGCACTGCGCTTGCGAGCGCGGCCCCGCCTCCTTCGACCGATTCGGGCGGTCCGCCCGCAGAAAGACCTCACGACGCTGTGGGAGAAGAAGCAGAACGTGGAGGGGGCCTTTGCGGTTCGACGGCCGAGCCTGGTGCGCGGGAACGCAGTCCTCTTGGTGGATGACATCTACGATAGCGGCGCCACGCTGGCGGAAGCATGGCGTGCGCTGCGTGAGGCGGGATCGGAGGAGATCGTCGTGGCGGCGCTCACGAGGACTCGGTACCTGGCGGCGGGGCTCTGATGGAGCGCGCCGCCTGGATTGCGCTCAGCACGGTGAGCGGGCTCGGCCCGGTGCGTTTCCGCGCGCTGGTCGACGCTTTCGGCAGTCCGGCTGCGGCACTGGATGCCGGACCCGATGCCATCGCGGCTACGATCACGATTCCGGAGTCTGCCCGGGAAGAGCTGGCGGGCATGGCGGCCCGTTTGGAGGGGATTGAGGCCGAGCTGCTGTCGCTGGAGGAGCAGGGGGTCTCGGCGCTGACGTGGGAAGATGCCGAGTACCCGGCGCGGTTGCTTTCGACGTCTTCCCCGCCGCCGGTGCTCTGGTGGAGATCCGAGGGGTGCCCAAGCCAGCCCGAGGAGGTGGCGGCCGTTGTGGGGAGCAGGGAGATTTCAGATCGCGGGCGGGAGGAGGCGTACGCCATCGGGCATGCTCTCGCCGGGGCTGGGGTGGTGGTGGTGAGCGGCCTTGCGGCCGGGATAGACGCGGCCGCTCATGAGGGGGCGCTCGACTCCGGCGGGCCGACGTTGGGTGTGTGCGGGTGCGGGATTCTGACGGCACTGGTCCGGGGACGGGGGGGATTGGCGCAGAGGGTGGCGGAAGGGGGAGGTCTGTGCTCCGAGCTGGCGCCGACGGCTCCGCTCGCGGCGAAGACGCTCTTCGCCCGTGATAGGATCATTGCGGGGCTGGCCGACGCGGTCATCGTGGTGGAGGCGCGGGCGGAAGGGGGGGCTGTGCACACGGCGAAGTGCGCGAGGCAAGAGGGGCGGTCGGTGCTGGCGGTGGCGTGGGAGCAGGATCATCCGGCGCCCGGCAATAGGCAGCTGCTCGGAGGCGGGGCGAAGCCGCTGGAGCCGGGGGCCGACGTCATCGCCGCCTTCGCGGAGATAACTAGAAGCTGTTGAATAACCTCTATCTGAGGTTATTCAACAGCAGCACAAGCCGCCAGGCTCCAGTAGGCGCATTTCATGCCAGCGTCTCTAGCGGACAGCCAGGCGAGTGCGGGTTATGAAATGCGCTGTAGGGACTGACACAATGGCAGGCTATCAGGTGAGCAGAGAGGTGCGTGTGGGGAGCGCCGCGATAGGCGGCGGGGGGCCGCTGGCACTGATCGCGGGGCCGTGCGTGATCGAGGGCCGGGAGATGGTGCTGGAGATCGCGCGGCTGGTGGCGCGGGCGGGCGAGGAGTTCGGGATTCCGGCTGTCTTCAAGGCCTCCTTCGACAAGGCCAACCGGCAGAGCCTGGACTCGTTCCGGGGACCGGGGATGGAGGCGGGTCTGGCGATTCTGGCGGAGGTGCAGGGGGAGATGGGGCTGCCGGTGGTGACGGACATCCACGCGCCCGAGCAGGCGGCGCGGGCGGCGGAGGTGGTCGATCTGCTGCAAATCCCCGCCTTTCTGTGCCGGCAGACCGACCTCATCGTGGCGGCGGCGGCGACCGGAAAGCCTCTCCTTATAAAGAAGGGGCAGTTCATGGCGCCGGAGGATATGGGACCGATCGTCGAGAAGGCGGCCGGTGTCGGCGGGGTGCTACTGGGGGAGCGGGGAACGACGTTTGGGTATCACAATCTCGTGGTAGACATGAAGGGCCTTGCGGGGATGCGGCGGTTCGGTTGGCCGGTGGTGTTCGATGCCACGCACAGCGTGCAGCTTCCGGGGGCCGCCGGGGGGGCGTCCGGGGGGCAGCGTGAGTTCGTCGCACCGCTGGCGCGAGCTGCGGCTGCGGCGGGGATCGACGCGTTGTTCGTCGAGGTGCATCCCGATCCGGCGCAAGCCAAGTCTGACAGCGAGACACAGTTGCCGCTGGCCGAGCTGCCCGAGCTGCTAAAGCAGGTGTTGGCGGTGGAGGCGGCGCGGCGAGCGGTGATGGAAGGAAGTCCGGAATGAAGGTGACGGGAGCGCTGCGGGAGCGACTGGCAGCGATCGAGTTGATGGTTTTCGATGTAGACGGCGTGCTGACTCAGGGGGACATCATTTACACCGACCAGGGTGTAGAGGCGAAGGCCTTCGACGTGAAGGATGGTTTGGGGCTTCGCCTGGCGAGCAGCGCGGGGCTGCGCCTGGCCGTCATGACCGGGAGGTCGTCGCGGGTGGTGGAGCGGCGGGCGCGGGACCTCCACATTCTCGATGTGCTGCAGCGGGTGGGAGACAAGGCGGCGGCGCTGCGGGAGCTGGCGGAGGAGAAGGGCGTGGCGCTGGAGCGGGTGGCCTTCATGGGGGACGACTTCAACGATCGCGAGGCGATGCGGCTGGCGGGGGTCGCGATCGCTCCGGCCGATGCGGCGGCGGAGATACGGGAGCAGGCGGATCTGGTGACGGATGCGCGGGGCGGCAAGGGGGCGGCGAGGCAGGCTGTGGAGGCCGTCCTGCAGGCGCAGGGGCGGTGGGAGGAGGCGGTGGACAAGTACCTCGAGGGACTGGCCGAGCGGGAGCGGTCACGCCGGGCGATACCGGGGAAGTGAGACGTTTGCGGCTCGCGCTTCACTTATAGAGTTTCCTGCATTATGGTTAGGAGCACCCATAATGCAGGAGACCCTACAGCGCACGGCGTGAGGCCCACACAGCAGATTCTCTTGTATTACGGTCGTAACCGCAATGCAAGAGAATCCGTAGGAACGAAGACGAAATAGGGTCCCACTTCTTCGTCGAGGCGGTAGCGAGACTGGACGGCCGAGATGATCCCGTCGGGCCAGCGCCCGCCTTTCCAGTCGTCCCCTGATTCGTGGAGTTCGATCTCGCGCGGGTCCAAAGGGTTGAATCGCAGGACGACGAGGGGATAGCGGCCCTCGCGGACCCTCTCGAAGACCGGCTCCGGGTCGAGCGCGGCCGCCTGCGCCATCATGGTGAACTCGAAGGGCATGAGCGGAGGCTCTTTTCCCGCGGCGAGGGCCAGACCCGTGTCTTCGCAGAGGGCGGGGCCGTCGGTTTCTTCGATTCGCGCGACGATGTGCCGGCTGGCGCGGGAGTCGACGCGGGGCCGGAGGATGCTGAGGGTCTCCGGTAGGTGCTGGGCCGTCCACACCATCTGCACCGCGAGCCCGCCTGCGAGGATCATCAGCCCCACCTGGCCCACTCCGGGCTTTCGGGAAGCGACCGCCCACATGACGCCGAACATCATTGCCCCGATCGCGGTCGGCTCCATCAGGTAGTTATGGGCGGAGCCGATGCGCCCGCCGGTGAGGAAGATGACGCCGGCGAGCAGGAAGTAGACGAGCAGCGGACGGCTCGGGCGGTGGAAGGCGGACCAGGCCGCGGCGACGACGGTGACTCCGAAGTAGGCGGGCCAGAGCTTGAGCGGGGAGGGGTTTCCGGGGACCCAGAGGAGGGAGCGAAGCTGCTCCCAGGTCCAGGCCTTGCCGACGGAGGTGGCGGTGTGGAGGTAGAGCTGATGGTAGAGGCCGCCGCGGGTGAGGAGCACGGCCGCGCCGAAGAGCAGCGCGATGGCGAGGACCTGAGCTGCGAAGGCACGGAGGGCGCGGCGGAGGCCGCTCTCCCGTGCATATGCCAGGAAGGCGGCGCCCATAGCTCCCACCGTCGTTCGGCGAGTGAATGCGGCCAGCGCGAAGAGGGGAATGCCCGCGCTCCGGCCGCCGCGGGTGAAGAAGTAGAAGCCGGCGACAGAGAGGGCGAGGGCAAGGACATCGACCCGCATCAAGGTGGCCCAGACCATGAAGTGGGGCATGGCGAGGATGAGCCCGCCCGCGAGGAAGGCGGCGAACCGGTGCCTGGTGCGATCCCACACGATCAGGCCTGAGAAGACGGCGATGGCGAGGGCGCCGACGCAGGACAGCAGGCGGCCGAACAGGAAGCTCGGCCCTGTCAGCTTCACCCCGAGGGCGGAAAGGGCGTAGTAGAGGGGGACGTAACTGGCGATGAGATAGGGTGGCTGGTCGATGGGGGGATACATCTCGCCGCCCCGGGCGACGTGGAGCGCGATCTGCAGGATGGGGCCTTCGCCGTAGTCGAGCTGGTAGGGGAAGGTGACGGCCTGGTAGGCGTGGATCAGGAAAACGGCCACCTGGACGGCGACTGCTGTGCCGAGGATCGCGCTCACCACGGGGAAGAGCGAGAGTCCTGGGGGGCGGCTGCTCCTCTCGTCTTCGACCGCGTGTTTTCGGGTCATGGGCCCGCGGCTGGAAGGATGTGGACGCGGCGGCCTTCGATTCGGAGGCGTCCTTGGGCGAAGAGCTGGATGGCCTCGGAGAAGAGGGCGTGCTCGTGTGGGAGGATGCGGGCGGCGAGGGTGTCCGGGGTGTCGCCCTCCTCGACGGGGACGGCGCGCTGGAGAATGATGGGACCGCCGTCGGTCTCGAGCCAGACGAAGTGGACGGTGCAGCCGGAGACCTTGCAGCCGTAGTCGAGGACCGCCTGGTGGACGTGGTGTCCCCACATGTCCGTGCCGCCGAACGACGGGAGGAGAGCGGGATGGATGTTCATCATGCGGCCTGCGCAGGCGTCCACGAGGTCGCGCGTCATGATGCGGAGGTAGCCGGCGAGGCAGACCAGTCCGACGTCGTGCGCGCGGAGCGAGTCGAGGACGGCCCGGTCGAAGTCCTCGCGGGTCGGGTAGCGCGCCTTGTCGCGGCGGTCGATGTGCTCGGCCGGTATGCCGGCCTTGCGGGCGCGCTCCAGGGCGCCGCACTCGATATCGCTCATAACTACGACCACGTCGGCGTCGATCTTCCCGGAGGCGCAGCTGTCGATGATGGCCTGGAGATTGGTGCCTCCGCCGGAGGCGAGCACGCCCACCCTGAGTCTGTCCGACATCGGTTCCTCCTCGCTGGACTTGTGGGCAGCGATTCGACCCGCGGCTCCGAGCGACCTGCCCTGCGACCGGCGAAAGCCACGGGGAGAGGCTAGCCGTAGAGACGTTCGTGGAACTCCACGTTCCAGGGGCCGTAGGGGCAGCTCATGCAGGAGCAGCCCGCCACGGCGGGCGGATGCTGGGGAAGGTCGAGGCACTCGTGGCGGAAGCGGCGGTAGGTTTCGCCGCGCCAGGCATGGATGAAGCCGCCTTCCTTGAGGTCGCCGACGATGCGCTCGCAGGCGCAGCAGGGGTGGATGCGGCCGGAGGCTGTGACGAGGGCGAAGATGTGGCCGATGTAGCAGGGCATATGGGTGTAGACGTCCGCGGAGAAGGAGGTCCCAGCTTCGGCGAGCGCGCCGAAGGTGCCGCGGACCTCGAGGCCGCCTGCGCGCGCCCATTCGACGGCGGCGGCGACGTTGCGCTTTGCCTCCTCCAACTGCTCGGGGGAGAGCTGCACGGGGGCGTTGGGCGGGGCGGCCCCTAGGGCGCTGAATGTGACGATGTCGGCGCCGGCTTCGGCGACGGTCTGCACCCACCGGAGGGGGTCGCGGTAGCTGTCGGCCTGAACGACGAAGGAGGTCTCGATGGCGGGCGATGCGGTCTTCCGCTCGCGCTTTGCCGCGGCCACCGCGCCGATGGCGGCGAGGACGCGAGTGAAGACCGAAGGAGCGACGCCGTGCACCTTCGCGTAGCTGTCCGGCGTGGCGGCGTTGAGGCTGATGTGAAGCTCGTCGAGGCCGAGGGCGACGAGCTGCCGCGCCTTCTCTTCGTCGAGGAGGCCGGCGTTCGTCACGAGCCGCACCCAAAGTCCGGCCTCCTTCGCCTGGCTGAGGAAGTCGAAGAGGCGAGGATGGAGCAGGGGCTCCCCGAGGCCGCAGAGCTCGATCTCACGGGTCCCGAGCGCGACGAGGTCGCGGATGAGGTCGCTGTAGGCCTGGGCGTCCATGAGGCCGAAGTCGCGCTCGTCGAGGATATCGGCGGCGGCCATGCGCCGGCCGCCATCGGCGCAGTAGGGGGAGTGCTCGGAGCACATGATGCAGCGATGGTTGCAGCGGTCGCTGACGCCGATGTTGATGCGCTTGAAGCCCCAAGGGGGCCGGGGGCCGTCGAGGAGGCGTCGGGCGCGCAGCCGGCGGTAGGGAGCGGAGGCGGAGGCGAGGGCAGCGCCCGCGAGCGCGGCGGGGGAGAGGGCGATGTGGGCGCGGCCCAGCCAGTCGCCCAGGTCGGCTCTCTCTCCGGTGGCGTCGAGGGCGCACTTGTCTTTCGCGCGGGCGAGCCGCAGCAGGAGGGCGGCGCGGCGAAAGGCGGGGCTGTCGAGATCGCTCACGAGGGCGCAGGCGAGATCGAAACCGCGGCGGACCTGGCGCAGGAGGGAGGGGCTGAGAGCGAAGCCATAGGGGCCCTTGGCGGGAGCGACGATGGTGTTGTCGGCGGGAATGGAGGCGCCCGGCCGGGCGACGGCCGTGATATGGAGCCCCGGCATTTCCTCTCGCAGGCGCGCCAGGAGGCGAGCCGCGGTGTCGTCGTCAACGGCCGCGATGGCCAGGGCGCGGGCCACCCGCGCCCGCGCCGAACTCCCGGATGCCGCTTTCATGGGATGAGTCTAGCACGCGGGGTTGGCGGGAGCAAGGCGATGGAGCCGCGGTTGACAGGGGGCTGGGGGGCTTGCTACTATGTTCCTCGCGCCGCGGCGAGGCGGCGACTCTCTCCGGGAGGTGCAGGTGATGGGTAGGCTTATTCGACGATTGACCATAACCTCAGACCCACCCTCCGGGGAGACCCACTACTGAGCGATCTGACGAGCTGAGAGCGGAAGAGACCGGAGCCGTGGGGTCGAAGAGCCCCCGGCTTCTCGCTTTTGGGGCGGGGGCAAGGAACGATGCACGGATCGTCGAGTGGCGCGACGGGAGCGAGCAATGGCGAGTAAGGCAGTGAGAATACGAGAGCTGACGGGCGAGTGGCGGCGGGACGACCCGGAGCGGCTGGCCCGGTTCTGGCTGAAGATGGGGGAGGGCTGGCCCGATGGTGGCTGGGACCCGATGACGCCGGAGGAGATCGAGCGCAACTTCCGGGAGGAGCGGTCGCTGGGGACGTTCGTCGCGGAGGTGGGGGACCGAATCGTCTCGCTCTGCCGGATCGCGGCGAGGCCCGACGAGCGCAATCGCGCGTACGTGCCCTTCCTAACGGCCGATCCGGAGTTCCACGGCCGCGGGTATGGGAAGGCGGTGCTGCTCCGGGCGGTCGAGCGGGCGCGGGAGAAGGGCATCCCGCAGGTCGACTTGCACACGTGGCCCGGGAATTTGAAGGCGGTGCCGCTGTATAAGAAGTCGGGCTTCATGTGGTCGCCGGACTCGGGGCAGTGGGGGGTCCACATGGAGAACTTCACGCCCGGGGCGCGGCGGCACCCGGCGGCGCAGGAGTTCTTCCGGAAGCACGACTGGTATCGGACGATGAAGCGCGACCTGTCTCTGACGCCGGACGAGCATAAGCGGGGGAAAGTGCGAGTGTACGAGTACGTGTGGGAGGCGGATGGGGACCGACTGAGGATGGTGTACGACCGGCAATCGTGGGGCCTGCTGGAGGTGGAGACGAACGACTTCCTGGTCGGCTGCTTCCTGGAGGACGAGAGGCTGGTGGCCGGGGTGCCGCACGAGATACGGTGGCAGCTCGTGAACCGCGGGAAGGAGCCGCTGGAGGTCGTGTTGGTGGCCTCGGCGGACGAGGGCGTGACGCTGGACCGCAAGGAGGTGCTTCGGGTGGCGAAGAGCGCGGAGCTGAAGGCGGGATTCGAGATCGACCCGGAGATCGAGGAGAAGGAGAGAGAGCCCCGGGTCCCGATCGTGCGGACGGAGCTGGTGGTGAACGGGACGCCGATCACGCTGGCGGCAGGATTTCAAGTGAAGCAGGCTCTGGGCTTCTCGCTGGATGGGGAGGGGCAGGGCCTGCGGCCGGGGCGGCCGGAGAGGGTGGTGATCCAGTGTCGGAACGAGCTGGAGAGGCCGGTGGAGGCGCGGGTGCGAATCGCCGCCTCCGGGGGAGCTGACCTCGACCGGACGAGCGCGCGCGTGCGCCTGCCGGCGCGGGGTACGGCGGAGGTGCCGGTGGTGCTGTGCGCAGCCGAGTCCGGAACGGTGGCGCTGAAGGTGGAGGCGCGCGCCCGGGCGGGGAAGCAGAGCGTCGGCCCGAAGGCAGCGGATCTGTACGCGCACGTGCTCGGGCTCGGGGACCTGGTGGGACACGTCGAGAGGGACCGGGTGGTGTTGGAGTCGGCCGCCCTGCGGGTGAGCATCTGGCGGCGGGGCGGCTGGGGGAATGTGATCGATAAGGTGCGGAACCGGCGGGAGGTGGCGGGAATCCCGGCGCCCGCAGTCGGCCCGCCCTTCGCCTGGGATGACCTCTTCGCGACGCGCTGCGAGGCGCGCGTGGAGCAGGAGCCGGGGCGCGTGGTCGCCGTGCTGACGACGCCGTCCACGTACCGGAAGGGTGTATCGCTGGAGCGGAGGATCGCGCTGTCGAACCTGCCGGTGATCGAGGTCCGAGACGTTCTGGTGAACGGCTCGGAGTCACGCCTCGAAGCGGCCCTGCAGACGGGCGTTCGGCTGAATGCACGCGGTGGGATGACGGCTGCGCCCAGTGCACATGGTGTCGTAAGGGAGGCGAGCGATGGCGCCGGCCGCTCGCTCGGGGAGCATCGGCTGAGCGACAAGGGGGAGGACTGGCCGGAGGGCTGGTACGCGGTCGAGGACGAGGAGGGCGTGGCGACCGGGGTGATCTGGGATGAAGCGGAGCGGGTGGAGATGCAGGGGGGGTGGGGGAACGTGCGGCGCCGGCTCCCTGCGGCGGAGCCGGGCAGGTCCACGACGCCGGGGCCGTACTACGTGTTCGTCGGCGATGGCGACTCCTTCACCGTGCGCCGCTGGTGGCAGATGCTCTTCGGCGAGCGCGAGGACCGGGAGCAGAGAAGGCCGAAGACGCGGCGGCCGCTGGAGTTCGGGCTGCGGCCGCGCCCGTTGGTGATCCACGGCACGGAGGCGACGGCCAGGCTCGTCGCGGACTCGGTCGGGCAGCTCGAACTGAAGGGGCGGGTGAGCGTGACGATGCCCGACGGGGTCCGCGCGCAGCCGCGCACGGCGAGCTTCGACGGTGTCACGGGGAAACAGCCACATCGGAAGCGCGTGGCTGTGAGCCGGCGGAGCCGGCTGCCGGAGGGAGCGTACTGGGCGGAATGCACGGCCGAGATCGACCGCGCGATCTACCGGGAACGTCAGCCGATCATCGTGCTGGGTGACCCGGGGGCCGCGGTGCAGATTGTCCCGGCCGAAGACGCGGGCGGCCCGTTGCGGATCGAGAACGGCTCGCTGGCGCTGACGATTGCGCCGGACTTTCTGGGGTCGGCGATCTCGCTGGAGCGGAACGGGGAGGAGCTTCTGCGGTCGGCCTACCCGGAGGCGCGTCCACTCTCCTGGGAGAACCCGTGGTTCGGCGGAATCCAGCCGCGGCTCGAAGGGATCACGCGCCGCGACCTATTGAAGGAGCGGGCGCGGGTGCGGGAGATCCAAAGGCGCGGCAGCCAGGGAATCGTGTGGCGCGGGGTTCGAGTCTCCTGGTCGCCGAAGCACGAGCAGGCGCGGCACTCGGGCTTGGCAGTGGACTATCTGCTTGCGCCGGGAAGCGGGATACTGGCGGTGGCGCTGAGAACGACTCGGCGAGCGGACACCGCGAACTGGCTGGATGCCGGCTTCGAGCTATTCCCCGTGCTCGGGGGAAGCCACCTCGACGCAGTGCTGACGGGGCAACCGGATGCACGGGCGCAGAGGATTCGGTGCGAGTACGGCGGGGGGGTCCGGGGCAACAGGTGGGTGATGGCGGAGAACTCGAAGGCGGGAGAGGCGGCGCTGCTCGCCGGCCCCGGCGGAGAGACCGGAACCCACGGCCAGGTGTACGGACGGGACGGATACTGCCTCTCCGCAGGCATCGGCTCCGTGCACGAGGCGCGTGAGACGAAGGAGGCGGTGTTCTTCATCTCCTTTACCTCGGCCGACGGGGCCCGCGACTTGGCCGAGGCGTTGTCCGAGCTGAAGGAGCTGCCATAGAACCGCTGATTGCGGAGCGCAAGCGGCTTTGATGGACGCTCTTAGCGATACGGGATCAGAAGGTCCCGAACCGAGTCATGGTGGTGATCTCGTCGTAGCGCTCCGCCACCTCGTCTGCGGAGAGGCTGAACAGCCGGTTGAGCGAGAAATCCTCGACCGTGAATGAAGCCATCACGGATCCGGCGATGATGGCGCGCCGGAGCGCATCGTCACCGATCTCACCGCAGCGTGCAAGGTACCCGACGAGCCCTCCGGCGAACGTGTCGCCGGCGCCAGTCGGATCGCATATCTCCTCCAGTGGATAGCCGGGAGCCGCGAAGTAGGAGTCGCGCGACATCATGACGGCCCCGTGCTCGCCCTTCTTGATGATGACTGCACCGGGGCCGAGGTCGAGGATCTTGCGACCGGCCGCTATCAGACTTCCCTCCTGGCATAGCTGACGCGCCTCGGCATCGTTCACGAGGGCCACATCGCAGCGCGCCAAGACTTCCAGGAGCTTCTCCCGCGCGTTCTCGATCCAGAAGTTCATGGTATCGCAGACGACCAGCTTCGGGTGCCGTATCTGATCCAAGACGGAGAGCTGAAGCGCGGGATCGATGTTCGCAAGGAAGACATAGGGGCTCTCGGGATAGCCCGGGGGCAGCTCCGGTCGGAAGTCCTCGAACACGTTGAGCTGAGTGTCCGTCGTATGCGCCTGGCTGAAGTCGTACTCGTAGTACCCCGACCAGCGGAACGTCTTCCCGGGCGCTCGCTGGAGGCCGGCGAGATCGATGTTCCGCTCCCCGAGCTGGGCTACGTGCCGCTCGGAGAAGTCCTCTCCCACGACGCCGACGAGCCGGACCGGCGCGAAGAAGCTCGCCGATACCGACGCATAGCTCGCAGCTCCACCCAGCACCTCGTTCATCTCTCCGAACGGTGTGCGAACCGAATCGTAGGCCACCGATCCGACGATCAGAACCGGCCCGTCCAGACAACCATTCTCGAAAGACATCGCAGTCTTCCTCTGGTGCAGCTAGATATCGAACTCCGCCCAGACCGGGCTATGGTCAGAGGCGACCAGCAGCTCTCGATGGCGCGCCACGCGACAGGCAACGAGCCTCTCCACGAGAGGTCCCGAAGCAAAGATGTAGTCAACCCGCGCCACCCGCCGGCCGGCCCCCAGGGTGAGCCCCGGAGCGCATGGGTTTCGCTCGCGAAAGCAGTCCGTCCACCCGGCTCGCTCGATCCCCGCGATGATTCCGCGCGGCCCTCGCTTCAGCTCAGAGCCGGCTCGAATGAGGCGCTTCGCCACGTGATCGCCAGCCGTGAGACTGTTCAGGTCGCCGCACATCACACAGAGCCGGCGCTTGTGCGGGCGCATCCATTGCAACAGCAGCTTCAGCTCGCTGCGGCGCGATGGGTAGTCCGGCCGCAAGTGGGTCACGAAGAGGGTCAGCGTCTGCCCCCCCGGCGCCTCTATGTCTACTGAGGCGGCGGTATGGAGGAAGACCGTGTCGAAACCGGGGTTGGAGTGGCCGAGGATGGGCAGCCGAGAGAACACGGCGAGATCGAAGCCGGAGTTCGCCGGGAACAGCAGCCCTCGCATGCCCAACTCGCGCGACACCTTGCGGAATATCTCACGCCGGTTGCGGCGCCAGTACCGCGCCTCCTGGATCGCCACGACGTCAACCTCAGCGCTGCGGATGACGCGCAGCACCTTCGGCAGCCGGTCCGGCAGTGTCCCTTCGAGAACGTTGTAGCTCAGAAGCTTGAGCATGCCAGCTTCGAAGTATAGCAGTGGCGCGGGTCGGCGGGCAAGCCGGGCGCGCGCGGCCAGGGGCTGGGGAGGGGTGATGGGCGGGGGGTGGGCCTGCTTGCCAGGCTCTATGCCGACGAGGTATCATTGCCGTGCTATGGATCGCCAGATGCGCGAGATCGACGTCCTAATCCGTGCCCGGTACTCGCTGCTGTATGTCGTGTCGTGGGAGGAGCGGCGCGTACTCGCAGCTCTCCGCGAGATCGTCGTCGGCCAGGACAAAAACTTCTATACATGGTCGGAGACGATGGGGCTGAGGGATGGCACGAAGGTGGTGGGGGCAGGCGCCACCGATAGCCGCACCCGCGATCCACTACAGGTTCTCGATACGATCCGAAGCACCCATGAGCCGGCCGTCTACGTGCTGAAGGACTTCCACGTCTTTCTGAATCACAACTACCCGCATGCCAGTGGCGTCATTCGCAAGCTGCGGGACCTGGCCGACGCGCTGCACACCGCCTACGCCACTGTGATCCTTCTCTCGCCAGTGCTTCAACTCCCCGAGGAGCTCAAGAAGGACGTGACCGTTATCGACTACGACATGCCGGGGCTTCGCGAGCTGGACGGTCTGCTGACGAGGGCGCTCGATTCCGTGCGTGGCCAGGAGGGGGTGG
>Ga0307377_10004698_pt1 | contig 14867 bp, 15 predicted proteins | sample TR3MG_FD_202535 | JGI IMG/M metagenome (GOLD analysis project Ga0307377, IMG submission 202535) | Soil microbial communities from Risofladan, Vaasa, Finland - TR-3 | ecosystem: Environmental > Terrestrial > Soil > Coastal area > Acid sulfate soil | place: Finland: Risofladan, Vaasa | collected... | reverse complement strand
CTGGGCCCCGGAGGCGATAGATATCGTCGACATTGCCCCGGAATACCTCCGCGTGAGGAACATCCCGGCGGCCGTCTCGGTCTACGCAGAGCACCCGCAGGCGGCCCAGAAGTACATCGACTTCCTGGTCTCGGAAGAGGGGAAAGCGATCTTCAGCAAACATGGATACAGTGTCGATCCGCCACAGCTTCCCGGCAAGTAGGAGGAGCGGCCGATCTATCGCCGTCGGCCGCATCGCGGCACGGCCGGATCTGCAGGGGTGGGCCAGCACCAAGCTGTTGGCGCTGCTGGCCGCCCTTCCTCTCTTGCTCTACCTGTTCGTCCCAATCCTCGGGGTCGTGATGCGCGCCATCCTGGGGAACTGGTGCTCCTACGTCGTCTGCCCGCGGGTCGCCAGCGCGCTGCGCATCAGCCTCATGAGCGCCAGCACCTCGGCCATCATCGTCGTCATTATCGGCACGCCCGTCGCCTACTGGATGTCTCACTACCAGTTCCGGGGCAAGGATGTCGTGGACACGCTCATCGACCTCCCGCTGGCGCTGCCTCCGGTGTTCGCTGGGCTCGCCCTTCTGCTCTTGTTCGGCAAGCAAGGCATCGGGCGCTGGCTGGAGCCCTATCACCTGCGCATCTCCCTCACCTATCTTGCGGTGCTCATGGCCCAGGTCTTCGTGGCATCTCCCTTCTACGTGAAGCAGGCACGGGCGGGATTCGAAGCGGTGCCCATCGATCTGCGGCGCGCCTCGGCAACGCTCGGCGCCGGGCCGTTCCGCACCTTCTGGCGCGTCACCGCGCCCATCGCCAGACCGGCCGTGCTTGCGGGCGCCGTGATGGCGTGGGCCCGGGCGCTGGGGGAATTCGGCGCGTGCCTCATGTTCGCCGGCGCCTTTCCGGGCCGAACTGAAACGATGCCGGTGGCGATCTACACGACGAGCACGACCAATCTGCCGGCGGCAATCGCTTTGGCCGCCGTGCTGCTCATCGTTTGTTTTGCGGTCTTGCTCGTAGTCAGGAGACTCGGCGGTCGGGGACTCGGAATCTCCGCCACGCCCTGAGCAGTCTCTTCTGCTACAGCTATACAGTGATCGGGCCCACGACGGCTTCGGATGCCGAGGGGAACCTGTGAATCCTGCATCACGGCTATCACCGTTATGCAGGATTCTCTTTAGCCGTCGTCACGCGGGGGCCGCGGCGGAATTATGTCTGCGCCCCGGACGCCTACATCCAGGCGGTGGATGCTGTGGCGCTTCGCCACCGTGAGGTACACGCTCTTGTCCCACCAGCAGAGGTTGGAAACCCAGTCCCCTCCCGCCGGGTAGCTCTGGAGCAGTTCGCCCTTCTCCACGTCTACGACATCCACGGTCTGGTTATCCCAGCGGGCGATCCAGAGACGTCCGGCCTCGTCGAACATGATGCCGTCCACCCCGGAGTTCGGGAACTGAATCACGGTCTGCCGATTCTCCAGCGTGCCATCGTCTCGGAGGTCCCAACCGAGAATGCGGCTGTGCCCGGACTCGGCCAGGTAGAAGCGCTTCTGGTCCGGCGACACCGCGAGGCCGTTCGGAAAGGCCAGTTCCTTGGCGATTCGCGTCACCTGCTGTACCTCACCCGCCGGTGACATGCCGATGCGATAGATCGCGCCGATGGGTTTCTCCGCGCTCGATCCGGTCGGATCGGTGAAGTAGATATTGCCTTTCAGGTCGAGGCACACATCGTTCGGCCCGCGGTAGGGCTCGCCTTCGTAACTGTCGCTCAGCACTTCGATCTTACGCGTAACGGGATCGATGCGCGTAACCCCATGGCGCCCGTAATCGGCCGCGATGACCCGGTCCCAGGCGTCGATCTTGAGCCCATTGGCCTGGCCTCCCGTGTGGATCCAGACACTTACGGTTCCGTCGGGCGTGCGGCGGCCGATGGTGCCATCTACCAGGTAGTTGACAAAATACAGGTTGCCGTGCCTGTCGAAGATGGGGCCTTCGGCAAAGTCAATGTCGGCCACCACCGGATGGGGTTCGACGTCCTCAGGGGCGGGCAGGGGCGCCTGGCTGCCGGCCTCCCCGGCAGGACACAGCATCAGCGCGAGCAGGACGGCGGCGGGAAACAAAGCAGAAATCCAATCGGCCATGACGGTGATTCCTCCGCAGCGGCGAGTGATGCTGGCAGCTTAGGCGGGCGGCCGCGCGAGTCCTGCGGGAAATGTCCTGCTCTGATGTCCCGCGCCTCCCGGGTGCGACGGCGGCAGGGAGCAGGCGCCGGAGGGGGCTTTCGAGATGGCGGGACAGGGAAGTTTGTAGAAATGCTTGACACGAACGCCCAGAATGGTATAATCTCTTCTGCCATTGAAACGGCGCCTGCCGGAGGAAGTCAAACGGTTCACGCACACTTCCTAGTTCGATAGCGCACAACACAATTGGGAACGAGCCATACGCAGAGGGGGCTCGGCCCCCTCTGCGCTCTTCTGTCCGGCAGAACGAACCTTGACAAGAGCATAGTTGATGAGAGCCAGGTGATGTCGCCGCACTCTCTTGTCCCAACCGGATCTGTTGTCTGGAAGGGGTCAAGCTACTAAGGGCGCGCGGTGGATGCCTTGGCAGAGACAGCCGATGAAGGGCGCGGTAAGCGGCGAAACGCCTCGGGGAGCTGCAAACAAGCTTTGATCCGGGGGTCTCCGAATCGGGAAACCGGGCAGGAGTAATGTCCTGTCACCGTCGGGCCAATACATAACCCGGCGGAGGGCACCGGGGGAACTGAAACATCTCAGTACCCCGAGGAACAGAAAGCAAATGCGATTCCCTGAGTAGTGGCGAACGAAACGGGAACAGCCTAAACCCATGCCGTGTCAAGGCCCCAGCCGTTGCGGCATGGGGGTCGCGGGGCCGGACCGGGCGGGCCTGGGGGCCTGCCGGGGAGTCAGAAATCGGGTTGCTAGCCGAATTGGCCTGGAACGGCCAGCCGGAGAGGGTGAGAGCCCAGTAGGCGAAAGCGATCCGACTCCTTGGGTCTGGTACCCAAGTACCACGGGGCACGTGGAATCCTGTGGGAATCTGGGAGGACCATCTCCTAAGGCTAAATACTGTCTCTGACCGATAGTGAACTAGTACCGTGAGGGAAAGGTGAAAAGGACCCCGCGAGGGGAGTGAAATAGAACCTGAAACTGCGTGCCTACAAACGGTCGGAGCCCGATGTGTTCGCTTCGGCGGACACCGGGTGACGGCGTGCTTCTTGCATAATGAGCCGGCGAGTTGTCCTCAGTGGCAAGGCTAAGGGCTTATGGTCCGGAGCCGCAGGGAAACCGAGTCCTAATAGGGCGAATCAGTCGCTGGGGGCAGACCCGAAACCAGGTGATCTACCCATGGCCAGGGTGAAGCGAGGCTAATCCCTCGTGAAGGCCCGAACCGGTGTCGGTTGAAAACGGCTCGGATGAGCTGTGGGTCGGAGTGAAATGCTAATCGAACCTGGAGATAGCTGGTTCTCCCCGAAATAGCTTTAGGGCTAGCCTCGGGTGGTGCCTCGCGGAGGTAGAGCACTGAATGGGCTAGGGGCGCTCATACCGCTACCAAACCCAATCAAACTCCGAATGCCGCGAGATCCAAACCCGGGAGTCGGACTGTGGGGGATAAGCTTCACAGTCGAGAGGAAAACAGTCCAGACCGCCGGCTAAGGTCCCTAAATCGGACTAAGTGGTAAAGGAAGTGGCTTCGCACAAACAGCCAGGAGGTTGGCTTAGAAGCAGCCATCCTTTAAAAAGTGCGTAACAGCTTACTGGTCGAGCGGAGCTGCGCCGAAAATGTAACGGGGCTTAAGTCCGATACCGAAGCCGCGGATGTTCGGCCTTCTTCGGAAGGCCGGGCGTGGTAGGGGAGCGTTCGGCACAGGAGTGAAGCGGTACCGTAAGGAGCCGTGGACCGTGTCGAAGTGCGAATGCCGGCATGAGTAGCGAAAAAGAGAGTGAGAATCTCTCTCGCCGAAAACCTAAGGTTTCCCAGGCAAGGTTCGTCCTCCTGGGTTTAGCCGGGCCTAAGCTGAGGCCGAAAGGCGTAGGCGATGGACAGCCGGTTGATATTCCGGCGCCACTGTGAGACGATAAAGACGCGATGGGGGGACGTCATCGGGTGTGCCAGCGCGCGATTGGATCGGCGCGTTCTGGGCCGAGGCAGTCCGGTAGGTAAATCCGCCGGAGTGATGCCAGAGCCTGGAGGAGGAAAGGCTTCGGCTGGACTGAACTGGTGTAACCGGTGGCCAGGAAAAGCCTCTAGCGAGTCTCCCAGTGCCCGTACCGCAAACCAACACAGGTAGGTGGGCAGAGAATGCCAAGGCGCGCGAGAGAACCCTCGTTAAGGAACTCGGCAATCTGACTCCGTAACTTCGGAAGAAGGAGTGCCTCCTGACCCGGTCGGACGTGCCTTCGGGCTTGCTCCGGTCGGGCTGCGGGAGGTCGCAGTGAATAGGCCCAAGCGACTGTTTACCAAAAACACAGGTCTCTGCTAAGCCGCAAGGCGAAGTATAGGGGCTGACGCCTGCCCAATGCCAGAAGGTTAAGGGGCGGGGTTAGTCCATCGCAAGATGGACGAAGCTCTAAACCGAAGCCCTGGTGAATGGCGGCCGTAACCTTAACGGTCCAAAGGTAGCGAAATTCCTAGTCGGGTAAGTTCCGACCTGCACGAAAGGCGTAACGACTTGGGCGCTGTCTCGACGAGGGACTCGGCGAAATTGTAGCGCCAGCGAAGATGCTGGCTACCCGCGACTGGACGGAAAGACCCCGTGGAGCTTTACTATAGCCTGGTATTGAATTTTGGGGGGTCGTGCAGAGGATAGGTGGGAGCCGACGAAGCCAGGGCTCTGGCCCTGGTGGAGGCAACCTTGGAATACCACCCTCGACGTCTTGGAATTCTAACCGTAGCCCTTATCGGGTGGCGGGACAGTATCAGGTGGGTAGTTTGACTGGGGCGGCCGCCTCCCAAAAAGTAACGGAGGCGTTCAAAGGTTCCCTCAGTGCGGTTGGAAATCGCACGTTGAGTGTAAGGGCAGAAGGGAGCTTGACTGCGAGAGCGACGGCTCGAGCAGAGACGAAAGTCGGACCTAGTGACCCTGCGGTTTCAGGATGGAATGGCCGTAGACAACGGATAAAAGCTACCCCGGGGATAACAGGCTCATCTCCCCCGCGCGCTCACAGCTACGGGGAGGTTTGGCACCTCGATGTCGGCTCGTCGCATCCTGGGGCTGGATAAGGTCCCAAGGGTTGGACTGTACGTCCATTAAAGCGGTACGCGAGCTGGGTTCAGAACGTCGTAAGACAGTTCGGTCCCTATCCGTCGCGGGCGTAAGAGGTTTGAGGGGAGCTGCCGCCAGTATGAGAAGACCGTGGTGGACGGACCAAGGGTGTACCAGTTGTCCCGCCAGGGGCAAACGCTGGGTAGCCATGTCCGGACGGGATAAGCGCTGAAAGCATCTAAGCGCGAAGCCCCCCCCAAGACTAGACCTCTCACCGGGTTAACCGGGTAAGGCCGCAGGAAGACTACCTGCTTGATAGGCCGGAGGTGTAAGTCCCGTAAGGGATTCAGCCAACCGGTACTAATCGGCCGAGGGCTTGCCCCCTTCCATAGAGCAGATCCGTGACTTACTGACGCAAGTGAGTGCGAGACACCCCCTGTTCTCTCATCAACTATCGCTCGAACTATCGCTCGATTTGCTTCCGGTGACCTTGGCGGAGGGGAAACGCCTCTTCCCATTCCGAACAGAGAAGCTAAGCCCTCCTGCGCCGATGGTACTGAGGGCACAAGCCCTTGGGAGAGTAGGACGTTGCCGGGAGCTTTTTCTTTTGTGGGGCGGGTAGCCACGCCCGCCGCAGATATGGCAGGAGACACGCTCCTGCCGAACGAATGATCATGCGTTCGGGACCGCGTAGAGGGGATCGCATGAAGCGCAGGAAGCTCCTGAAGCGTCTGGTTGACGGGGCATTGCGCAACGGTTTCATTCGCTGACATGGTGAACCTGCTGGAAGGCTTCGGCTTTCAGCGGCAACGTGTCAGCGGCAGCCACCATATCTTCGTTCATCCCGACCTCCCGGAACTCCTGAACTTGCAAGAGGTGAGGGGCGAGGCCAAGCCCTACCAGATCAAGCAGTTCCTTCGCCTGGTGGAGCGGTACGACGTCAGACTGGAGGACTAGAGATGGCGGACTACCACATCAACATCTTCTACAGCGAAGAGGACGGCGGCTACATCGCCGACATTCCCGATCTGGATTCTTGCTCCGCCTTCGGCAACACTCCGGAGGAGGCCCTGGCCGAGGTCGAGCGAGCGAAGGAGGCGTGGCTCGAGGCGGCCCGCGCTGCCGGAAAGCCCATCCCTCCGCCGCGCTACCGACCGCTCATCTACCAAGTTGCACGCTGAACGGCCTGCCCATGGCGGCCCTCCTGCGCCGATGGTACTGAGGGCACAAGCCCTTGGGAGAGTAGGACGTTGCCGGGAGCTTTTCTTTGGCCCCCCCGCCGTCCCCGCCGCGCCCGGCAGGAAAACCCCGCCGACCGCGGAAGTCAAAGCCCACGGTAGTGCCCGCACCCCCTTTGCCGGCCCGGGAAGAGGGACCCGCGGGGGACAGGAGACTGAGGTGAGTGTTACGCGCGAGCAAGCTGGCGCCGCCGCTCAGTGGATCGACGCGGCGAAACGCCTCGGCGCGGCCGAGGCGAAGGTGGTCTCTCCATCCAGTGTGGTTACGGCCGCCTGGGTTCGACTCAAGTGTCAGTTCGGCTGCGGCGGGTACGGCCGCAGGCTCACCTGCCCACCCCACTCGCCGACGCCCGAGCGGACCCGCAGAGTGCTCGACGAGTACGAAGTGGCGCTTCTGATCCATGTCACGGGCGACCGCACGTGGCGATCCGTCAGGGAGACCGTGGCCGATCTGGAGCGGGAGATCTTCCTCGCCGGGCATTACAAGGCCTTCGCCTTCGGCTCCGGCCCCTGCAACCTCTGCGACGAATGCAACCTTGAGTTCTGCGAGCACGCCCGCAAGGCGCGGCCGGCAATGGAGGCCGCCGGCATCGACGTCTACACCACTGCCCACAACAACGGCTTCCCCATAGAGGTCGTCAAGGATCGCGCCTGCCCACAGAATTACTATGGTCTGGTGTTGATTGAGTAGCGGTCTGTAGGGCGGACATGTCTCTGCATGTCCGCCGGGGTGTGTAGGGCGGACGTGCCTGCGCCCGCCGAGAAGGGGCAGGAGGCAAGGCGCCAGAGGCGCCCAGGGCTCCTGCCGAACGATTTGATGGCAACGGCCGGCGGGCATCGGCGTGCCCGCCCTACACCGGCCACCGGACGCCGCCTTTGTGGGGCGGGGTCGCCGAACCCCGCCTCAAACCGGCCACCAGACGCCGCCTTTGTAGGGCGGGGTCGCCGAACCCCGCCTCAAACCGGCCACCAGACGCCGCCTTTGTAGGGCGGGGTCGCCGAACCCCGCCTCAAACCTCGACCTAATACCCCGCCCGCTTGTCCACCAGGTTCATCAGCGGTTCGCGGGCGAGGTAGCGGCGGAGGTTCTCGCAGAAAAGCTCCATCGTCCGTTCGTGCGAGCGGGGGGAGCTGCCGGCGTTGTGGGGGGTGATGAGGACGTTCTCCATCTCCCAGAGGGGGCTGTCCGGCGGGAGGGGCTCTTTCTCGAAAACGTCGAGGCCCGCCCCGGCGACCCGGCCCTCGCGAAGGGCCGCCGCCAGCGCGGCCTCATCGATCAGCCCACCGCGCCCGATATTGATGAGGTAGGCGGTCGGCTTCATCTGTGCCAGCTCGTCCGCCCCGATCAGGTGGCGTGTCTGCGGGGTCAGCGCGCTGCACAGAGCCACGTAATCGGATTCGCCCAGCAGCCAGGAGAGCTGGTCCGGGCCGCGGACCTCTTCGGCGTAGGCGGAGGAGAGAGAGGGGCGGCGCCTGACGGCGACGACACGCATGTCGAAGGCCTTCGCTCGCCGGGCGACCTCCTCGCCGATTCCGCCGATCCCCACGATGCCCAGGGTCTGCCCCGCCAATTCGTCCACGGGCGCGTGCTGCCACTTGCGCTCGAGCTGGTTCCGGACCAGACGGTTGAGCCCCCGGGAGAAGTGGAGCAGGAAGGCCATCACCTGGTCGGCGATGGGGATGGCGTAGACGCCCCGCGCATTGGTCAGCATGACCGGGCTGGCGACGAAGTCCGGGGTCAGGAATCTCTCGATTCCGGCGCCCCAGGACTGCACCCAGCGCAGGTCCGAGGCCGACCGCCACAGCTCCTCCGACCAGCGGCCGGCGAAGATCACCTCGGCCTCGGCGGCGCGGGCAATCGCCTCCTCGAGCTTACCGGCAGCGGCGGTGGAGATCCCATCGGAGACGGCGCGGATCTGTTCGAGATCATCGTCGCTGGCATTGTAGGTGAGGAGCAGCTTCACGGCGGTCACTCGCTCCTGTCGGTGAGGTAGCTGACGAGCGCGCGCAGCTCTCTGGCCGGGGTCGCCCGGAGCGGCGCTCCCCGCAGGGACTGGAGCGCCCGCTGGCGCGACTCTTCGGCGAGGTTGTCGCAGTAGGAGCGCGCGCCGGCCGCCTCGAGCCGGGCCGCCATGGCATGCGCCGCCGCATCGGTGGTGATGCCCTCCGCCAGGCGCGCCGACAGCTCTCGACGCGTTTCCGGGTCGGCCTCCGTGAGCCCGTAGACAATCGGCAGAGACCGCTTGTTGCGCTTGAGGTCACTCCCGACGGGCTTGCCCAAGTCCCCCTCCACTCCCCAGAGCCCCAACACATCATCGCGAATCTGGTAGGCGATTCCGAGGTGTCGCCCGAAGCCGCGCAAGGCGTGGATGATCTCTCTGGGAGCGGCGGCGATGCGGCCGCCGATGCTGCAGGCCGCGGCGATGAGGGCCGCGGTCTTACCTTCCACCATCGTCAGGTACTCGGCCGCGCCGATATCGTCCCTGCCCTCGTAGGCCATGTCCAATTGCTGGCCCTCGCACACCGTGAGACAGGCCTCGTTCAACTCGCGCGCCACCCTCACCACTGTCTCCGAAGGAACGTGGGCCGGGTCGAGACTCACGATGGCGAGGTTGGTGAGCGCGTACAATGCGTCGCCCGCCGTGAGCGCCTCGCCGACCCCCCACAGGCTCCACACCGTGGGCCGGCCGCGCCGCATCTCATCCTGGTCGGCAATATCATCGTGGAGCAAGGTGAAGCTGTGGAGGAGTTCTATCGCCGCCGCCGCGGGCGCCGCGGCGGCGGCCTCCCCACCCGCGGCCTCGCAGCACAGGAGGCAGAGGGCCGATCGCACGCGTTTCCCGCCGGGGGAATCTGTGGGCGAACCGTCCGCCCCGGCCCAGCCAAGGTGATACCGGATCCGGTGGTACAGGCTGTTGGGGCCGTCGCCGGCCAACAGCCGGCGCATCTCCGCGTCGACCAAGGGTCGGTACCGGTTTAGTATTCGCATGCCCTCGTCGCTATCTGGCATCAGTCCGCAGCTTCTCCTTCCGCCGCGATTCTCCTCGCCGCGGCCGGTGTGTTCCGGCAAAACACCTGAATATGATCTCGCCGCCAGTTGACAATTGACCTGCTTGATGGTAGCTTACCGTATCGTATCACGGACGTACGGGTCTCGCGAGTCTGAGCGCGGCGGGGAGGCTTGCCGGTAGCACTGTCAGGCTTCTGTCGGTGTCGTTCGGGCTTGGAGAAGGGAGTGTTGGCAGTGGTTACGGGCGTAGTGAAGTGGTTTGACGACGCAAAAGGGTACGGGTTCATTGAGACGGCGGATGGGGATGTGTTCGTCCACTACTCGACCATTCAATCCACCGTACCCGGCCGAAAGACGCTGTATGAAGGGCAGGAGGTAGAGTTGGAGGTCGTCCCTGGACCGAAAGGCCTGCGGGCCTCGAACGTGCGGGTACGATAGGAACGACTGCAGTATTGGACGGTTCCGTGATGCAGATTCCGCAACGTGCGGAAGGCGTCGGTGGCTGGTGTGACCGACCTGTCTCTCAGTTTGCTGCTGGACAGCGTCGCCGCCGTCAGGGCGGCGGGAAGATGGAAGAGGAGCAGATTCGCTCGCGTCCCAATACCGGGCAACTCTCCCTGCCGTTAGCTGTGTGACCCCCCCGCAACACCTCTCGTTCACGGTCAGCCCGAACAGGCGGCCTCGGTCCGTTGGCGCGGTCGGTTTGCGCCCGGGCAGAGGGCTAAGCGAACACATGGGCATGGATAACGCTACTGCATATGTGGCCAATCTACCGTGGCGAGCCACAGAAGACGATCTGGCATCGCTGTTCTCCACATTCGGCGCGGTCGTCGACGTCAGGATAATACAGGACCCAGCTACCGGGCGGTCCCGCGGCTACGGCTTCGTCGACTTCACTGATCCTGACTCAGTACGGCAGGCCGTGGCTGCGCTCAATGGCTACGAGTTCGGGGGCCGCACGCTGATCGTGAGTCCCGCGCGACCCAAGCCGCAGCGCTATTAGAGAGTCTCTTGTGTTACCGTTAGGCAGTGGTCCGGCCCACGACGCCTTCAGATACCGCTGCGGGCCCGAGAATCCTGCCTTACGGCTATCACCGTAATGCTGGATTCTCTTTAGAGGATCGGGGGTCGCCTCACGCGGTCACGACTCCCGCGAGGAGAGCGGGGAGGCGGGGGCGAGAGCCAGCCAGCCGGAAGGCCGAGGAGACTCGTTCAGCCGCCGCGGCAGCCTGGTCCGCCCGGCCCTCGGGCGCCAGCACGGTCGCAACCGCGTCGCCGTCACAGCGATCGCCCACCTTGCGGTGAAGGAGCACCCCGCAGAGCTGCTTCCGATCGGTCGCCGTGCGCTTCAGATCTCGTACGACACGACCGATTTCCCGCGCATCCACTGCCGCCACATACCCCCGGCCGGACACCCTCACAGGGGTGCGCACTGCCTGCTGCAAGAGCAGATCGGTATCGTCGAGCACCTCCGGCGATCCGCCCTGCGCCTTGACCATCTCTGCCAGCTTCGCGAGGCCGATCCCGCGGGCGAGTGCCGTCCGCGCGCGCGCGCGACCCTGGTTCGGGTCGCCGGCCGCTCCCCCGAGGACGAGCATGTACCCCGCAACGATCTCGCAAAGCCTACGGAAGTCGGGCGGCCCGTGGCCCGAAAGGGTGGCGACGGCCTCGGCGAGCTCGGCCGCGTCGCCGACGGCGTTCCCGATGGGCTGGTCCATGCGCGTCATCAGGGCGACCGTGGCTTTCCCCGCCAGGCGCCCGATCTCCACCATCGTCCGGCCCAGATCGCGGGCCCGTCGCACATCGGGCATGAAGGCTCCTCTGCCAACCTTCACGTCGAGCACGATGGCATCGGCTCCGGCGGCCAGCTTCTTGCTCATCACCGAACTGGCGATCAGCGGGACGCTCTCGACGGTTGCGGTGATGTCTCGCAGGCGATAGATCTTCTTGTCGGCGGGCACCATCGCCTCCGACTGGGAGGCGATCGCAACCCCAATCTCCGCCACCTGGCGGCGGAACCGTTTCGGCGAGAGGTCTGTGGTCAGCCCCGGGATGACCTCCAACTTGTCGATAGTCCCTCCCGTGTGCCCGAGGGAGCGACCGGACATCTTGGGAACGGGAACGCCCAGGGCGGCGACGAGCGGCGCCACCACCAGGGTCGTCTTGTCGCCAACGCCGCCCGTGGAGTGCTTGTCCACCTTGGTTCCCGGGATGGCGGAGAGATCCAGCGTCTCCCCCGAGCTGACCATGGCCAGTGTCAGGTCCGCAGATTCTCTCACGGTCATTCCTCGCAGCCGCGTGGCCATGAGGAAGGCCGCCATCTGCGCCTCGGAGCAACTCCCGTCGAGGAAACCTGCGATGATGGCGCGGATTTCCTCGGCCCCGAGCTCGAGGCCGTCGCGCTTCTTCGCCAGAATATCAGCCGCAATCACCGCTTCTCGGGCCTCCCACACCCGTGCCGGACGATTATACCACGGTGAACTGAGGCGTGCGCCCGGGGACCGCGCTGCGGTCCCCGGGGAGGACGGCCCGCAACTCGTTCTCAGCCTTCTGTGAGTTCGGTTACCTCGACGTTAAGCGTTTTCTTCAGCTGGTCCACATCGCTGGTTGCCGTGTGGAGACCGCCCCGCACGCGCGCCGAAGCGAGATCGCCCTGAGAGCGGAGGAACCGCATGAACTCGCGCCCAATCGTGAAGTAGAGAATCACGGCGACGCAGAGCAGCACTATCCGTCGGAGACGCTGGCGTCGCCTTCGCTCCCGGTAGGCGCGCTCGGCGGCGACGCGATGGCGTAGATAGGCTGGGGAGGCGTTGATCGCCAGCGTGGGTGAACCTAGGCGCCCGTTGAGGGCCTGCGGACGAGGTTGGGAAACAGGCATGACTCTAACCACCAGACTGTATTGTAGTCTGGTGCCCGTCCCTGCTTCGCCACTAGTCTATTCCACAGATGGCCCCGGAACCAGCGACCGCGTCGGCTTACTCGGTCGGGTCGAAGTTGGCCCCACTGCGCCGGTCGCGGCCCTCCTTCAGGTGGTCCCCCGCCTCCCGCAACTCCTGGGCCTGCTGGGCGGCACGCCCTCTGATGATCTTGACCACCGTCGGCCCGACGTACAGGCCCGCGGCCACGACGACGGCGAGTACCAGCAGGCGGACCACCAGGCGGCTCCGGCCCTTGCTAACCATGCGGCGGCGTGCGTTCTGCACGTAGCTGACGTCGGATTTCTCTTCCACCCGATAGGTTGGCTTTGAGCCCGTCTTCCCGCGTCTTCCGGCGCTGCGTTTCCCCGCCATGTCGGCATCTCCCTCCGTCCCGGACAGCCCGCGCGGCCGCCGCCCTCACTTGAAGACTACTATACCGCACGTGGCGTCGCCATCGCGCGAGTCAGAGCTGCGCCAAGCGGCTCTTCAGCTCATTGATGGCTGCGATTGACGACGGATCGACGCCGTTCAGGAAGGCGAGATAGAGGCTGACGAAATCACCCAGGTATACGGTCCACATCAGTTGCGCCAGCGCTGACCGCCCCTCCGCCTCAATCGGGTGTACTCGGGTCTTGCGACCGATCAGCTCTTGTGTGATGTCCACCCGCGCGCGAATGCGGCGCGGCTCACGCGACCTGTGAAGCACAATCACCCGCACCTCCTGCGCGCGGGTGCGCGGCAACTCCCAACCCACCACTTCATTGTGGTTGAGTTCGGGGTATTCGCTCGAGTATGCGAGAACCTTGCTGTTCTCGTTGAACTGGCAGCGCCAGCGGTAGGCCGCCGCGCTCATGATGCCGGCCGTGCCTTGTACCCACGGCAGCTTTCCGCAGAGTTGAGTCGCCAGCGTCTTCGCGCGATTCCGCCGCATGGGCACCTCAGGGCCGACCTGATCCCGCAGACGCTTCAGCAGCGGGGGCACCTCGCGGAGCTGGGAGGCGGCTCCGGGGTAGAGGTCGGCCGAGCCGAGGAGGGCGACGAGCGGAATCAGCGAGTACCCCAGGGCGGCGCGCGGCGGCATCGGTGGATCGGTCTGGGGAATCTTGAGCAGAGGAATCTTGTTCCGGCGCGCGAATGCCGCCAGCTTACCGTTGGTGGTAATACAGACGATCCGCGCTCCTCGCCGCCTCGCCCGGGCGACCGCCGATAGGGTCTCCTCCGTGTTGCCGGAGTGACTGGAGGCGATGAAGAGCGTGCGGGGCCCGACAAAGCGCGGGATCTCGTAGTTGCGGCACACCAGCACGGGCACGGGGGCCCTGTCTTCGAGCAGGCGGGCGAGGAAATCCCCGACGACCGCGGACCCGCCCATCCCTGCGATCACAATTTCGGAGGGATTCCGCAGCGACCGTGGAGGCGCGAACTGGCGGCCGATGCGCGCGGCCTCCTCGACCTGTGACGGGAAGTCCACGGCGAAGTCCAGCATGCCGTTGGGGTCGAGGTGCTGGTAGGAGGCGCGGTTGTCGAGATCAGAACGCCCGCGACGACCAGGCAAGCAGACGGCCACCTATCACTCTCCTTGAGTTGCCGGTCTTCGCTGCGCTATTCGTCGCTGACGAAGGGGAGGAGGGCGATCAGACGGGCGCGCTTTATCGCGCGCGTCAGGGCGCGCTGATGCTTCGCGCAGTTTCCCGTCTGGCGACTCTTCAGGATCTTGCCGAGTTCGGAGACGAAGCTGCGCAGTCGGCGATAGTCCTTGTAGTCGATGTGCTTCACCTTGTCGACGCAGAACGCGCATACCTTCCGCCGGTGGCGACGCATGCGCCCATCGCGCCGTCCGGCATCGCGGAAACGGCCTCCGGCGGGCCTTCCGTACCCGCGGTCTCGGCTGTCTCGCGCGGGCGGCCGGCGGGTATGCGCCGTCGCCCCGGGCGCAGGCGTGGGCGTGCGCGCTGCCTCGCTCGCCCCCTGCTGTGGGGTCTTCTGCTCGCTGTTGTCAGCGGTGGGAGTCTCCGACGTCATCCTGTCTCTCTACCTTTCACACGCCAGATGGCGAGAAATGTTCAGTGCAGCAGGCCGCTCCTCCCGAGCCACCATCACTGGTCGGCCCAGGGCCCTTCCTCTTCGGGGGTCTGATCGGACTGCGCCTCCTCAGACGACTGCGCCTCCTCAGACGGCTGCGCCTCGGAAGCAACGGCGTCCCCGGCTTCGTCTGTTGTCGCCGCCGGTTCACGCGCCCGGTCCAGTGCCTGGAGGCGGTCGGCCACCACCTCGGCCGTCTGGCGGCGCTGCCCGTCCTGGGTGGTCCATTGTCGTATCTGCAGCCTTCCCTCGACTGCGATGAGGCGTCCCTTGCCGAGATAGTTGGCGGCGAACTCCGCATTCTGGCGCCAGGCGACTAGATTGATGAAATCGGTCTGGCGTTCACCGGAGGAACTCGTGAACGGCCTGTCTACGGCGAGTCGCATGCCTGCCACCGGGATGCCGCCGGGAGTA
>Ga0307377_10004697_pt1 | contig 14867 bp, 8 predicted proteins | sample TR3MG_FD_202535 | JGI IMG/M metagenome (GOLD analysis project Ga0307377, IMG submission 202535) | Soil microbial communities from Risofladan, Vaasa, Finland - TR-3 | ecosystem: Environmental > Terrestrial > Soil > Coastal area > Acid sulfate soil | place: Finland: Risofladan, Vaasa | collected... | reverse complement strand
ATCCCGCCACTCGGACGGGCTTAATAAAGAAACTAGACATCCAATGATCCCGGCATCAATTCCAATCGCAACGGTAAAGGCGCGACTGAACTCGGTGCGCTGACGTTTTACTTCCAAATAATATCGCCATTCCGGCACCTACGGAGAAATATGGCGGTGAGCAATCGGCTCCGGAGAGAGAGATGATGCTAATGACTAAACAACATCGTGGAAGGCAGAATCTCACACCATCTTCATTTCGGCCTTATGTATCGCGCTACATAAGGCCGATTATGTAGATTGCTCGATTATGTGGACTGTTTTGTGCGGCATGGCATTGGAGCCTTGCGTAATCTGGGTTTTCTGCGATTGATATAACGAAATGCTCAACATAATTTCCGGAGCTGGGTAACTGCCTGGATAGGCAAGATCGGTCATAGACTTCCGGTGAGACCGCACAGGAGATGGTAATACCGCGATGATGATCCTGTGAGTGTCTCCTCGACAACATCGCCCCACCCTTAGTAGGTTGCGGATTATGTAGACCGTCCCCTTCACGTTCTCCGCGCCAGCGCAAGGCTTATAGTGGGCGCAGAGCGTCAATTCCACATAATCAACTGGTCTACATAATCGGCCGTTGCAGACATTGTCGGATCATATTGATCTGTCCAATCTGCTAACTTTAGCTGTCATAAGTTCGGAAATAAATTTACCGGCAATGCTTAGCTAAAATATCCTGAACTTGCGCCGGTTCAAAAGCTACATCCCAGCACCACTGTCCGAATCCACCCTTTTCATTCACTGCCCGCACCCATTCATCAAGTGCCGCACGTTTTGCGCGGTTCTGTTCCGAATCAACTCCCTTGATTTCCAGAACCAGTGTTTTGTCATTACTCAGACGGATCAGGAAGTCCGGAATGAAACGACGGCGCGCACCTTGCCACATGTAGTAAATCTGGAAACCCAGCCTGTCGTTCTTCGCATAGGCAAGTACATCTTTTCTTTTCTCAAGAATATTGGCGGCATACACTTCCCAACTGCTGTCTGCCAACAAATATGTGATTTGTGATTTTCCCGTCGGCAAGCATTTCTTGGTTGTGAACCATGTGCGCATCTGCCGTGTCGAACCCATCGGCGCATCTTCGTCAAATACCAGTTCAAGATGTTCGACATTCTGCTCGCGCACCTTCTCCAGCAAGCGCTGCACAATCACATCCATGTTCAGTGCATAGAGAATCCGCTTGCGCAACGGGTCTTGATGGAAAAGAGACGGGATTTCGATACGGCCGGAATCCAGATATTGCTCAACCAATCGCACCAGCTGGAACAACAAATATTCCCTGTTCCCCGAAAACTGTTGCTTCATTTGATCGAATGCTTTTGCTGCGGCCCGGAACAGGATGCGCTGTAAGCGGAACCCATCCGGTATCTTTTCCAAATTGATTTCGATGGCCTGCGAAAAGAATGCAGCACCACCCAAAGCTGGCGCAATCTCAGCGCTGACCACTGTTTGCGACGGATCAAGTTTTAATACATCGACCTGAGAGAAATCAACCAGCAATCCCGGGCGGACGACCGTATCCACCCTCAGAACATTCGGCCAGCGAATTTCATAGGGTTGCAATTCGTCCAGCGCCTCGATTTGTGTGCTGGCTTTCGGAGGCGGTGGCGCATCACCACCCTCTCCCACATGTTGAAAGATGGAAAGAGGGACCCCGAAAATATTGACGTATTCGGGCAGGAACAGGCCATCTTCATCGGTCTCGTAGGACACACGGCGAAGCCCACGCCCAATCACCTGTTCGCACAAGAGCTGACTGGTAAACGCACGTAATCCCATGATGTGAGTTACGTTCTTTGCATCCCATCCTTCCGAAAGCATAGCCACTGAAATCACACTCTGCAAATCTTGCCCGGCCTTACCGCGTTTGCCTACGTTATCCACGATCTCGCGCAACAACTCTTCCTTCTTCAACTCGAGCAGCCGCTGCTTTTGCGTTGCGGGAATGTCTGCCGCATCAACGATGGCCTGCAACTGCTTTTCATAGTCCTTGTCGGATGTCGCGGCTTCTCCGATCTCAGCCTTGTCGAGCACCTTCGAGTCCACGCGCAGAGTTTTGGCAGGCGCCTGCATCTCCGGCCAATGTGCATCTCCGCTGCGCAGGTAGTGTTCGATACGGGCCGCTGTTTCCGTGCGATTGCAGATAGTCAGCATCACTGGCGGCGATTTATGCCCCTCGTCCTGCCACAGCTTCAGCGTCTCCCGCCAGTTCGCCCCCAGCAGCGTATAGGCATCCTTCACAAGTTTCGGAAGCGGATCATGCGGCTCGGCCCCCTTGCGGTTCAGGTCATCGCGCACACTGTCGTCGGCATAGATGTGATAAAGCTTGGAACGATATGTCCTGGTGTCCGGCAACGCATCGTCGCGTATCACCACGCGCGGCGTCTTTACCAACCCTGCCTCAATCGCATCGTTCAGTCCAAAGTCAGACACAATCCAGTCGAACAGTCCTTTCTCAGTACTCGCTCTGCCGGTAGGCGCGAACGGCGTCGCTGACAGATCAAAAGCCCTCAGAATCCGCCGTGTGGCATGAATACGATCCAGCCCTTCAATCCAACGGGTCGCCTCATCAAGATCAATTCCAAGCTCGGCCGCCATCGCCTTGCTGATCTTCAGTTCAGGTTTAACCCGGTAGGCGTGATGCGCCTCGTCATTGATAACGATGATGTCCCGGTATTGCGCAAGCTTACCCAGCACGCGACGGGTATAAGCCTCATCGCTTTCCTTGCCCTTTTTCACCACCGAGCGATCTTGCTGTTTCAGCGGCATCAGCGTGTGCCAGTTCTCGATCAGGATTTCCGCCTGATTCAGCTTCTGCCGCATCGCATCGGAAGGACAGATACCAAATGCGTCATACATATTGTCCAACTCGCCAGGCAGCAGCACCCGCAACCGCTCCTTGACCGTGATACCTGGCGCAACAACGAATACCGCCCGCGAAAAATCCTTGTTTCGTTTCGGATAGGTCAGTGCATTCAGCACCTGCCACACGATGATCATCGCCATCAATGTCGTCTTGCCGCTGCCGGTCGCCATCTTGTTACATAGGCGCTCCCATGCTCCACCATCACCGGGAATATGGATGGCCTGCTTGTATTCCTGTGTAGCCTCAATCTTCCAGACAAGCGTTTCAATGGCTTCGAGCTGGCAGAAGTAGAACGGATAATCGCGTGCGCTGCTGTCGTGCCAGTGTTCCAGCAAGTTGCGGGTGACGCTGGTAATGCCTGGATAGCCCGCTGTTCGCCACGCATCCACCCGCTCGCGGATGGAATTCACCAAATCGAGCGATTCGGTGCGGCGCGTATTGCTGCGCGGATCGAAGATTTCGTAACCGGCAGGCCTGCGGCCATCGGCCAATTGCAGATCACCCCCGGTCTTCTCTTGCCAATAGCGAGAAGGACGGATAAATGGCTTGTTGATAATCAGCGACTTCGCCATATCAATCCAGCTCTATGATTTTCAGGCTTTCGATACCCCGATCATCCACGATCTTCACCGCCACCTTGCGATTCTCGCCTGCATCGAAAGGCAACGACTTCGTTCCGTGAAATTTGTCGAGCAGGCTTTCATCCAGTTCGGCGCGAATGTTCTTCTTGAGTTTCTCCCAGCCTTCGCCCTTGCCGGACAGCGGGAAGAACACCTGGCGCGGAAACAGCGAACGCTCGTCATAATTGGTATCAAGCAGCCACACGGCGATCTTGCCCTTGCCGCCTGATTCCAGTTCGCCGGACTTGGTGTTGAAGTAATCGAAGCCATGCACCTCGACCTGATACTTGCCATCCTTGAGCTTATGGACTTCCACATCCGGCTGCCCCATCAGCCAGAAGCTCTGGTTGCTGGCGCGGCTTTTCTTCAAATCCTCGGTGAGCAGGTCGGTGTTCATCTGCGCTTTCAGCAGCGTCACACCCGGCCAGTTCGTCTCGTCGATATCCTTGGCCGCCTCCGGATCAAAGGTGAACGCACAGAACACGATGAATTTTGGCGCAGGCCGCAGCTTTTCGGCTTCATTCAGCGCCATCGCCACCTGCCGCTGTTCCAGCGCGGCGTGCTCCGGCCCGAAACTCACCACCACCCGCTCTCCGCTATCCGCCAGCGTACCAGTGGCATGCAGATAGCGCGTCCCCGGCAGCGTCTCCAGTTCGGCGAATCTCGCCACATGTCCACCCTTGCCGCGTATGCCGGTCTTCAGCAACTCGTCGCGCCAGGTATGCTGACGTGCGGATTCGCCAGAACGCGCAATCGCCACATCTGCCTCCTGCGGATGCTTGCCCTCGTCCAGTGCCAGCACGGTTGGAAAAGGCACGGCTTCCACCGTGAACGGCCCGGTGATGCGCATTTTGTTCTTTGCCACCTGCGGCTGGTCGTAGAGTGTTTCCTGATCGGCATGCGCAGCAATGGTCAAATCCATCTGCTTTTGCATGGATAGTCGCGCAGTGTGAAAAGCATCGAAAGATTTGTGCGCAGGGCCATTTAAATCTTGGGGCCAATCAGCCGGAAAATCGAACGGCACTTCCCATTCCTTCAGTTTCTGCTTGGCTGCCTTGTTCAACTCCACCAACGCCGCTTCAATGGCCGGATGCATCCGCTCGAAAATCTCGTCTATGTCTGGGTTGTTAGCGATAGATTTCAGCATGACATGCGGCACAGTTTTATAGATGAAGCCGCTCTTCAAACCCTCGTGCGGATATTTGAGTTCGTAGTAATCGTAGCTCGAAGTCATCAGCCGCTGCTTGGTCAGCGTCACCGCCACGCGCGAAGTGTCGCAGGTTATCCAGCGCCGCCCCCACTTCTCGGCGACGAAGGCAGTTGTGCCTGAGCCGCAGGTCGGATCCAAAACTAGATCGCCAGGATCGGTAGTCATTAGAATGCAGCGTTCTATAACACGCCAATAGGTCTGAACAACGTATGACTTATCTGCAGCGAATGTGCTTTCCTGTGTATCACCCCACCAGTTATTAATAGATACAACGGAAAAATCGTCTGCGTAGCGTGCATACGCAAGTGTCTCGCCGACAGCAAGTAGCCTATTAGCTTTCTTCAGGCGAGACATTCCATCTTTGTTTGTTTTCCAGAAAGTCCCCTTAGATGGCCCAAAATCCTTACCCTGCTGTTCGACAATAAAAGCACTATTTTCTCCACCACTTTGAGAGTTCAAAGGTGCACTGATAAGTCTTCTCGCCTCCAATTCCTCATTAAGAATATCTTGCTTAGAAAGTTTCCTGCGCTCACCATTCTTGAACTCACCCCAAGTGTAACCTTGGTCAAGGGACTTCTTAGGTCTTTCCTTATACAGTTGCCTATATTTCACACACTGAATATCTTTTGAGTACCACACGAGATAGTCATTGACCGTATCTAAAAGAGCACCGCCTTTCCCACTTGTTTTGATAAAAGGTATTAACCCTACCAAGTTGCTTGAACCGAATATTTCATCCATCAATTCCCGCACATGGTGCAGGTTTTCATCCGAAATCTGCACAAACACGCTGCCCGACTCGTGCAGCAATTCCTTCGCCAGCAACAGCCGGTCGCGCAAATAGGTGAGATAGGAATGGATGCCCAGCTCCCAAGTGTCGCGGAACGCCTTGATCATTTCCGGCTCTTGCGTGAGGTCTTCGTCCTTGCGGTCTTTTACGTCGCGCTTGTTGGTGAATGGCTGGAAGTTGGAGCCGTACTTGATGCCGTAGGGCGGGTCGATGTAGATCATCTGTACCTGCCCGGCCATGCTCTCTTTCTGCAACAGCGAGTTCATCACCAGCAGGCTGTCGCCCGCGATCAGCCGGTTCGCCCAGCCGCGTTCATGGCGGTAGAAATCAATCGCGTCGCGCAGTGGCACTTGCTCGAACGGGGCATCGAACAGGCCCGGCTGAATTGAAGGAGAAATTCCCTTGGTCTTGCCTTCGCCTTTCATGCGCTTACGCACTGACGACAAAATACTGGCCGGATCGATGCGTTCGTGGACGTGCAGGGAAACGGTATCAATGTCGAAGCTGGTGCGCTCCGCCTTGCCGCTCCAGTTCAGATAGGGAGATTGCAGCCGCTTCAGCTCGGCCAGCGCCTCGCGCATGGTGGCCTGATCGCCGCTCGCCAGCGCATCGTCGATCAGATTTTCAATCTGCGCCCGCCCGACATCGAATTGCAACTCGGGATCGAGGTGCGGGTCGTATGCCCAAGTGGTCTTAGGTTGCGCCGGATCAGTCTCGGGAGTGACCAGCCCGACATCCGGGTTGTTCACCCGCTTGTTCGGGTGGCGATAACTGATGATCTGCGCATCGTCCCCTGATGGAGTTTTCATTTTTGTTTTTTTAGCTACCATGCCGCCCCCGCAGTAATTCGCAAAATGCATTATAACCATAGGACAGGACCCATCGTTCTGCAAAACTGTAGTTTAATGTTTTGGTTAATCTCTCATGGGACCAGCATATATAAGCTTTATGTCGGCTTTGGGAATGGGCGGTAGCGAGTGTTGATATGCAATACCCTACGCAAGGCGGATATCAAAAAGGTCAGGTGCTAAGGGTGTCTTCGGTCGACTTGTCGCCGAATTCTTACATGACTCCGAATCGGCCATAGCGGACGCTTTTACCCGAACTTTTTAGGTCCGCTCTGGTGTGTTAGGATGACATTCAATTGGAAATTCAACAGTCATGCGAAGGTACATATCAACATCCTATTTATTCGATTAATGTATTTATTTAGAGGGGCTGCGCCATGAAGATATATACCTTGAACGTTGGACAAGGGCAGTTCGTTGTCGTTGTTGGCAATACTGAAGCCATCGTTGTAGATACGTCTGTTCCGCTTACTCCAGCGAAGCCAATTATCAATGTTAAATCAGCTCTAGCCGATATACTCAAAGGAAAGAATCTGGTCGGTTTGATGATCACCGGTTTTGATGCAGATCACTTCAACGAGGTGGGTGTAAAGATTGTATTAAATAAATATCGCCCAGACTGGATTATGTACCCGAAATATTTTAAGGACTCGAAGGAGGCAACTGCAGGGTTCAAGGCTATTAAGGAATTTGAGCAAAAGAAGGAGATTACAAAACACTCGATTTCATTAAGCGAAAACAACAAACGGCGTTATGAGACGTTATCGAATGATTTTTCATTTGAGATATTTTCGCCACACAAAGAAGATATGGATTCGTCGAACAATTGTTCTCTAGTTTGCAAGATCACTGAAAAATCCTCAGGTGCAACCTATCTCGTGACTGGTGATACAGAAAACAGTCGATGGGAAAGCATCACCAAAATCTTTGGTGCTAGCATCAAAAGCGATGTATTGGACGCTCCTCATCACGGTTCAAAAAATGGAATAACTGGCGATGCCATTAAGCTGATACGGCCAGATACTGTTCTAATTAGTGCAGGTGTTGAAAATAGCTATTGCCACCCTGATGCAGAAGCGATCACAGTATTTAAATCAGTGACGAAAAAAATATATTCAACTAACGACAGTAAAGATGGGCGTTCTATACTGACAGAGATTTCAAAAGGGGCGTCTGGCATAGTCGTTATATCAAAGGATTATCTTCCATCTGATGCAGCAAAAGTTGATTTGGCGGGCGCTGTCGCTGCTGCACGCGGTACCAATGCACCACCAAAAGCGATGGTTGGATTTGGCCGCGAATGAATTCCAGTGGCCAGGCATGGGCGCTCGAACAACTCACAAATATCGCTGCTAAGTCTGATGGCTGCTTGGAAATAGTTGAGGTCATTGAGCCAACTGACGCAAATACATACCTGAAGGTATCCGTTTCGATCGACTGCAGCAGTTATCCTCGGACTGAAGGTGGCATCCCTTTCAGACTGCGTGAGCGACTACTGATTTCGATCGCACCGCAATTCCCGCTGGATATTCCAAAGCTCCGGTTTAGCCACTCCGACTATGACGGGTTTCCGCATATTCAATGGGGCAATTCGATTTGCCTCTATCAATCGTCGGATACGGAATGGCAACCGGGTGACGGAATGTTTGGTTTCATTCAGCGCGTGGATGAATGGCTTCGCGCCGGGGCGTCGAACATGCTTGAACCCATCGGTCTTCCGCTACATCCACCAGTCGCCTACCAGCAAGGGCAAGCTCTCGCCGTTGTTCCCACTCAAGACACCCCGACGCCTGAATCGCCCTGGTGGGCCGGGTACGCCAAGATCATCAGGGAAAATGAGGTTTGCATAGAACTTGGCGAATGGCTGGACCGCGGCAATGTTCCTTTAGATACGCGAGTCGTGCCCGCCATATTGTTACCGGGAGACATGCCCTTTGAGTATCCTGATACAGTCAACGCGCTAAAGGAGGTATTGGAGAAACGAAGTGTTCCGCTGGAAATCATTCGGTTACTCCTTTCGTTGGGAGCGTTGCGCAATCCCGATGGAAAGCCGCTGATCTTCATCCTGGGCGCGGCGATGCGAGGTATATCTGGGGGCGAACGGCGGCAGCATCTCGCAGCTTGGCGCATCAAAGCGGAACAAGCGCTAGAACTGCGCAACGCCGTACTCGCCGCTACGGAAGAGAAGCCAGTCGATGAACATCTATTTCAGGAATGGACCGAGCGGGCAAGCATTGATTGGTGCTCGATTCTGGAGGATCGGCCGGAAATCATGGTCCAGAGAGACACCGGGACACCTGCCCAGTTCTGGCGTGGTCGTCATGTGGCGATACTCGGTTGTGGCGCAATCGGAAGCACGATCGCGATGCTTCTGGCTCGGGCAGGCGTGGCGAAACTCGATCTCTACGATAAGGCGCTCGTGAAGCCAGGACTTCTTGTTCGACAGGTATTCGATCGGCAACAGATCGGTTACGGCAAAGCCAGTGCGACCCGCACTAATGTTCGTTATATCAATCCGAAAATCGACGTTGTTGCGCATCACAGGAATATTATCGACGTGCTGTGCACCGCGGACATGGTGAAAACCCTACTTGAAGCCGATGTTGTTATTAACGCCACAGCATCGATACGTGTTTCAAGCGCTCTTGAGTATCATTTGCGCGACTGGCCCAAAGATCATCCTCCGATTGTGTCGATGGCCATTGGCCACAAGGCCGACACCGGTTTGATGACGCTGGCACGGCGCGATGTTGCTGGCATCTCTCACGACCTAGACCGGCGCCTAAAGTTGGAGCTTGCCAATTCGTCAAACGGTAACTGTTTAATGGACGAATTCTGGCCAACCAAAGCACAATCATCACGATTATTTCAGCCTGAGCCTGGATGTTCCGACCCCACCTTTGTTGGGTCAGCAGCTGATATCGTCGTTCTGACCGGCCGTATGTTGAACGTGGCAAGCGGCTGGCTTGCCAAAGGAGTAAGTGATCGTGCCTACGGTTTTGGTGTGCATATATCGACAGCGCCGCAGACAATCTCCGATGTGCCTACTGAGGTTGAGTATTCTTGGACATCCGACGGAATATATACGGACCCGCGACATGGCTATCAGATCCGTCTCGCACCCGCGGCGGCCGCTGCGATGTTGAGCTGGATGCGGAGGTCCGAACGGCAGCGTGGGGCCGACGTGGAAACCGGTGGTGTTCTGTTCGGTCAAGTCGACGATTTCCTAAAAGTCATCTGGGTTACCACCGCCAGCGGACCGCCGCCCGATAGCACCGCGACGCGGAACGGATTCGTCTGCGGAACGCATGGAGTGGCACGGATTAATCAGGAGCTCGTCGCACGGTCCCGGGGCTCTGTATATTTCATCGGCATGTGGCATACCCATCCTGGTTGTTTGCCTGATCCAAGCCCAACGGATCGGGCTGCGATGGACCAGCTATTCGCTAGTTCCGACTTCCAAGGCCGCCACTTCCTGATGATGATTGTCGGTGGCTCATCGAAAGTGCCAGTTATCGCGGGAGGCTTGTTTGACAGAGATAAATAGCGATTCCGATAAACCTTCACAGCCATTTGTTACGCTTGCGCTTTCCGGTGGAGGCTCACGCGCCATTGCGTTTCATCTCGGTTGCTTACGCGCACTCCATGACAGAGACTTGTTAGAGAAGGTCAAGGTCATATCGACCGTTTCCGGTGGCAGCGTCATCGGTGCCTGTTTTGCGTACTGGGATGTTGATTTCGTAGAGTTTGACCGGCGGATCGTCGGCATTCTGCGCAAGGGTTTTAACAGATCAATTGCCAGGTCGCTAATTTTCAGTCAAGAAACGCCCAAGATATTGGCAACTCTTATTTGTACCGCAATTCCCACGCTGGTGATGGGCGTAGTGAGGATGGTGTTGCGTTTGATTCGCCTCATTACGGACCTGCCTACAGCGGCGATTGAGGATTGGCTGGCTTTCCTTTCGCGCTCGTTGCCCATCTGGGGAAGTTTGTCGACTGCATTCGAAAATGCGTTACGCCGGAATGTCTTTGGCAAAGCCACACTTACCGAAGTCAAGCGGCCAAATGTGCAAGTTGTCATCAATGCTTGCGATTTGAGGACTGGCACAGCATTCCGGTTCGGCTCCCATGCCTCTGGGGGCTGGAGATATGGACGCATCTCAGAAAATGATATTCCTGTGGCGAAGGCAGTCGCGGCATCCGCGGCGTTTCCCCTCTTGCTGCCACCGCTAATCGAGAAGTTCGGCTTTGAACGAGCGGGATATGTAGTGACGGAAAAAGTGGTGCTGACAGACGGTGGCGTATTCGACAATCTTGGCGTCACCGTCCTAGAACCAGGCAGGGATAGTGGAATCAGCATCAATAGTTTCCCCTCAACTCACATAATCAGCCTCAATGCCGGGCCGGGCCAGATGAGTGGCGACACCAGCCCGTTTTGGTTGTTAAGCCGGGTGAAGCAGTCCTTCGAGACTGTCCATCGCAAGGTTCAAGACAGCGCTTACAGTCGCTTGCATAGCTATGTTGAGAACGGAAAATTAAAAGGGTTCGGCATGGTGTATCTTGGTCAGATCGACGGGCGCTTACCCTATGTTCCGACTGACCTTGTTCGTCGTGAAGCAGTGCGGGACTATCCCACGAACTTTAGTCCTATGGCTCAGAATGACTTGGACATGCTTGCGCTTCGCGGTGAGCAACTCACGCACATAATCGTTGATCGGTATATGTCCAATATTTGAAAAACTCAAGTTTGGGTAACTGGCGTAACGATAAACTTTGGAGTATCGCTGATATTGCCTCGCTAGTTCTAGAACCTGTTGCTAAGAAGAGAGTGGCTTACAAAAATATAAATTGAGGCGTAGAATAAAAGTCCCTCAGTCGTCTAATGGATAAGACACCCGCCTACTAAGCGGAAGATGATGGTTCGATTCCATCCCGGGATAAAGGAAGGCCCGCTTCGGCGGGCCTTCTGATTCTGATTTCCATTACCGAATTTCAAACTGAGACATTACCCAAAGTTTGCTCGCCTTGGAGACTAGCGATCAGGAGAGATAAGAAGATGACTGCTCGATCTATCGTAACTCGCTTCCGTGCTTATCAGCTTGGCACTGCCGGAAATTCCTTTTCGTTCTTTGCCGACAAGACATTCACCTTGATAGAAGCGCGGATTAATGATGTCAGTCGGCCCAACCTCGACCAAGAACTGGCTGCGTGCGGAAAATCGGCCATCGACGTATTGCATATCACAGGTTGGGATCAGGACCACTGCGCTATTGCAGACCTGGAGGAAATATTGTCTCGCTACAAGCCAGCAAAGATCGAATATCCGGGATACCTCCCGCATACCGAAACAGCGAAAGATTGCCTCAGAATGATTCAGAACTACAAGATGGCAAAGGCGCAAAAGGGGCAGTCCGTAAGGTGCGTCCGCATCGATCCGGACTATATCAAGGGCTTAAGCACTGCAGAAGACTTGGCATACAAAGACATTCTTTACCATCCGCGGAGACTGTTCGATGATGACTCCAACAACAATTCAACGGTAAAGGTATTTCGAGAAGGCTGCTTCAACGCGGCCAGCTTGGGCGACGTGGAGGACGCGACTATTGGCTCGTATCTCCGTAGCTGCAAAATTTTTAAGCGCGAAGTTGACGTGTTGCTTCTTGCCCATCACGGCGCGGACTGTCACACCAATTCGAAATCCTTTTTCGAGGCAATCCAGCCCCGCATCGCAATTTGTGGCAGTCAATTCGACAATCAGTTTGAACATCCAAAGCCAGAGGTTCGCCAGAGGCTATCTGACCTCAGAATCCCCATCATGACGACCAAGACAGGGGATGTTCTTATCCAGTCGCTTCCGCCACACACGCAGAAGTTTAGAGCAATTAACCTAATCGCCAACTCGACAAAGATTTCCTCGTCGAAGGACTTTGTGTCGCGCAAATCTCATTACCTTTCGATGAACGCAGACACTCTACGCAATCTGTATAGACCCGGATTCAAAGGACTCAAATAGCAGTTTGAGTGGCACCAAGCTATACATCAGTTCTTCAAAAAGCGGACAGTTCGACTAGCAACCCGTTAAGTCTGCTTTGGCCGATTATGTAGACCAGTTGATTATGTGGAATTGACGCTCTGCGCCCACTATAAGCCTTGCGCTGGCGCGGAGAACGTGAAGGGGACGGTCTACATAATCCGCAACCTACTAAGGGTGGGGCGATGTTGTCGAGGAGACACTCACAGGATCATCATCGCGGTATTACCATCTCCTGTGCGGTCTCACCGGAAGTCTATGACCGATCTTGCCTATCCAGGCAGTTACCCAGCTCCGGAAATTATGTTGAGCATTTCGTTATATCAATCGCAGAAAACCCAGATTACGCAAGGCTCCAATGCCATGCCGCACAAAACAGTCCACATAATCGAGCAATCTACATAATCGGCCAAAGCAGCCTTCCAGTCTCCTCACTATTAATGTCCGCTTCAGGGTGCTAAGCTGCCGATCGCTTTGTAGGGACTTTTCTGGTCAGCATAACTTGCGAGCATGACAACCAACCATGCTATTCGTGCCGCAACAAATATTGAAGCCGTGGTCTATTACCCCTTATTTAGACATTCATTATGAGTAACAATATCTATAAATTCGTTGATTCAGAATACCTAGACAAAGTATTAGGTGCTGATGACAAAGTAACTTTGAAGTGCAGTTTTCCTAAGGATTTTAACGATCCATATGAGCTATTCTTGACGGTTAACTATAAGGAGAAACCTGAAATCCTAGCCTTTTACTCCGATGTTGTTGGCCAGCTACCTCAGTTACCGACAACATGTTTTTCACGCTCACCGACTGTACTTCCAATGTGGGCTCACTATGCGCGAAATTTGCAAGGTTTCGCAATTGAGTTTGACGAAGAAAAGCTGAAGAAGTATTTCAAGAAAAGCGCATTGGGGGATGTCGACTACCAAGACGCACCGGACGAAGATATTTCTGACATGCTTTATCGTGCCTACGGGATCGGAAAGTTTCGATACTTTTATCTTCTGCGAGAATATGTTTTCAGTGCTGCCTATTACACTAAAGCAACATGTTGGAGTTATGAACAAGAAAGAAGGATGCTTGTTGAAAGAAGTGATACTCGGCAAGTTGATAATTTGATGCTTTTGGAGGTGCCCATGGACTGTATTTCTGCGTTGATATGTGGGCCACGCGCATCTCTAGACACCATTAATTGGGTGCGAAGCAAAGCTATCCAATTTGGTTGCAAATATTTTGAGTTGAAAATTGGGAAAAGCTCTGCAGTCCCATTTTTCACAGATTTGGAAGACAATCCCTATATTTTTGACGGTAAGAATATTGAGCGCAGTTTTCAGTTCTGTGCATCTTGCAAGGAGCCGCTCTACATTGAAGCAGAACAGTGCTCTTGGTGTCAGATTGACGAATCCCACAAAACATCGGCAGCGAATCGCAATGCATATCGCATGTTGGATCAGCATGGAATGCTGAAAGACTACATCAAAGGAATGGATGAGATTACCTATAGCAAGCAAGACAATAAGCTTGAAGACTAATTGTCCGGAATGGGGCCATTCCGCCATTCATCATGGATAACTTCCGAAGTCAGCTATGGCCGATTTCCAGACCGTCTCCATCTTGGCCTATGCTGACGGACTCACTATTCTGGACTGAATTGACCATAAGTTTCCGCTTTGTGTCATGATGTTGGCAAGATGCTACAGCCGCTGCATGCTAGGAGCAGCTGCTCGATTTTTATAGATAGTAAAAGCAAATCGACTCCGGTACATTTCATTTGATATGGTGTGCATCAGTGATGTCTAGTACACAGGCTCGACCGACAATGGCCATCGCTCTATATGTTGATGTTCCCTGAAAAAATCATCATCCGGCCACGTCTGATCAGCAAACGGTACTCCCCATGGCCATGATTGTCGCGCAGCCATTCTATGAAGTCCGGAAATGTACCGCTCTTTTCCACGGACGGCTTAACTGGGCGCCCATCCGGACCAACACGGTACACATAGATAATATCGTTGCCGTTGCTTCCGTATAGTATCGACCAGAGACGATCCCAAATATCTAGTTTGCAATATTCGTGTTCAGCCATGATGTTTTCTCCAAAATATTTTTCTGAAGCGATGGATGTTCAGCATTTCCCCATCCATTTAACGGGTGAATGCGTGTGTGTACCTCAAATATCCCTTGGTGTTGAACGTGTGTTCCTTGAACGTAGCCTGGTGTGTTCCGCTGTGTGTGGCCTGCATAAAGCCCATCCAATCACGTCACTGTGGAGGCCTAAATCCAAGCCGGTCATAAAACCAGCCACGCGTTCGCTGAGGCAGGCTTTTCAAACTTTCAACAAAATCATTCAGGTCATCCTGTGCGGTGGCCGGGTTGTGACAACACTCCGCCGCATAGTGCAGCAACTCAACACGTGCATTACGGCTCAATACCAGCTTCCATTGCTCGGGAGTTAACAT
>Ga0307377_10004695_pt1 | contig 14868 bp, 11 predicted proteins | sample TR3MG_FD_202535 | JGI IMG/M metagenome (GOLD analysis project Ga0307377, IMG submission 202535) | Soil microbial communities from Risofladan, Vaasa, Finland - TR-3 | ecosystem: Environmental > Terrestrial > Soil > Coastal area > Acid sulfate soil | place: Finland: Risofladan, Vaasa | collected... | reverse complement strand
ACACCTAAAGCGATGTTTTTTCTGTTCAATACGATGATGTCACCGTCAGCCATCTTGCTGATTGTTTCGATTTGGTAACCATCATAAGTACGTGGCTTTTGGTCAGCAGGATTGTATCCCCATACTGCGCCAGAAGCAGCCAATGCTGACTGATACTTACGTAGGTTTTTCTGATTCATCAGAACCAATACGTCATCCATTTCGTTCTCAAGAACATCGTTGTCAAGAGTTAAGAATAAACTCTCAACGATTCCGATAATAGTTGATGCTGATGGAGTTGCTCCGGTAAGAGCGTTAGTGACGATTTGAGGAACGATACCAGTAATACAATCGTACACTGTAGTTCCTGTTCCACCAGTAGCATACAATGCTCTGGTCATCACTGATTTATTAAACTCACTTAGGAAAGTTTCCTGAAGTGCTTGCATGAATACCTGTGCAGGTTCAATGCCAGTTTCGGTAGCGTTAGCCAACCCGTTGTACACACCACGAAGATTATCATAGCATAGTTCGAAATCTGCCCACACCTTACAAGGGGTAAGTTTCACATCATCAGTACTTAACGTACCGAGCGGTGTGAAATCGCAGTTATCACCGAATTGTACTAAGTCGGTTACACTCATACGTGCAATCGGCTCTGATTCGTTGATGTCAGTCACAATCTGTCCTGCTATGTCAGCCAACTTGTTGTTGGTGAAAGCAGCGAGAACATAAGGTGCAGCGTCCGTTCCGAAGTAACTCTGAGTGCTTGTGAAAGTACTGGCAAACTCTTGGTATGCCTTGTCAAAAGATACTTTTTTCATTTTCTTTTATTTTTAAATAATTTTATTTACGAGTTGCTCTTTATAATACAATAGATTAGAGGAACTTCTCGTAAGTTTATTTTTAAATTGCTTTACGAATTACAGGAGCATTCTCCCAACCATTCTCGGCAACCAGACGCTCATAGGCACTCATGTTCTTAGTGTCTACTGGTTTCTCGTCCTTACTTTCAATACCCAATGCAGGGTCTGCTGCTGGCTGTTCGCCAACCTCTTTTTCGAGTTTTTCTATCTTAGATAGTAACTCGGCTTTTTCGTCTTCAACTTCTTTAGCCAATTTTAGGTCTTTATACATTGAGACACTACCCCATTTATACTCGCCATCTTGCTTGTACACTGATAGGTAGAACTCTCCGTCTTCATGTTGACCCAATAGACCATCGAGCAAAGCCTTGATGTCTCCTGTTACAGTTTCTTCGGCTTCAACTTCAGTTTCCACTTCGGTTTCTGCTTCAAGTTTTGCTGCTTCTTCCTCTGCTGCTGGTGCTTCGACAATCTCTGCGAGATTACCATCGGCATCAACTACCAGAACCACACCACTATCTAAAGTAATGTTTCCTTCTGGTGCAGGGTTTCCATCAACAGTTACAGGTTGTCCAACCTCAGTGTAAGCCACTGTGCTGTCTCCTGCTGCTTCTTCTGCTGCTGCTACTGGTTCGTCTTCAACCACAGGTTCGGCTGCGATAACTTCTGCAAGCATCCCATCTTCACCCACTACAATCTGGATTCCAGATTCTGTGGTGTAAGTTCCAGCATCAACGGCTTCCGTAACTTCTTCATCGGCTTCGTTCATGTAGGTTTTTGTCACTTCAGCACCAACCTCTGTCCAGTTAATCGTCCAGTTTTCTTCCGGTACGAGTTCTGACTCAAAGTCATTGGTAACTTCATCTTCAAAATCCTCAATCTTAGAACTCATAAAGTCGAAAATCTTCTTTAAAAGACTTCTCTCTTTTTTATCCATGTTAAATAATTTTTGGAAATCATTATTATTTTTAAGTAACTTACGCATTGCTACGTCAAGATACGCTTCTATTGAGAAACCCGTAAGTTCCCCATCTACAACCTTTTGGAAGGTCTCGGCATTATCGATTTGATAAACACCATACCAATCTCCAATCTGTGCTTCTTCAATTCCTTTGGCTTTTACGTGTGACAACAATTCCTCGGTGCTGATTATAAAATCCTCGACCATGTACGCATCAACTTTAGCGTCATCGTCATGTCCGGTGTTAACGTTGTTCGATTGTAATTCCTTATGGAACTTCTGTTGCAGTTCTTTTACGACTTCTTGGGAGAACTCCCCGTTGTAGTAGTCACCATTTTCTGCTTGACGTAGAATAGGGTATGAGTGACGCAAGAGCAACCCTGCCACTTTACCTTCGTATTCCTCACCATCAATCTTGACGAATTTAGCCTTGCGATTTTCTTTGTTAAAGAAGAACGCTTTACTATCTATTGCAGGTACGTCTACCAGAGACACACATTTAATTCCAGAGGCTACATCAGATTCATCAAAGGTGAACTGAAATGTTGGTAATTTTTCTTCAGCCATGATACATTTCTTTATAATACAATAATTTATAAGTTAAAATCGTTAAACTATTAGATGCCAGCCTGTGTCTGAACCTTGTTAACGTCTTTTAATCCCCTTGCAAGGGGCACTAATTCGGTAACTATTCTCATGTTACCCATAGCACCAGCGACTTCTTGACCCAATCTCTTGTAGTCAATGTAGTTACTTGTGTCTACATTGGAAGCAGGTACTACCGCACCGCCTTCCTGATACCCTCTTAATTTATCCTGCCTGATGTTCTCAAGCATTGATACCATTGCAGCACCCTCACTGGTCTGTAATACCGGATTAGGCACTACGTATTCTCCACCATGAACGATGCCAGCAGGTTGGTCAACAGCAACGTTAGGTGTAAATCCACCTTCCTGTAAACCGAAGTCAGCAGCCTTTGGTGGTATGTTCTTTTTTGCAGCGATTGTAGCAATGGCGATTCCCGATGCAATCGCTGTGGCTGCTACGAGGAAGATGTTCGGTAACGCCTTCACAATCGCAAGCGCAGCACCGATAGCAGCATCAACTAATGCTTGCTTCTTACGAATCTGTGCTGCATTATACTCAGCCATAGCAGCATCGAAATCTGCCTGTGCTTGTTGTTTCTTCAGACCTTCAATCTCACCCTTCTCTGTTTCATAATCAGTAGCACGTTGCTCTGTTGTTAATGCCAGTGCTGCTTGAATTTGTTCATAACGTGCGCCATTAGCATCAGCGAGTTCGGCTTGAAGTTCTTCATCAGTCTTACCCAAGTCTTCCAATGCCTTTTCACGGTCACGGATTTCATTAGCGAAATCTTTGGATTGACGTTGGAACTCTTTGGCAATGTTCTCCTGCTTCTGTGCCAATAAATCGAACACTCCACCAATGGCATCAGCAACCACTGCGATTTCAGCAGCATACTCAGTGATGAACTCATTGGCTTTACTACTGAACCTTTCCTGATTTTCAAGTTCGTCAGTAATCTGCTTCTGTGACTCTACCACTTTTTGTTGAGCATCTTCTTGTTCATAGGTTAAGTCCTTTATGTTCTCCTTCTGAGTAACGATGTCAACACTGGATTGAAGAATCTCACCATCAGTCTTTAAGATGTCCGACTTAATGTTGGTGTATGTACGTTCAGCATCAAGAATCCGTTGTTGGATGTCCAATACTTTTTCCTGACTACCGGATTGTTCAGCGTTTTTCTTCGCCTTTTCGAGTAATACATACAATCCGTTCTGTTCGTCAGTTAAAATCTGACCCTGAATTGCTAACTGTCGCTTGTTATCTTCATTAATTTCCTTTAATGTTACAGCACGACTCTCCAAGATACCGAGTTGTGTTTCCGCTAAACCCTGTTGCTTCTCAAGGTCAGCGATTACAATCTCACTGATTGCCTGTTCCAATGCTAATCTATTGGCAGCATCATTAAGTTCATCAGCACGAAATTTAATACCGAGTTGATTCTGTGAAATGATGTTCGTTTTTGCTTGTTCAGCGAGTTCTGCGACACGAGTACCGAAAGCATCAGCACTCTCATAACCTAAGTCATAAGCATCAACGAAACGAATAACCTCATTATAAAGGTCACGTTGAAGTTTAATCTGTGATGGATACAATTCGTTTACACGGTCAGCAAGAAGTTTATTACCCCTAACATCGAAGTTAATTGCTTCTTCTTGTAGACGTATTGCTTCATCTAATCCCTGTTTCGTTAAGTCGAAAAGTTTAGCATTCCTTTGTGCTAAACGCTCACGTTGTTCTGCCAACGCATTGATTGATTTTAAGTTATTACTCTGGTTGGTAAGAACAGTGTTGAACTCATCTTCTATTGCCAATCTGTTTCTTGCATTCTTAACTCCGGCAATGTCGGATAGGAGTTGAAGTCTAATTATCTTCTGACGATAACGTATGGCTGTGATTTCTTCATCGAGAATCTCCAATCTTCTAACTTCTTCATCAGTAAGGTTCTTACCTAAGTTAGCACGTTCCTTCTCGTATTCTATTATCGCTTCAGAGTAATCTTTTAATTCCTCTTGGGATTTATTAATAAGGTCTTGTCTCAGTAATTCTTCTTCCGTTAATTCCAACCCTAATTTTCTACGATTATAAATGTCTTCAATAAGTGCTAACTCTTTGGCATTGATTTCGAGTAAACGTAAGTCTGACTTCGCTGCGAGTTCAATCTGCTCTTTAATGATTTTTCTTTTAGCGACTTCACCATCCATTACTACCAATGTGTTATTACTTACACTATTGGCTGCAATCAATGCCTTCTCAATGTCATGTAGCCAATCAGCATTCATTTCCAGTTCCAATGACCAATCCATCTTCTGTCCGATGTCTTGAATTTCAGCATTGAACTTACGAATCTGTACAAGTAATGTCTCCTGTTGTGCCTTGGTTAGTTCCACAGCATTAACTGCTTCAACCCATGCATCTACTTGGTTCTCTAATACTTTTGTGATGTTACGACTCAATGCGAGTTGTGCCTTCCAGTTTCCTACTTGGTCATCAGCACGTTTCAATGCCATCTCCTGTAACTCCAATCTTCTGGCTGCTGATTCGAGAGAGAGATTCTGTTCCTTCAACAATAACCCTGCTGTTTCAAGTTGATACCCTAACGACTTATCTTGAAGATTATAAATTTCATCAATTTCTTTTTCAACACCGATTTGTTTCTGACGTTCAGCATTAATAGCACGGGTCTGTTCTAACTGTCTATCCAGTACATCAAGTTCGGCTTCCAATGTCTTCTTACGTTGACGGTTATTAACGAGGTCAGTGAGTTTCTCCCAGTTCGCAATCAATAGTAATACTGCTGCGATTATGAGACCAATACCGATTGATGCCAGTGCAGCCTTACTCGCCAATGAGAATGCTTTTACCTGTGCTTGTAATGCTGTGAAACTACGACCAACACCAGCAAGACGCTTGATGTTCTCAGCACTTACGGCTTCAACCGCTTTACGCATTCCATCTAATGCCAACAGAAGACCACCAACCTTCTGTACAACCTTCTCAAGTTCTTCGTTATTTTTTCCTAATGCAAGGCTAAGTCCCTGAGACACAGCGAACACTCCTGCGAAACCTTCTCCGAGTTTAAGCACACCTTCGGCTTTCTCAGTAGACGTTACGCCTTCGAGTTTAGTATTGACATCCTTCAGTTTACCTGCTGCTTCAGCAGCGTTATTCGACAGGTCTTTAAATGCCTGACTGTTGATGTCCATGTTTTTTAGTTCGCCATTAATTTCCTGAAGATAGTTCTCAAGGTCAGCAATGGTGTTCAGACCATTCAGTTTAATGTCAACTATTGCTTTTTTCTTCGCCATGATTATAACATTTTAATTAATTTTATGTTGGCAGTCTTGGTTATTGGTGAGTAACCTTCGATAGCCACTATGTGGTAAATCTCTTTATCGTATTTTATAGCACGGTCAATCTGCATTGCCGACCAATCTGTTTCGGTCATACGCATTTCGGCTTCCATAATCTCGCTGTTCTGGTAACGTCTGTACTTGTTGGCATGGAATTTACTCCACAGTGTCTCGTGGAAGTAGCCGTTGTCATCGAACACCAGAGAGTAATCAGTCTCCATGTCAGCCACTACTGATGATACTGTATTACCTAAGTTACTCCACAATGCTTGCAGGTATGTCCCTGTGATGGTTCTACGGTCATTAATGTCCGGTGATGCTCCCATGTAACTCGCCCAAGGTACTGCTGAGTTTAGTTGGAATGGAGAACAAAAACCAAGGGGGCATCGCACGTAGGTTGCCCCCGTTGGGATGTCAACATAATAGTAGTTAGACGCTGCCCCGATTGCTGCGAAATTAGTGAAATTAGAACGGGATACTCCATAATAGTACATGATGGTCGGTTCGGCTGAGAACTTGATGCTGCTTTCATTGTTAAATAAATAAGTGTGTGTGTCTTTTCGATTAAACTTCATACTGTTATTATCGTTAAACGTCTGAGGACTAAGTAATGGTAAGAAGACTGTATGAGGATTTGCTCCATAATCAACAGCATTAATGTCATAGTTATTCCACATCTTGTGACGTTTAATTGTTGGCTCTCCAAAGGGTAGGTCAATCGTATCGCTATCCTTACTTCCAACCTTGTTAAAGAAGGCATCGAAATTGTTATCATTACATGGAGTAAAGTTCATCAGACTCGCATTGGTTGTGTAACCAGTACTTAATTTATTGTCACCCATTACCTGACGATTCTCCTGTTCTGTAAATCTAATGCTTGGGTCGTTGTTCTCAGCATAACCGAACTTAACTGTTTCATCGAATACTTTTCCGGTGATGTCGTAAGGATTGTTACCTGAACTGAATAACGTATTATAAGTATTAAACGTAATAATTTTTTGCTCTGTGTTTACCTTAAAGTAAAGGTTGAACATCTTAATGATACCACTCACGAACTCAAGTTGTTCCATGTCAGGCAAGAAGATTGCAGGGTTCAATGATGGTGCTGTTGCTCCTGCTTCATCATCACGTTGATTTGTAGCCTTATCATAGACATCATCATCTCCACCATAGGTTATTATCATGCGTTTAACGTTAGGGTCTGACCAGAAACTTCCTGAAATTCCCCATCCTGCATCAAGAAAAATCTGTTCTACAACACGTACCATAAAGAGTTGCATTGGAATCTGATGGTGGTAGGTGTAGTTATGATACTCGGTGTTCGGATGGTCATGTACGCTATTAATCGTATAGTAGTAGTTCTGGTATGGGTCATCGGCTTCGAAGTCTACCTGTGGTGTTCTGTCGTCTCCACCATACTCTGAACTCGCCCAATCATAAAGGCTTGCTTGACAATACTGAGTGCCATACCAAGCATAAGGATACACGTATAAACCACCATCGCTGCTTTGGTTATCGGCTTTGATGGTATCGATAACATCCTTCTCGTAATTGTAGGGACTGATTAAATCGAATTGCAGGTCTTGCAAGGACTTGCCATCAATAGCATCGGAGAACTCCTTAAACTTACTGAAGACAGTAACCGAGAATACATCTCTGCTCACTGAAGTTAAATTAAGAACACCATCCAGTAGAAGCACACTGTTGTTATAAACCTTGCAAGGGAGATTCTGCGTCTTTGGAAAGTAACGCTTAACTCCTGAAGTACCTGCGTATTCGAAAGTAATTTTGTTTGCTCCGGTCTTCGGTACGTCAAACGAATAGGTGAAATCCCCAAACGAAGCACTGAGGTCTTGAAGGTCATCAACGATTCTGTTGAAACTTATCCCCAAGTCTTCAGCACTAATGATGTCGAGATTACGACCATTGACCAGTATCTTTACGTTGTATTCCTGCATTATACATTTACGTTATTTTCATAGGTGGTGAGACGGAATGTAAGATTTAACTGGAAAAGTGTGTTGTTACTACTTTTCGAACTTTCTTCCACACTCTCAATCACCAAGTAATTTTCATCATCCTGTGTAATCTGATAGATTCTGTTACTGCTTAATAGATTGTTAACCAACCAATCACGATGATTTTCATCAATCCATCCGCTATTACATTTTATCGTTTTTGTAATTTTTGTATTGTACACAGTATTTTTCTGGAAGCCACGAATCACCGAGCCATCCTGATTGATGTCGAGTGGCACTTCATAATCTCCAGATTCTCGTTGAACATTGTCTACAAGTTCTCCAATAAATGTGAAGGTATCGTATGTTCCTAACTGGTTAAGGAAGGCGACTTCGAAGGTCGATAATTGCTGGTCGATTTCATAGCGGTAACTTCGTAATTCCGAGTACAGGTAATCACCGTTTGTAGCGTCATTCTGATACAATGCGAAATCCACACGTCTAATCTTACGTGTAGTACCCCCTGTGATTTCATACGCAGCCAATCCAAGTTGTTCATAGCCACTACCGAACATGAAGACACCGCCAGCATTACTACTGCCTGTAAAGACGTTATACAGCGTCTGGTTAAGCACTTCATCTCCATTGTAGAAGTACAGGTCGGCTTTAACCTTCAGTGTTCTCCCATAATCTTTAGGTAATAAAATGTAGAGCCAATCACTCGCATCTCTCTGTGTGTCAAGAATTTGTGGTTTATCGGTGAGAAATTTTACACCGGAGTTTATGTTTACAGCAGTTTGTCCACCATAAATTTGTCTATAACTATAGGAATCAATAGCAATGAACTGACGTTGGTATTGAACAGTAATTCCTGATGTCATTCCACTGATGTACATGTAACCCTGATAAACATAAGGATAACTCGGAGCATCCGTCATAGCGAATGTCGCTCCTGTTTGCCAACCATAATCATGTACTGTCATTGAAGTAGTTCTAACACGATAACCAATGTTAGTTGTAGTTGTAATACCAGTATCTTTAAGTGGATTGGTTAATGTTATTGTGACATCACCAGCAGAAGGTGTATGATAAACTGCTGTCATACTAAAATTCGGGTTCAGATTACTGATGTTCGAACCAAGATACTCACTCAAGTCATTAACTTCTTCCCATTCCAAAGAACTGTTAAGTACGTATCTTACAGTACTTTGTCCTTTGTATCTACTTTTCTTCGTATTAGTATTGCTTACCAAAGGGTACTTCTCCCCGTATTGTACTATGTAACTTGCAAGCATTGGTTGAACCGTAGTAAAGCCAGAGAGTGTCCAATCTAATTTAGGAGTCTGAACCTGTGGTGAAAGTACAGGAGCGAGGTTGAACCTGTGAGTGTTATTTTCTTGGTAAGGTAATTCGAGTTGAGCGATTTTCAACATGCTTGAAATTACTGGTGTCTCACCATAAGTTGCATTGGGTTGTACATAAACGTCAGCATACAACGAATAATTTTCAACGAGTTGACCATCATAAGCAGCCTGTCCTTCCTGTGTCATTGTTACGGCAAAGATGCCAGTGTCATTCGTAGTAACGCTCTCAGTATTAATGTCGAGTTTCTCGTTGTTCTCATAGGCTGTTAAATAAACATACTGTCCTTCAACATACACAGAAAATAAGCGTGACAATTCCGTATTTTTTTCAATACTCTCACCCAACGATTGGGCAATCTCTGCATAAGTATTACTCGTAACTGGCACTCCCTCAGCATTATACGTGGTTGTTGCAAGGAAGTATTCGTCACGATTCGGAAAGCCTTTGGCTATAAAAGTGACATCAATTACCTGTGGATAATCGAACTGGAATCTTACCCAATCACCATCACCAACAGTATCATCAATAAAGATGTAGCCTTTAGATGGTCTTGGATTTCCACTGTTATTCGCTGTTCGGATAGTAAATGCAATCGGATTATTAACTGCTGTTAAAGTCGCTGGCTGTGTCACGATAAAATCACCCGTTCTAAAAGACCCTTCGCCAACAACGATGTTTAGTTCTTGGTCAAAACATGAACCTTCTTCAATGAACACTGAATAGTATCCTGCTGTAAGACCTGTGTATTCATACGTGTCACCACCAGTACTTCCATCAACTACACCATTGATGTAGCATGTTGTAGCACCAGTACTTCCACTCCATGTTATAGTAATTGTTCCATCCGAACCACCCCTTACATTAACTGCTGTAGCCACTGCTGTTCCGGTTAATGCTAATGTGCAAGGCACAGGCGGTGGAGCACAAGGTGGGATAACTGTTTGTGGTGCAATAGCGTAACTCTGAAACTCTTGGTATTCTACCGTATCACAATTTATTGGATAAGCCATTTCTTTATCTTTTTAATTAAAAATTATTAATACTGTGGTTCATAAGTCTGAGAAGGTTCAGCATCACCGAAACAACACCAGTTCTCACTAACTTTCATTTCTTTATTAACTACGAGTTGTCCTGCTGGTAAATAAACACTACCTGTATTAATCTGCCATAATGACCATCCTGCTGATGCAGGGTACTCATAACTCACACGCCATTGCCATGTATAACGAAGCCACATTCCTACATCACAAGGAACGGTTGATTGGAATCTATAGTTTTGGAATACCTTTGTACTGTCACAAGATGTTCCGTTAGTTATTTCGGTACGAGGACTTCCTATGGCTGTCAACGTTACTACGGAGTTCTCTATTACACCCCCATTACATACTTTATAGTTTGCCATCTTTTAATTGTTTTGTTCTAAAATTAATACTATGTCATCAACGATGTAATTACTCAGGTCTTCCGAAATCTTCTCACTGGTTAATTCGGTTGTTACATCAATAACAGGGTCTTCATACTTCTTACCCCTGATGCCATTCTTGTAAATTGCTCGTTGAATTTTCCATGCTGTGGCTGTAGGAGAACCACCTAATGTACTGATTCTCTTACGTTTAATCCATGAGAGAAGGTCTTCGATTGGAACTTTACGTGCTCGTGGTTTTCTTCCTGTACTCACGTATGTATAATAATCCAATGCCAGCATTTCGAAAGCACCTTGCTTCTGATTATACTCCCATTCGATACTCTTAATTAAGTCACTACCTTCCATACCTTTGAATTTCTCCAAGACTTTCTGTGTAGCCAATGTGAGTTCACTCTGTAATTCATCCTGAGTGTTCTTTAATTGTTTGCTTAGTAATGTTGCCATTATGGTTTCTTAATTTTTGTTCGATAACTACAGTAGTTGCTTTGAGTATTTAAAGTAATCGTGTATTGTACTCCGACTAAATCGGCTGTCGTGAAGTGACGTAATGTTACTGCATCAACATCAGTGATTGTCATCATAACCTTGACTTCCTTCATCAAATCCATAAAGCCATGTATAAGGTCGTCTCCTACATCTTCACACTCACTGGTGGCTTGGATTACTTCATCAAGGTCATCATAGTCATGGCATAGTTGTAGCACGTTCACAGCCAATGTGTACTGCTTTGTCTCTGACCTAATGTAAGTGACACGTACAGGAGTTTCGAACCATACTGCCATGTAATTTTCTTCTTGGGCACTAACGTCCCATTCATGACCGATGTTAGAGTACTGAACCATCTCGTGTGATTCTGCTATTGCCTTACATTCTTGAAGTAAATTGTATAACGTCATAACTAATGCTTTATTATACAATAGGAAAAGCAGAAAAACAGAGTGGATAAAATGCGAAAGGGAGAAAGTAATGTTAGTACCTTCTCCCTCTCTAAGTTATAATTTGGGATTTTTAACTTTCTAATTAAAAAGGGAGCGAGTGGATTAACTAAACCAAGACCTAAACTTACAGCGACACTCGCTCCCTCATAAAAACAAACAAGAACTAACTATGGCAGGTTAGAAACTTAACTATTAATAAATACAAAGTTAATTAAAAAAAGTTAAGTTCAAAGTTTTTTCTTTTTTAATTTAGATTTCTTTTCTTCTTCTTCCATCCTAATTTTATAAACATCCGCTTCCATCTCGGAATGGTGTGCTCTGATGCTGGCGAACTGAAGTACGTATCCAAGCGGTTGGGTATTGATTTTAAGTACCTTATCATAAGACCAATCCGCAATCTCGTAAACCAGTTTCCATGCCCATCCTGTGCCAATCGCTTCATGGAAAGCATTAATTCGTTGTTTTTCTCTTGCACTAATTGCCTTGCCACTTCCGGAGAAAAGATTTGGGAAGTGAGATTCAACACGTTTCCACTCTGCAAAAAAAAACCATAAATGTTGTAACCTAATACAAAGGGAAGTTTCCTGAACGACTTGGCTTTAGCATCAAGGTCGAACGAAGCCAATGTTGGTTCATCGTCTGCCCTGTACAATACAGCGAGAATCTCAGGGTATGCTTCAGCAGGGTTATCTTTATGGTTCTCTGATGCCATTAAGCAATGCACACTATCCTCTGTGTTCATGTCGAAGATGTCGGATTGTATCTTGTACGTCTTACCTTCCCATTCGAACTCTTTGAACTCACACTTAGGTATTGGGTCGTTCAGGAATTTAAATGCTTCCATCGCTTTACTTACTCTATGAAATGGTAACTTCTTTAATTCGTCCATTGGTATGTTACTGTAGCCAGCCATGATTGCCAACGTCTTCACATACTTCTCCTTCTGACTATACTCAGTTACACGAATCTGGTCTTCAATCGTTAAATCGTGCCACGAAGTCGGAATCTCGTACTGAAGTTTATTTACCTGTATAAATTTTTTACTCATCGTCCTATCATTTTAGTTCTAATGCCCCCACGCTTGTGGAGTTTATCTTTAATACCATACACCAATACATCAACAAGACCATCTCGTTTACTGTTGGGGAATGCTACTGCTTGTGTTATTAATAACTCAGGCTTACCTGTGTCTAAGAGCCACACACGTTCTGACTCGATTTCATCAAGCACATCCGTCACTCTGGCAATCTTGTCCTTCTGAGGACTCTCTGTTGATGTGATGTTGTATCCCTTACGTTTCATCGTCTGCATAATAGATAACCCATTCGCCTTGGGTTCTATTCGCATCATGCCTTTACCACCCATGTCCTCTTTATAAATACGTTCGAGTTCCGTTAATAAATCGGGAAATTCCAAGAAATGTTCATAACACTTTTTAATTAAAAAGTACTCACCCCACTTCGCCCCTACGATTACGCCAGTCTCGTCATTGTCAGGGTTTTGCGTGTACGCACTGTCAATCCAGCAGTCCCATTTTAAATTAAGAATCTCTAATTTTTGTTCAGTACTGAGTTTAGACAATCCCAAGATTTTAAACCATTTACGCATTATCATCGTACCTTCCATTGGCACGGGGTTCTGAAAATACTGAGCACTCCAGAAAAACGAATTTTTCTTAAATGGAGCGAGAGTATGTTGGTCGAACCTGTCCTGCCAAAGCAGTTCGTTCTCATAGAACTGACGTGCCAGTACTGGTGCTACATCATCGTTCATCTCCATTGGCAGATTAATGTGTTCGTATAACTCAGGGTCGTGATTTAAAATCCAACCCGTTATGTCATTCTCTGCCACTCTTTGACCACATACCACACGACAACCATACTTAGGTTGGTTCAATCTATTGTAGATTACGTCACGGTATTGAGCAATGGCGTTATCGAGTTTAGTCTGTGAAATTGCGTCCGGTTTTTGTAAATCATCGACCAGAATAAAATCTGACCCGCTACCAGTAATCTGTGCTGCTGCGCCCCTTGCTATTCTCATGCCCCCTGCCGAATTACTGTACTGAGTTTTTCTGTTGTCGTCATCATGAAGTTCCAATGCAGGGAAGTGTAATCGATACCAATCCGACTGTAGGAGCAAACGGGTCTGATAACTGAACTGAGATGCCAGCGTATCGCTAAACGAAATCGTTAAAAATTTTGCCTCTGGAAACCATGTCCATACCCACGCATTAAATAACACGCTGATTACCAGCGACTTCATTGTTCTCGGTGGTTGGTTTATTAGCAGGTCGAGTTTCTTTGGTAGACCTGCATAGATGCGCTCCGCTTCCTTCTGAAGTTTCGAGCAGATAAACTCAATGTGAGGTGGAAAGGAAAATGTCGTACTGGGTTCAAGGATAGGACACGCTGCTTTTACGAACTCATAGAAATCCCTACGGTATAACTCCTTTTGTAAATTAAAAAGAAGTGCTGCTTTCATTTCGGGAGTTAACTCACTGCTTACATCTTGGGTCATTGTATAGTATTCGTTTACCTTGCTCTTGTGTCAACCCATTGAGTTCACACATTGATTTCAATGTCATTTTATTGGGGTAGACTGTTGTTTCTTCATTCCTATCCCAATGTCCTTTGTTACGTTTATTCCAGTAGTTGATGAAGTTCTCTACTACCTTCTCCTTTACTTCCCCGTCTTTAAGTGGTGGGAATTTATCGACCATGCGTACCAAGTTATTAGAAGGGTCATCCAGCAATCCTCTGAACCAATCGAGTTCTTCTTCCTCACGTTCTTCTCTACGCTTGGCTCTGGTCTCTGAGGTACGTGTATCATCAGTTAATGACTTCACACCATAGTAGGCTTTAATCCTTTCGTAAATCCTTTGGTATGGGTGATTGAAATGTGTGGCAATCTGCTTCGCACTCTTACCGTCCTGATACATGTCGATGATGTCTTCCATCATCTCGTCATCAATCTTCTGGTTGCTCGGAGTCTTACGGTCTCTGACATCCTTTACTCTTACTTCGAACTCAACCTTTTTTTTTTCGCACGCTCTATTCTGTTATAAACTGTGCTGTAATTAAGATTGTATTCGTCACAGATTGGTTGTAGTTTCTCACCAGCATCAAGCCTTGCTGAGATGTGTTCTATAACATCATCACTCACAACCTTGTTACCACGTTCCTTTTCTTCCTCTGAAGGTTCTTCGAACTCCGGTGCTTCTGTAATCGATGTTACTGCATCTTCTTTGGCATGATACAATACTGTGGTAATCTGTTCCATTACCTGCTTTACCTGCGCTTCTGTTAACTCAATTTGTATTTTCATTCTTCAATGCTTTTATCGCTTCAATAATCTGAGGGGTAGTCATACCATCCAATGCCAATGTGTTCTGTTGAACAGCAATAAGTGGAGTGTCTTGATGCATCCTCAATAAT
>Ga0307377_10004693_pt1 | contig 14875 bp, 12 predicted proteins | sample TR3MG_FD_202535 | JGI IMG/M metagenome (GOLD analysis project Ga0307377, IMG submission 202535) | Soil microbial communities from Risofladan, Vaasa, Finland - TR-3 | ecosystem: Environmental > Terrestrial > Soil > Coastal area > Acid sulfate soil | place: Finland: Risofladan, Vaasa | collected... | reverse complement strand
AACTGAGAAGGATGAGGAGGAGTTTGACGGCATCTATTGCGGCAGGTGCGACAAGATTCGTGGCGATGTCCAGGCAGACCTGGCGGCTGACTACCATGCGCACAACAACGCTGTCTGAGCAGGGGCGAGGAAAATGAAATCCGCAGAGATAAGGAAGATGGCTTCACAGGCGATCGAGGAACTATCGATGGCGCTGGACGACGGCCATAGCGAAAGCCTGAAAGCATACTTGGCGATGCTCGACCGGTGACGTGTCACTGACCCCGGCGAAAAACAGTTACATTTTAGTGACACGCGCGCCCGCAACAAAAAAGCAAGGGCAGCCAAGTGGCTGTCCTTGCTGGACTTACGTGGTAGCGGGGGCAGGATTCGAACCTGCGACCTTCGGGTTATGAGCGTAAGAACTGCCGTGATTGGAACTTACGCTCTAGACCCGACTTGCACGTAAGTCCTTCTGCTGCAAAGATCAGCCGAAATCCGCATGTTGCGCATCTTGTGCATGCCGTGCGCTAAATCATGGACAATTTAGTTACACGCTCAACCACCGCCCGGATCATACCCGGCTTCCGCACTCGCTGCAATAGGTTGCTCGGCCGAGGCCTCGATTTTGATTGAACCGAACCGGGTCTTCCGTCCGACATCAAACGTGTCCCCTACCATTCTGGCTGCTGTGTGCCCACCCAAAGTGTCGTACACCAGAACCTCTGTGTCTCCATTACTGAGGGAAGGGGTTCGCCATGGGCAAGTGGGCGGAAAGAGCAGCCATGCCGGGGCCGGGCGATCAGGCATCCGGGCCGATTATCCTGTCGGCGGACGAAGAGCCAGATAACCTCCGGGTGGCAGAGGCCGGGTCGCGCGCGACGGGCCGCTGCCGGAAGAATAATAGGATGTGGTTCCGGGCGGCGCTGTCACTGGTCTGTCTGGCCGCCCCGGCGAGCCGCCCGGAAGGAAACACCTGGAAAGAAGGCGTGAATGCGCGGCCCGGACCCGTTATAGTACCACGGCCCGGCGCCTGGCGCCGGGATGAGGCGGTTGTCCATACCATCGCAAGGAGGGGCAAGACGCCATGAGGAGGAGGCGAGCCGCATCGCCTGCCGTCCGCCGCCGAGTCGGCAAGCCGCGAGACTTCCGCGGACTGGCCGACCAAGTCCTCCGTTATGCCGGCACCGACGTTCCCCCCGTGGATTTCCTGCGTGGAATCACGCAGATGCTCCTGGACGTGTCCGGATGCAGCGCGGTCGAACTCCGCGTGAAGAAGGAAGATACGTGTTACCGCTGTGAAGGCCGGCCAGCAAGCCCCTTTACCGTTGTAATAATCCGCCGCAAACCGGAGGAGGGCAGCGCACTGCTCGCCTGCGCTCGAGATCCGGGTCGCCTGGGGGAGATCTGTGGGGCTGTTGTCGAGCGGCGGCGGTGCGGGCCGGAGCGCTCGTTCACGGCGTACGGCAGTTTCTGGACGGGGGACGCCAAGTGTGCGCTACCGCGTGCGGCCGGACCGGATGTCTCGTCCCGGGGAAGGCCTCGCGGGGGGGGCCATGTCTATAAGTCCATTGCCGTCATCCCGCTCGTTGCGGCCGATGAAACGATGGGGCTGGTGCTGCTGAAGAGCCAGAAGAGGGACTACTTCAGTGAGGAGGAGGTCCGGTCCTACGAAGAAGTGGCGCCAACGCTCGGCCTGGCGCTGCTGAGCCGCCTTGCCCACACCGCCCTCCAGGAGCGGGTCAAGGAGTTGACATGCCTGTACCACCTGGTGCAACTCGCGGAACGCCCGGGCATCACGCTGGGCGAGGTGCTCCAGGGCATTGCCGAACTCCTGCCGCTGGCCTGGCAGTATCCCGAGATCGCGTCGGCGCGAATCGTTCTCGACGACCGCCATTACGCTACACCGCGTTTCACGGACGGCGTCCACAAGCAGTCCGCCGACCTCGTAGTGAGGGGGCGCCGGCGGGGCGCCGTCGAGGTCACCTATGCCGCCGAGAGGCCGGACCTGGACGAAGGGCCGTTCCTGAGCGAAGAGCGAAGCCTGATTGACAACGTGGCGCAGCAGGTGGCCGCCCTGATCGAGCGGCGGCAGGCCGACGAGGACAAGGCGAACCTACAGGACCAGTTGCGACATGCGGACCGCCTGGCCACGATCGGCCAACTGGCCGCGGGGGTGGCGCACGAGTTGAACGAACCGCTGGGCACGATCCTCGGGTTCGCCCAGTTGATCCAGAAACAGTCCGGCCTGCCGGAGGCGGTGGTCCCGGACCTGGAGAAGATTGTTACCACCTGCCTGCACGCGCGGGAAATCATCCGGAAGCTGATGCTGTTTGCGCGACAGATGCCACCCCAGAAGACCCGCGTCGACCTCAACGCCGTCATCGAGGAGGCGCTGTATCTGTTGGAGTCCCGGTGCTCCGGCGGCGGCATCGCGCTGGTGCGGCGGCTCTCCGCCAGGCTTTCCGCGATTACGGCGGACCGTTCGCAGTTGCACCAGGTCCTGGTCAACCTGGCGGTCAACGCCATCCAGGCCATGCCGGGGGGAGGAACGCTGACGGTGGGCACGCGGGCCTCGGGCCGCCACGTGCTGCTGCGCGTGGAAGACAACGGCACCGGCATGAGCAAGGAGGCGCTCGACAAGATATTCATCCCGTTCTATACAACGAAAGACATCAACGAGGGCACGGGGCTTGGCCTGCCGGTGGTGCACGGCATCGTGACATCGCACGGGGGCACGATCGACGTCACGAGCGCGCCCGGCGTGGGCACGCGGTTCGAGATCCGGCTGCCCGCGGCCGCGCCGCCAGCGCGAGAGGAACGCGATACCCATGGCCGCCGCAAGTAGACATCCCGCGATCCTGGTGGTGGACGACGCGCCCGGCACGCTCGAAATCCTCGAGCGGAACCTGACGGCCCAGGGCTACCGGGTCCTGACCGCCCCCGGGGCGGCCGAGGCCATCCGGATCGCCGAGACCACGCCCATCGATCTCGTGATCACCGACCTGAAGATGCCGCGGGTCAGCGGCCTGGACCTGGTGCGCCACGTCCGGGAGAACCTCAAGGACACGGAAGTCATCGTGATCACGGGGTTCCCGTCCGTTGAGGGCGCCGTCAAGGCCGTGAAGACGGGCGCCGAAGAATACCTGGCCAAGCCGTTCACCGACGAGGAGCTTCTCTCCGCCGTAAAGCGCGCCTTGGGGAAGCGCGAGGCCCGCCGGGCCGGCCGTAGCGCGGCCTCGGGCACCCCGCCCACGCCGTACGGCATCGTGGGCGAATCCGAGCCGATGCAGCAGGTCTTCAGGGCCATCAGCAAGGCCGCTGCCACCTCGGCCACCGTCCTGATTACGGGCGAAAGCGGCACAGGCAAGGAACTTGTCGCCCGGGCCATTCATTACAGCAGCCCGCGTTCCTCCGCCTCGTTTGTGCCCGTCAACTGCGGCGGAATACCCGAGGGGCTGCTGGAAAGCGAACTGTTCGGGTTCGTCAAGGGTGCGTTCACGGGGGCCTCGGAATCCCGGGCCGGATTCTTCCAGACGGCAGACGGCGGCACCATCTTCCTCGACGAGATCAGCGAGACGAGCCTCTCGATGCAGGTCAAACTGCTTCGCGTGCTCCAGGACAAGTCCGTGTATATGGTCGGATCCAGCCGCGGGCGGGTCGTTGACGTAAGAGTGCTGGCCTCCACGAACAAGCAGGTGCCGACGCTGGTGAAGAAAGGGCTTTTCCGCGAGGACCTGTTTTTCCGGCTCAACGTGATCACAATTGAACTGCCACCCCTCCGGGAGCGCGGCGACGACATCCTGCTGCTGGTCCACCATTTCGCGGCGAAGTACTCGAAGGAACTCGGCCGGCCGACGCCGCAGTTCTCGGACGAGGCCCTGAAGGTCCTGCGGGACTACCACGCGTGGCCGGGTAACGTGCGGGAGTTGGAGAACAGTATCTACCGGCTTGTCGTGATGACGGAGGACGAGTGCATCGAGGTGCCGGATCTGCCCTCCGTGATGCGTTTCTCCGCGCTGCGGGAGCCCAGCGTGAACCGGACGCTGGCGGAGGTCGAGGCCGAATACATCCGCAACGTTCTGGCCAGCGTCGGGGGCAACAAGACCATCGCCGCGAAGATCCTGGGGATTGACCGCAAGACGTTGCGGGAGAAACTCAAGGCCGCCTTCGAGCCGCCGCCCGAACCGTAGCCATCGCATGCCGGGGTGTTTGGCCCCACTGGTTCAGATTTCCCCACCTGTCCACCGCCCGCGTCCGCGCCAAGCCACCACCGCCGGCTTCCCCGTGCAGGCGTCTGTAACCGGTTTTCCCCCTGTTTCTGGCACATTTCTGCTTACTACGCCGGCGTTGCTGCAACTCCCGCCTGAGGCTGGCATGACATTTGCTCCTTGTGTACCTCGTCGCGCGTGGCCATTGACCCTCATGCTTTCTGCACATGGAGCGTAGAGAGAGAAATTCCGGCCCCTGGTGCACGAACTCTCGCACCTGGAACGAAAAGGAGGGCGGATCATGTCGACACCGCACCGCGACCTTTGCTCGACATGCGCTCGCGCACCCACCTGCAGCAACCGAGGGACTCCCGCCAAGCCCGTGAACTCCTGCGCTTCGCTTGAGGTCTACGCCGACCTGTGCACAACGTGTAATCACTCGACCACTTGCCCGAGCCGCGGCACGTCGCTGCGGCCCGTTTTCTACTGTGAGGAGTTCGACGCCTACATCCCCGTGGCGGCGGACAGCGCCCCTTGGACTCCGACGCGGGAAACGCCGCGCAATTATCGAGGCATCGGCCTCTGCGCGGATTGCGAAAGCCGTGAAACCTGCGTGGTGCCCAAACCCGAAGGTGGCATCTGGACCTGCGAGGCCTACCAATAGGATGATACGAGACATCGCTGCGACACAGCCGGCGGACGCCGGCAGCCTGGACGGCGTCCGTGAAATCCTCCACCAGCACCAGCACGACCGGGGCGGACTGATCGCCATCCTCGAAGAGGTCCAGGCCCGGTACGGCCACCTCCCCGAAGCGGCCCTCCGGACCGTCGCGGAGGAAACAGGCCGGCCCCTGGTGGATGTTTATGGAGTGGCCACGTTCTACCGGTTCTTCACGTTGAAGCCGCGCGGCAAGCACCTCATCTGCGCGTGCCTGGGGACGGCCTGCCACGTCCGGGGCGCGCCGCGGACCGTCGAGGAGTTCGAGCGGCAACTGGGCATCCAACGGGGCGAGACCACCCCCGACAAGCAGTTCACGCTGGAAACCGTCAATTGCCTGGGCGCCTGCGCGCTGGGTCCGGTCGTCGTCATTGACGGGCGCTACTTCTCGAAAGTCCGCAGGTCCCGGGTGCGGCAACTGCTCGACGATGCCGTCAAGGGGTTCGGCGGTGGGGACCTTCGAGAGGACGGCCGGGTGTTCCCCATCGAGGTCAGTTGCCCGCGCTGCAACCACAGCCTGATGGACGCGGCGGCTCCCATCGACGGCCTTCCCGCCATCCGGCTGACGCTGTCGTTCGGCGGGCGGCACGGACGGCTGCGTCTCTCCTCTCTGTACGGGAGCGACCATGTGTCCGCCGAGAAGAAGGTCCCCGATGGTCAGGTGGCCGGTTTCTTCTGCCCGCACTGCCACGGTCCGTTAGACACAGGCCCAGACTGTCCGGACTGCCAGGCCCCGATGGTCTCGCTGCTGGTGCGCGGCGGAGGGGTGCTGCGGATCTGCTCGCGCCGCAGGTGCAAGAACCGCATGTTGGACCTGACGTGACCTGGGCCGCGCAGGGGCTTGCCGCCCCGCGCGCCGCGCAAGGAGGCGAGATGCCGAGGCTGGCTTCCATCGATAATCTGGCCGCGCTCAGGCGAAAACTCCGCGATGACACCGACCCGGGCAAACCCCGGATCACCGTCTGCGGGGGAACGGCCTGCCGGGCCAGCGGATCGAATCACATCATCCAGGTCGCCCAGGGCTACCTGATTCAGAAGGGGCTGCTCGGCCGGATCTCGCTTCGGGTCACCGGATGCCACGGGTTCTGCGAGATGGGCCCCTTTGTCCTCACCGCGCCGCAGAAGGCCTTCTACACCCAGGTCAAGACCCGGGACGTTCCACGGATCATCGACGCGTCCTTGGCGGGCGAATTTGTCGAGGACCTCCTGTATCGCGACCCCCACACCGGTCTGGCCTGCCGAGACCGCGACGAGATCCCGTTCTTCAAACACCAGCAGCGCACGATCCTGGGAATGAACCAGGAGATTGATCCTGCGCGAATCTATGATTACATATATCAGGACGGCTACGGCGGCCTGGCAAAGGCCTTGTCCCGCGGCGACCCAGCCTGGGTCGTCGAGGAGGTCAAGCGCTCGGGCCTGCGCGGCCGGGGCGGCGGCGGGTTCCCGACGGGCCTGAAATGGGAGATGCTGGCCCGGCAACCCGGTCCTCGCGGCAAGTGTCTGGTTTGCAACGCCGACGAAGGCGACCCCGGCGCCTACATGGACCGAAGCGTCCTCGAAGGCAATCCCCACAGCATCATCGAAGGCATGGTCATCGGCGCCTTTGCGACAGGGGCCACCGAGGGGATTGTTTACGTCCGCAACGAGTACCCGCTGGCCATCCGGCACCTGACGATTGCGCTCGGGCAGGCCCGCGAGCACGGCCTCCTGGGCGAGAACATCCTCGGGAGCGGCCTGGCCTTCGACATCCAGATCGTCCGCGGCGCCGGGGCTTTTGTCTGCGGCGAAGAGACTGCCCTCATCCGCTCCGTCGAGGGCAGGATGGGCGAGCCGCGCCAGCGGCCCCCGTTCCCCATCCAGAAGGGCATCAACGGCAAGCCCACGGCCATCAACAACGTGGAGACATGGGCCAACATCCCCGTCATCCTCCGCCAAGGCGCGGAGGAGTTCGCAAAGATCGGCACCAAGGGCAACTCGGGCACCAAGATTTTCAGCCTGGTCGGAAAAATCCGGAACACCGGTCTGGTGGAAGTGCCCATGGGCATCACCCTCAAGCAGATCGTTTACGATATCGGTGGCGGGCCGGTCGGAAAGGCCAGGATCAAGGCCGTCCAGACCGGCGGACCGTCCGGCGGCTGCATCCCGGCCGAGAAGTTCGACCTGCCCATCGACTACGACAGCCTCGCCCAGGCCGGCTCGATCATGGGATCCGGCGGCATGATCGTGATGGACGCCAACACTTGCATGGTCGATGTCGCCAAGTACTTCATGAACTTCCTGAAGGACGAATCCTGCGGCAAGTGCTTCAGCTGCCGCAAGGGCACCCAGCGGATGTACGAAATCCTCGACGACATCTCGGGCGGCCGGGGGCGCCCCGAGCACCTCGAACTCCTTGAGGAACTGGCCCGCGTCGTCAAGGACACCACGATGTGCGGCCTGGGGCAGACGGCGTCGAACCCGGTCCTGAGCACCCTGCGGTACTTCCGCGAGGAGTACGAGCGGCACGTCGTGGACAAGAAGTGCGACGCCTTCGTCTGCCGCAATCTCGTCGGCGCCTCCTGCCAGGCCGCCTGCCCTCTGGAGACCGAGGCCTGGCGCTACGTGGCCCTTATCGAGAAAGGCCGATACGAGGAGGCCTACTCTTGTCTCCGGTCGGCCAACCCGTTTCCCTCGATCTGCGCGCGGGTCTGCGACCGCAAGTGCGAGCAAAAGTGCCAGTTGGGAGTGACCGGCAGCGAGCCCCTCGCGATCCGTGCCTTGAAGAGGTTCGTCACCGACCGGGTGGACCCGGCGGTCTACAAGCCCACGAAGGCCGCACGGCGCGGCAAGGGCGCCGCCAGGGTGGCGGTGGTCGGGGCCGGCCCGGCCGGTCTTTCGGCCGCCCATTATCTGTCACTCCTCGGCCACAAGGTAACTCTCTTCGAAGCGGAAGATGAGCCGGGCGGCATGCTCACAAGTTGTATTCCACCTTACCGCCTGCCCCGGAGCGTGCTCAAGAAGGAGATCGCATCCCTCCTTAACGGCAACGCCACGGTCAAGTGCAGAACCGTCCTGGGGCGGGATATCACGATTGACGGCCTCTTCGCGGACGGCTTCAAGGCGGTCTTCCTCGCCCTGGGCGCCCACAAGAGTTGGCGGCTGGACCTGCCGGGCGAGAACCTCGAAGGCGTTTACCCGTCCATCGAGTTCCTCAAGGCCTTCAACCTCAGGGGCGAGGAACTGGCCGGCGGCCACGTGGCGGTCATCGGCGGCGGCAACTCGGCCGTCGACGCCGCACGCGTCGCCATCCGCCAAGAGAACGTCCAGAGCGTTACCCTCCTGTACCGCCGCACCGGCCAGGAGATGCCGGCTTATGCCGAAGAGGTCGATGCCGCGCTGGAGGAAGGGATCAAACTCGAGACGCTCGTCTCGCCGGTGAAGATCCGCTATATCGAGACAGCCGTGAAGGAAGGCATCAAGGTTGAAACGATGGTCTCACCGGTCCGGATTTACTCGCAGAACGGCCGCCTCGTGGGCATCGAGTGCATCCGCAACACACTCGGCGAGGTCGACGCCAGCGGCCGCCGCAGGCCGGTCCCCGTGCCGGGCAGCGAGTTCAGCATCTCGCTGAACACGCTGATCATCGCCATCGGCGAACGCCCCGACAGCGACTGCCTGACCCCGATGGGCCTGGCTCTCGACAAGGGTGGCCGATTGCAGGTGGACCCGCGGACGCTCCGCACCAGCCGCAACGGCGTTTTTGCCGGGGGTGACCTCGTAACCGGGCCCAACACGGTAGTCGACGCCATCGCGGCCGGGCGTCGCGCGGCGGGGGTGATCGACCGCTTCCTTCGCGGCGAGGAACTCGCGGAGCCGCCCCGCATCCGGTTGCCGGACGTTTTCGTTGAGTCCGCACCCGTCACCGACGAAGATCGCGAGGATGCCGCGCGGGCCGAGCCCCCCGTGCTGCCCATCCAGGCGAGGCGGAAGAACTTCGCCGAAGTCGAACTGGCCTTGTCGGTCGAACAGGCCACCCGCGAGGCCCGCCGGTGTCTCCGATGCGACCTCGCCTTCACTCAACCCCAGCCCGATGAGGCCCACAGCGCAGCCGCAGGGGGAACACACGCATGATCACGCTGACCATCAACGGCCTGCCGGTTTCCGTCGAGGAGGGCGCCACGGTGCTGGAAGCCGCCCAGTTCATCGGCTTCCCCATCCCGACCCTGTGCCACATGGACGGCCTGACGCCGTACGGCGCCTGCCGGTTGTGCGTCGTGGAGATCGGCCAAGGGCCGACGGCGAAACTCGTCACGTCGTGCACGTACCCCGCGGAGCCGGGCCTCAAGGTTCGCACGGCCTCGTCCCGCGTCGTTCGGGCCCGCAAGATGATCCTGGAACTGCTGCTGGCCTCCTGCCCGCAGTCCAAGACCATCCAGGACCTCGCCTCGGCGCATGACGTGCGGCAGCAGCGGTTCCGGCAGGAGCACGAGACGTGCATCCTCTGCGGCCGGTGCGTCCGGATGTGCCGCGAGCAGATGATGGCCGGTGCCATCGGGTTCCGCTATCGCGGCGAGAAGCGGAGCATCGGCACGCCGTTTGACGCCAAGTCCGACGTCTGCCGCCTGTGCGGCGGATGTATGTATGTGTGCCCGGCGTGCGAACTCCGCTGCACGTACACCGAGCCGGACAAGGCCATCTGCGGCGGGTGCGCCAACCTGAGCCCGCCCTGTCTCGACAAAGAAGGCTTCGACGACATGCTGTGCTACATGCAGCCCTGTGTGGCTTGCGAAATCCAGAAAGGCCAGTAACCGGAAAGGATCGAACGACCATGTCAGTCACGCTCTCCAGGGTCAACGCGTCGGCCGCCACGCTCTCCAAGAACCGGACGGTGGGTTCGGTCGTGCCCGCCTCGGGCATGTGTGTCACCTGCGTGGACGGGTGCATCGGCATGTGCGAGGTCGGCAAGTCGGCCTACCGCGGCCACGAGGTCATCTACCCGCAGCCGTTCGGCGTCATCACGACGGCGGCCGAGAAGACCTACCCCGTGGACTACTCCCACTTCAACATCATGGGCACCATCATCGGCGCCCACGGGGTGGAGGCCGACAGCGACAAGGCCATCTTCCCCGCGGTCAACCTGGAGGTGGCCATCGGCCACGACAAGGGCATCAAGTTCCGCTGCCCGTGGATCATCCCCGGCATCGGGTCGACCAACATCGCCAAGAACAACTGGGAAGGCCTGGCCATCGGCTCGGCGCTGGCGGGAACGGGCCTCACGATCGGCGAGAACGTCGTCGGCATGGACCACGAGGCCGTCATCAAGAAAGGCCGCGTCGACACGGCCGACCTCAAGCGCCGCGTGAAACTCTACCAGGACCACCAGCGCGACGGGTACGGCGCCATCATCGTCCAGGCCAACGTCGAGGACACGCGGCTGGGCGTCCAGAAATACGCCATCGAGAAACTCGGCGTCCAATGCGTGGAACTCAAGTGGGGCCAGGGCGCCAAGGACATCGGCGGCGAAGTGAAAATTAAGGACCTCCAGAAGGCCCAGGTCCTCCACGAGCGCGGTTACCTGGTGCTGCCCAACCCGACCGACCCGGACGTCGTCCGCGATTTTCAGCGCGGCGCGTTCAAGGAGTTCGAGCGGCACTCGCGCGTCGGCATCGTCACCGAGGAAGGTTTTGCCAAGCGGGTCGAGGAACTCCGCAAGGCCGGCGCCAAGTATGTGTTCCTCAAGACCGGCGCGTACCGTCCCGCCGACCTGGCCCGGGCGCTCGTGTTCGCCTCCAAGTACGGGATCGACCTGTTGACCGTCGACGGCGCCGGCGGCGGCACCGGCATGAGCCCCTGGCGCATGATGAACGAGTGGGGCGTGCCCTCGGTCTACCTGCACTCGCTGCTCCATCAGTACGCCACACGCCTGGCCGAGAAGGGGGTTCGGTTGCCCGCCCTGGCCGTCGCGGGCGGGTTCGCCTTCGAGGACCAGATCTTCAAAGGTCTCGCACTGGGCTCGCCATTCGTGAAACTCATCGGTATGGCCCGCGCGCCCATCGCCGCCGCCATGGTCGGCAAGACCATCGGCCTCGCGGTCGACAGCGGGGAAATGCCGGTGTACATCGGACGCTTCGGCAACACGAGGGACGAGATCTTCGTCACCGCCAGCCATTTGCGCAAGGAACTGGGAGACGAGGCCTTCGAGAAACTCCCGAGCGGCGCACTCGGCCTCTACACGTATTACGAGCGGCTGGCACAGGGCCTTCGCCAACTGATGGCCGGCAGCCGCAAGTTTGCGCTCGAGTTCATCTCCCGGGACGACCTCGCCGCCCTCACCCGCGAAGCGGCAGAGGTCAGCGGGGTACAGTACGTCACGGATATCGACCAGGAGGAAACCGCACGAATCCTTGACGGTTAGAACCGATCCATCCGGGTTCCCGTCGACCGTAGCATACTTCGTCCGGCGTGACGTTGCCAAGGCCCTCGTGGCATCGCTCGGTGTTGTACCATGCGACGAACCGGGCGATCTCGGCCTCCAGTCCCCCCGGCGTCTCCCACACCATGAGGTTCACCTGCTCCTTGCACGACCGGTGATGGCACGGGCGAGCGCGTGAACGCCAAGAGGTTTCCGCCCGCCGAGGCCCGTGCGGGCGAGTTTCTGACGGTACCGGAGGAAGTCGTCGGGGCCGAGGTCTGACGCGAGTCGCCCTGGTCCGACGAACGAAGCGAGACTCTCGAGCACGGTGCGACAGTCCTCGAACCAGCGGTGTCCGATTTCTCCTGCCTGAGACCAGCGGAGTTGATAGGTCAGGTAGTGGTTGCACACCTGCTTGACAGTGACGCTATCTTCCGGTAACGTAGCGGAGCGAAGTTGGCGGCCGGCGTGAAGGTCCTCGGCGACGCGGAGATAGCTCTGGAGCGCGACGTCGGGGTCTTCCTAGACGCCGAAGAAGTGAACCTTGCCGCGAATCTTCTTGCACCACTGGCCGTTATTGTGCGGGGTGAGCGGAAACGAGGCGTACGGCTTGGCGGGCTTCCGTCGCCGCTTGGTTCGGGGTCGTGGCACAAACATGAATGCGCTCCTTACCGCAACCCGGGCTCTTGGGTCCGACAGAGAGAGTGTAACCCAGCCTCCGGTTGTCGTCAGAGATTTTCCGGATCGGCGGCGGCGTTTCAGGCGATGTTCATAAGTGCTTGTGTCTGCGTGACTTGTCTTTCGGCGGAGAGGTGGCTGAGCGGCCGAAAGCGACGGTTTGCTAATTCTTCGTCTCACCTCGGCGTAAGTCCTTGCGAACACGCTAATTACAATTCCTGCCAGCACTTGCGGTTGAAATTCGAATGCCGCTGGAACCGCCAGAACCGCTGGAAACCGCCCGTCCGGTTGTCGCGACAACTGCTCTCCTCTTTGGTTCAAAGCTGTCGCGTTCGGACTTCGATCCCAACCTCCCGGCTATTCGCTCGAACCCCGAACGAAACCGCCTCAAACTCTCGCGCTCTCTGGTTCGCATGCTGAGTTTGCTAACAGCAAAAAACATTCGGCCGCCCGAACGCAACACTTTATGAACGGCGGATGCCTGGACCAAGGCCCTCGCGGATGACCGCGGAACTGTCTCCTTGTTCGCCCGATTCACCTATTACCTTCGAGGAACGCGCTTGACAGGAACTCCGGAAGATGTTAGGTATTTGTTAGGATACCCCTGGATAGCAGTAGTGCCCTATGGCCATCCCAATGGATACGGCCCGGCTCAAGGAGGCGAGACATGCTCGATGTGCAGGAGATCGAAGTGGAAAGACTGAAGCCATGGAAAGGTAACCCGCGGCTCAACGAGCACGCTGTAGATGCTGTGGCGCAGAGTATCCGATCTTTTGGGTTTAACGTGCCGATTCTGTGCGATCAGAACATGGTGATCGTGGCCGGGCATACCCGATGGAAGGCGGCAAAGAGACTCGGACTGCGGTCAGTGCCCGTGATCCAACTGGAGATGACGGATGTCCAGCGGCGCGCGTTTGCTGTGGCGGACAACAAGACGGGGGAACTCGCAGGCTGGGACTACGGCCGCCTGCAAGAGATACTGGAGGAATTGTTAGCCTCGAAAGTCGACCTGCCGTCGCTCGGTTTCTCCGAAGCTGAGCTTCAGGCGCTCCTTGCGCCACCGAAGGACTTCGATTGGGGCGCCTTCGAGAAGCAGATGGAAGGCCTCCGCCAGTCGACCTACGTGTTGCTGCCGGTCAAGGTTCTCATGCAGGAGAAGGACCGACTGAGCAGCGCCGTCCGGGAGCAAGCGCGACAACACGGCATCGCGGACAAGGACTTCGCCATCGCCGCAGGGAGACTGCTCAGCCTTCTGTTGGAGGCGGAATCGTGAGGAAGCCACTACGGGCAAAGGTGGCGGAGGCCATCCGATCACTGCGCCTGATCTGGCCGAAGGTCGCCGACCGGCATAGATTCGTGGCTTTCTCCACGGGAAAGGACAGCCTGGCCCTGGCCGCTATGTTGTACGAGGCGGTCGAGCCCGAGCGACCGACGTGCTTGTATGTGCACCACAACCTTGAGTTCCCGAGCAACCTCGACTATCTTGAGCAGCTCAAGGCACGCGGCTTTGTGGTTACAACCCTTGCGCCATTCCTTGGCTACTTCGAGTTAATGGATCGCGGGATTGGCTTTCTGACGCTCAAGGACCCCTGGTGCGTCCCTCTGCTGATCGGCACGGCATTGCTCGAGTGGCTGCGGGACCAGGGCGCGCGAGGACCGCGAGAGGGCGTGATGTTCCGGGGCATGTCTGGAAGTGAGTACAGCCACAAATATCACACAGCGCTTGAGCTCTACAGACGCCTGGATCTTCCCTGCTTCAACCCCTTGCTGGGTTTCAGCAGAGAGGACATCCTGGATGTGATCCAGACGCGCTACGGATTGCCGCTCAACCCGATCTACCAGCACATGGACCGCACCTACTGCATCTGCTGCTATACCTCAGACGCTCGGCGACAGGCATACAGCGCCGAGCACTTCCCTGACGTTTGCAGACCATACTACGGCCAGATTGAAGAGATGCTGTTCGGCAGTGGCTTGATTCAGAAGAGCCGCCTCGATGCTGAGCATAAGACGCGTGAGGCGAAGTTGGACCGGCACGGCTTCGTCCACTGGCGGCGTCTGAGAGCACAAGACGTTCTGGGTGCCGCAAAGCGACGCCTCCCCGGAGGTGGTCTTTCCTACCACATTCGCGACCCACAGTGGATTGCGACAAAGCACCTTCGGCCGGTCGACGGGAGGTGGGCCTGCAAAGGCGATGAGATTCGCTTCTGGCATCTGGAGGAACGGATGGCGGACGCTCTCATCAAGCGGATGCTCAACTGCCTGGACTGCGGCTTCTGCCTTGTTGAGTGCTTCGCCTCTCGCCGGTTTGATCGCGAGACCAAGCGTCTTGTGATCGACGGGTGCATCCAGTGCGGTCGCTGCCTGCGCCTGAAGTTCTGCATGGGTTGGCGACACCGGTTCTGGCGCCGTATCATCGTAGAGGAGCCATGAGATGAGCAGCATTAAGAAAGCACAGACGGGTTACCTCCTTCCCGAAAAAGACTGCCGCGGATACTGCGAGCCCGTGCTCGTAAGCGCGTGTTTCCTGGGCATTCCGTGTCGCTGGCACGGCCGGCGGGCCAAGCGGCGCGATGCGCTTCTTGAGCGTCTCAAGAAAAAGTACGTCCTCGTTCCCATCTGCCCCGAACAACTCGGCGGCATGCCCACGCCCCGAAGCGGCGAGTATCTGCACGGCGGGACCGGTGCCGACGTCCTGGACGGCCGCCTGCGCATTGTCGACTCTCGAACCGGGCAGGACCTGACGGACTTCCACGTAAGCGGCGCGCGGTACACGTTGGAGATCGCCGAAACGATCGGTGCGCGGCGGGCGTTCCTCAAGGCGGGGAGCCCCTCGTGCGACCGCGATGGCGTCACCGGCGAACTCCTGCGCCGCGCCGGCATCGAGGTCATCCG
>Ga0307377_10004692_pt1 | contig 14877 bp, 18 predicted proteins | sample TR3MG_FD_202535 | JGI IMG/M metagenome (GOLD analysis project Ga0307377, IMG submission 202535) | Soil microbial communities from Risofladan, Vaasa, Finland - TR-3 | ecosystem: Environmental > Terrestrial > Soil > Coastal area > Acid sulfate soil | place: Finland: Risofladan, Vaasa | collected... | reverse complement strand
TTGAAAATCTTGTGGTCCTCTTGGTCCGAACCAGTTCTTTGGAGCAACTACTTTATCCTTCTTAACACCAAGGAAAGCACCCCACCAGGAGAAACTACTATTACACATTACAACATTTTGACAACGAGTCAACAAATACATATCCATGACTTCATCTGTATAAGGTGATCTAAGTGCCTTTGAAAAAGTCATCTCACTTTGAACTGAAGGCCAATCATCTGTACAAACAAATGACTGATGATCTTTGAACAACTGAGATGCCCTCGCATAATAACCACCATCTTGAATTCCATGGTGACCAGCAAACTTTTTATAGTCACCACGGCGAATATGAATACCAACTGTTGGTTGTGTAAATGTTTTCAGAAAGTTATCTATCTCTTCACATTTTGATGGGAATGTAAATAGATCGTGGACTTCATCAGAATAATCAATAAAGTATTTTTCAGTCTGAAAAAATCCATCCAAAACAATATCATCCCTCTTGGGAATTTCTCTGTAATTAAAAGTCGGTTCTGCGTATTTCATTGGTGGAACGTAGTCCGTGACGGGGAGTTCCTTAAACAATGTCTCACGGTATTTGGTTGCGGTATTGCCTTGGTTTGGGCAGTAACTCAAACCATAATTAATACCCCACTCCAACCCATGCCTCTTAGCAAACGCATAGGCATTTGCGATCTGAAACATTTGATTGCCTAAACCACCTTTCAACATTGGAACAATCATATACTCCTCACTTCTTCAAAGGATTCCACCACCATTCATTATTAACATACCATTCAATTGTTTCATTCAATCCATCTTCAAATGAATACTCAGGAGCCCATCCAAGTTCATCTCTAATCTTAGAGAAGTCCATTGCGTATCTGAAGTCATGTCCCTTACGGTCTTCAACGTATTCAATCTCACCACCGACTTGTTCTATGATCCTCTCAACGATTTCAATGTTAGGAACCTCAGCGTCTCCACCGATATTATAAATCTCTCCTTCCTTACCAAGTCTAAGCACATCATCAATTGCTCGGCAGTGGTCAAGAACGTGAATCCAATCACGTACATTCTTACCGTCACCATAGACAGGAAGTGTCTTTCCTTCCATTGCATTTGTAACCATGAGAGGGATAAGCTTCTCTGGGAACTGATAAGGCCCGTAGTTGTTAGAACATCTTGTAACAACAACTGGAAGTTTATGAGTCTTGAAAGCTGCCAACACCATAAGATCAGAAGATGTTTTGCTGGCTGCGTATGGACTATTGGGTTTAAGATAGGTCTTCTCTGTGAACTGTCCTGTTGCCCCAAGGGAACCATATACCTCGTCCGTTGATATGTGGACAAACCGTGGTACTTTATGCATCACCGCAAAGTCCAGTAGATTCTGGGTACCCATTACGTTGGTCTGTACGAATTCCTTTGCGGATTCAATACTACGGTCAACATGAGACTCGGCGGCGAAGTTGACGATAGCATCAAACTTATTGGCGGCTGTTAGTGTTTCAACGATCTTTCCTTCAATGTTTCCGTGAACCCAGTGGTATCTTTCTTTGTCTATGTCTCTTAGATTATCACCTTGACCAGCATAAGTCATAGCATCCAAATTCACAATCTTCAAGTCTTCATATTTGTTAAGCATATACCTAACGAAGTTTGATCCGATAAATCCTCGGCAACCAGTTACTAATAGTTTCATACATAAACTCCTTGTACAAAGTGCGAATACTTTTTCAAGTTATCACGAAGATATTTGGGATACGTTTCGTCAATCTGTACTTGAACTAAATTGGAATTTGATCTAAAGAATATATCTTTTCCGTTCGCAATATTCTCAGCAACTCTTGACTTAATCTGTGGGTTGTTAAATTCTTTATGGCCCCAAGACTCAATCTTCTCAATCACTTTATCAACACCACCAAGAAATGTGAAGTGCCAACCACCATTTGGAATTTGGGTTCCTTCACCTTTAGCATTCCGGATTTCATCAATACAAGTCTCTTTGAAATAAGAATACGAACAAACCTTTGTACCAAACCAATTCTTTTCACTTCCATCTTGAAGCAAGTCAATGTAATAATAATACATCTTCTGCATCATGTGGAACAGTTGGTCGGGTTTGTAGAAACTATCAAGAGGAACACCCTCAAGGTTTGGAATCTCGTCAAGGTCTGATATCAATATTATATCATCATCATTGCAACCTGTCAAGGCTTCTGCGATAACATTCTTGTGGTTGACATCCCTATCCCAGTTTGTCCACTCGGTTCCTTTATCATCAATGAACTTATTGTGGATGATCTTATGTTCAAACTTCTTGAACCTTTCTTTGTTCTCTAAGTAATGAAATGGTTTGTCATTTCCCTGAAAAGTCTTGTTACATTCTCCAATTACAAAGTAGTCAACATAAGGGTCAAGAATTTCCATTCGCACTTCAAGTAAATCTAATTCATTAAAAAACGGAAACACATCATAAACAGCCATATCAATCCTCCAAATTATATAAATGAGCATACTTACTATTCTTCAATTCTTCAACAACGTCTTCATAGGTTTCAAGTCTTCCTTCTCTGGTCAACCACATCCAACCCTTTGTAAAGATGTTGCTACTTGCCCAATATCCGTCCGACGTATTATATCGTGCCCAGTATTTAGGTGCTATAGTTATTCGGGAATTCTGATTTAACCAAGCAGGGAACCAAGCAAAGGATGAGTTTGAAAGGATAAGATACTTAGCTTTGTTAATCATAAAGTAATCTTCACCAATGCTTCTATGAACAACATTCATTCTTGGAAATAAAGACTGAGCGTATGGCACATCATCTGTGACAACCAAGAATTGGACCGTAGGATCAAAGTCATGTATCTGCCCGATAGCATTGTTCCAATACGATTGTGGTAGGACTACATCTCTTATTCCTCTGTACTCTCCACCTCTGACATTTATCACACACGTATCATCCACAAAGTTCGTATACTCATTCTTTATCTGAACCCAATCTCTGACTTTCTCTTTGTCAAAATATTGTTCTGTCTGCCAACAACCAACTAGTTTAGAGTTATCCTCAAGGTCATTGAAGTCGTGATATTGATGGACATTTGTATGACCACCAAGATTCACAATCTTCTCTTGATACTCTTTGTCAATTCCCCCGACTGGTTGTCCATAGTCAAGGTCAAGAAAATCCATCTGTGATCTTCCACCCAAGTAGTCTCCATAGATATACTTTGTACAACCCCATTCATATCCTTTCTTCTCAGCAATTGAACGTAAAGCCACGTACTGGAATATGTGATTACCAAAGTTTCCGGTGAAGTCAGTTGTTATCATTGTTTTGCTCCATAAAATTCAATTACATCATTAACGATTACATCTTTTGAATACTTTGGATTCCATCCAAGACGTTCTTTAATTTTTGTAGCATCTGGAATCTTATCCCAAGCTTCTTCATATAGAGGACCGTGAATGGTCTTCGGATCAAAAAACTTAATTTCTGATTCACTATTAGTTCCTTCTTTAACCATATCAGCCAAGTCAAGAATAGAAGCCACGTTGTCTGGGTTGCCAACATTCCAAATTTGATTGTAGTCTACTTTGTCTGCGGTGGCTACAAGAAATATTCCATCAACAATATCTTTGACATGAGTAAAAGCTCTGATCTGTTGACCGTCACCAAACACAGTTATTGGTTCACCAGCAAGAGATTGATTAACAAACGTCGGTAGAACGAATCCACCATCTTTGAGTTGACGAGCTCCGCTAATATTGAACGGACGAAGAATCTGGTATTTAAGACTACTCACCTTTGCCGTGTTAGAAAGAACAATCTCTGACAACAACTTTGCTTCGGAGTATTCATTCCTAACACTATAATCTCCAACCAATAACTTATCATCATCCTCTTTAAGAAAAACAGCTTCACTACGATAACCATAAATCTCCGAAGTGCTTATAAAAATAAGAGGACAATCAAATCTCTGCGCACCATCAATTGCCCAGTAGATGTCGTCAATGATGTATGAAGCAATCTTACCAGAGTGTTTCAACACACCAACCGGACCGACAGGACTTGCAAGGTGAACAATAAGGTCATAATTCTCTTCATCTTTCCAATCATACTCCAACACATCTTCTATTATGACTTCCACATCATCACATACATCATGGTCTGGTGGAATCACGTTTGTCGAAAGGTTATCAATAACAGTAATATCCCAACCATCACTCTTAAATTTCTCTATACAATATGAACCTAGAAAACCAAGTCCACCTGTAATTAATACTTTTTTCATTCTATCTCCCATGTTATTTGTATTGGTCGTTAACTTCCCAATCACAAGTAAATATTGTATACGTTGCCCTTTCTATCATCCAGATTTCGGTTGTTATCACATCCCAACTCATTATTTCTCTAATCCGTTCGTAGAATTTCTTAGAATACTTAAGAATATTCTCCTTTGGTATGATGTAATTCCCACCCGGAGAAAAACGTATGTACGGTTTCAGTACTGGATTCTTGTACATATCTAAAAGAAAAGTATTCAGGCTGCGATAATATTTAGACTGACCGTGGTTAAAAAACCAACCGTTGTTTATTTCCAAAAAACCAAAGCCGTCAGTGTCTAACTTACTACTACGCCCATTATGAACTTCTGGACCAAAGTCATGTAGTTCAGTAAACGTAGTATTGTTACATACTTTTTCAAATGCCTCTTCATTGAAATTACCAGTCGAGGCGTCCCTTTCTTCAGATGGCTTCCACTTCGCACCCTTTGGGAAAAATAAACAAGCCCTACAAAATATTGTTACGTCTGGAAGATTGTCATAATGAGTTACAATAAAATCAAACATATCATAATGATTCTGCCCGACATTCTTTTGTTTGATTAGTTTTGGGGACTCTTGCCAATTATCACGATGAAACTTGTCGTATAACAAATAGTTATCAGTATACTTATGAATCCAAGATTCTTCTAAGTCATCTGGAATCCAATTATAATCACTAACAACCAAAAAATTATCTTTTATGATTTGACTCATTATTTTTTCCTTATGATTCCAAGTTCACCAACCACTTGAACCAATTCAATTTCATTTAAATATCTGTCCCCGTCTTGTATATAGTATGAGAAGAATTCCCCTCTTTGAATACCAGACAACCAAGTTGTTGTTGAAGACCTTATATCATCATGTTCTCTGAACTCTCTGATTCCACAAACACCCAAGTCTTCAATGATATAATATCCACCCGATTTTACGAATGGGAATAGGTATTTGAAAGTTTGTTGATGGTGCCAACACCTATGACTTCCATCATCAATGATACAATCAAATTCTTTATCACCATAAGTATCTATTAGTAATTTTTCATCTGATTGGTCTCCAACAGTGATTTGGATTCGATCATTTTCAATAGACTTCAATTGCTCGGCTGGAATCTCATCTGCGAGATCGAGTCCATAGATCATAGCATTCGGAAAATAATCATACCACATTTGATGTGACCAACCTTCTCTTACTCCAATCTCCAAAAAATGTTGAAACTCATCTCTCTTGTCTTTAAACAATTCATCGTAGACTGGTGTGTATCCATGATAGATAGGTTTTGTACCTGGTTCATTGGTTTGTTTATCTGTTCCATATTTTCTTGCCAAAACATCAAGTTCGTTCATATTCCCATCCTATTGTTACCGTGAAATGCAAATGTATCAGTTCTACTTATTCCATCAATCCATTTCTCTCTTGAGAACTTAGCGGCCACTTCAATAGGAGCATATCTAATTCCATTCTCAAGGAAAGTCTTTCTATGATACACGCAGAAGTTACCATCGTCATTATAGAATCCTTCTCGTTGTTCAAGTTCCAATCCCAATTCTGTCGGCATCTTTAGAAGTTTCTTGCTTCTTAAACAGACACCACCATTACCAACTCTGACGTGTTCGCCGTAATCTGTAATGTACGCATTCTCAGACCAAGCCCAAGGAGCCGCAACATAATCAAAATCCATAAATCTATTATCCCAATTATCTGGACTGTTTGCCCAACCATCGTGGTGAACCAGTAAACTGAAATCCGTATCAATGTGTTTCCAAAGTTCATGGAAAGTGAATCGACTGAATCCAACATAATCTATCTGAGGAATCTCTACGAACCCGGCTGTGTATGGAAGATTCTTTGGGTGTTCATGTGAAAAAAACTTCACCGCACCGTAGTTTATTCCTTCCATGCTTTTCATCATCGCTTCAATGTTCTGGTCTATCTTCACTGAAGTAACGACTGTCAATGTGACTCTTGGTAGATTAAGCATTCTTCATCTTCTCCGTGACATATTGTTGTTCTTTATTTTTAAGTGCGTGATTGGCAATTGTATTTGTGACTTGATCCGCATGTAGATAATTGACCATCGTAATCTTGTCAATCACCTTTGGATTTCCAAACTTCTGTACCATCCTTCTATAAAAATCTCCATCATAAAACCAAGATAAGTTTTCATCAAACCAAACATCAACACCATTGCGAATGGTAAACGCACTTGGAGTCCCTAACAAATTCTTCAAAGCAATATTATCCGAAAGTCTTGGAACATGTTTGTTATAAAGTCTGGCTCTATCCGTTGTATGGAGATAAGAAGTTGCCATCCAATTTACATCTGAAGCGAAATTCTTATCAATTATCTGAAGAGCTTGCTCATCATAAAGGTAATCATCTTGGCATAGGAGTTTGATGATCTCTCCTTCACTCTTTGCAATACCCAGATTCGTATTGGATGTTGGCGATCCTCTCTTCTCAGTGTTCTTGAAATACTTAATGTTAATAACACCTTCCCAAGAATCACAAAGTTTCTCAATGAGGTTGTCTTGTGAATGATCTGTGATGACTGTTTCAAAGTCTTGAAGTGACTGGTGAATAAGTTTGTTAAAGGAAAACTCTAACATATCAACACCGCAGCCGCCCATTTCATAACAAGGAATCGCAACACTAATTCTTGGTGCCATTATCTCTCCTTTTTCCAATAATGTTCTTGGGAGGGATTTACATTATCTATTTTGATTAATTCTTCTGTAATATTATGTTTGATTCTAAAATCATTTACAGCTTGTTTACATCCAGCATGTCCTTCATAATCATCAATTATGCAATAACCCCCAACTGATAACTTATGATACAAATTATCTAAAGAATTAATTGTTGCTTCATACATATCACCATCTAATCTCAATATAGATAATTTTTCTACCGGAGCTGTTGGTAAGGAATCTTTGAACCATCCTTTGATGAAGACAACATTATCATCTAAACAATCAAATAATCTAAAATTGTCTTGAACTTGTTCTAAACTAATAGATAAACCTGGTAATGAATAATGAATGTCTCCTTTGTCGCAAGGATACTTTTCTATATCTGGTGGTGGTAATCCTTCAAAGGAATCAGCCACAAACACTTTCTTATTTATTTGGAGTTCGTCATAGATACACTTTGCCAAAATACACATCCCACCTTTCCAAACTCCAGTCTCAATAAAATCACCATCAATATTATTTTCAATGGTATCTTTAATCAGTTCCTGTAATTTATTCAAACCTGGCCAATCAACAAAAACTAGAAAATTACTTAAATCAGATTTGGACAACCACCTTCCGTTACTTTTTAAAACTTCAGATTTTTCTTCTTCAGTTATTTTTTCTTTCCTCAAAAATTTACTTCGGATGTGTCTGTTCTCAGGGAAATCAATCAACATTTTCTTAACAAAATCAATATTCATTTTACAATCCTCCTTCAAATTTATCTATAACGTACTGATTTTCTTTACGTCTTAATTCTTGGTCTACAATCGTATTTGAAGTTTGACCATCCCATAAAAAATTAACCGCTGTCACATCAATTAATATTTTTGGTAAGCCAAATTTGTCCAACAATGACTTATAATATTCTGCATCTCCAATCCATCTAAGGTTTTCATCTAAATACACAACATCCCGATTTCGTATTGTTAGACCTGTGGGCGAACCAATCGTATTAACTAAATAGATTTTATCATTCAAATGTGGTATTTGGACCTTGAAAAATGTTTTTCTATCTTTAGTATGTATATATGCCGAAACTAACCAATTTGTTTCTTCATCAAAATTTTCGACAATCTTTTCGAGTGCATATTCATCTACCAAAAAATCGTCTTGGTCCAAAAATTTAATGATGTCACCTTTACTCTTTCGTATACCCAAATTTCTATTAGCTGTAAAAAATCCTCTCTTCTCTTCACATCTATAATAGTTAACTTCAATTCTTTCTTTCCATTTGTCACATACAGACTCTATCAAACCATCAATAGAGTGGTCGGTAACAACAACTTCATAGTCTTTATATGTTTGTTTTTCTATTTGTTGCAAAGAATATTCAAGGAATTCCGATCCTCTCCCATTCATCTCATAACAAATAATAGAAATACTAACTTTCATAAATCCCCCCTCATTTTACTAACATCCATTATAACATTTTCTGGCATTGTTTCGTGTAATTTTTCAATCATTGGTTCTATTTCAGGATTGGTTTGCTTTGCAAGTTCATAAATAGTTTTAATATCAGTTCCTAAATTATAAACTCCTTGCTTGTCTTGGTTGATTAGTTTTATCATAAATGAAGCAATTACATTTACATAATCAAAATTTCCGATTTGTGAAACAATGGCTTTATTCCACTTACAAGGTGACGGTTTAAATGAACATCTGAACAATAGAAAATCATTTGATCTTAATTGTACATATCCATCACCAAGTAACTTAGTATAACCATACCAATTATTACAATGAACCGGGACATCTTTTTCTGATGCACCGGGCTTGGAATGAGAATAAACCACATCGGAAGATACATGAATGAATTTCTTGTTTGAAGTCGAACAAAAATCAGTCAAATCACAAACAGACCTATAATTCGTTTCCCAATGTTGTTTTCTATCATTGGAATATGTATCAGTATACCCAACACAATTAAAAATCTCATCATAATTTGTTAGATAATGTTTATAACTGTCAAGATTATCAAAATCTATACCATCTTTTCTTCGACTGATATAATCCCAGTGTGTTTGTTTTGTAATTTCAGACCCCAATAGACCATCTCCGATAACAAGTATCTTACGCATTTAAAAACTCCTTAAACAATTTTCAATGTATTCAAATATTTCATCATTGTAATGTGGTGATGCTCCAACAAAGAACACTTGATCCAAAACCTTATTGGCTTCTGGGTATTCTCTGAAGTCTCCAAGATGTTTATATCCGGGATGGAGTAGTATGTTTCCAGCAAAGTAGTTCCTTGTCTGTATCTTCTTCTCTTCAAGATACGCCACAAGTCTATCCTTTAACTCTTTGTTCTCACAAACAACCGGAGTCCCGAACCATGAAGTCTCAGCACCTGGCAGTTCCATTGGAACTGTAACACCTTCAATATGTCTTTCAAAATATGTTCCAATCAAATATTTACTATCCATTCTTCTCTTATGGATTTCATCAAACTTCTCCATCTGAACCAATCCGATTGCACCTTGCATATCAAGAGGCTTCAAATTATATCCGATGTTTGTGAACAGATATTTATGATCTATGATTCCATCATATCCGTCAAGCCATTTATCAAAACGGTTTCCACAACTTCCATTTGGAATCAAGTTACCAGCACCAACACAAAAACAATCTCTTCCCCACCAAGCAAAGCTTCTAGTGAGTCTGATAAGTTCTTTATCGTCTGATACAACCATTCCACCTTCACCAGTTGATATATGGTGGGATGGATAGAACGAATGAGAGGATGCCACGGCATATTCATTCAGATACTTTCCTTTCCATTTACTACCAACACTATCACAGTTGTCAAGAACCAATTTGATATTATGCTTCTGACAAATTTCTGTAAGTCTATCAAAGTCAAATGGGTTTCCCAAGACAGGAGAAGCAACTATTGCTTTTGTCTTATCTGTAATCTTTGACTCAATCAAATCAAGATCAAAGTTCAATGAGTCCATCTCAATGTCAACGAAGACTGGCTTCAAGTTATTCTGAACAATCGGAGCGAGTGTTGTTGGGAATCCTACCACAGAGATAATCATTTCATCATCGTCTTGCCAATCAAAATATTTCTTCAAAGCCGCAAACATTACAAGATTGGCACTTGAACCTGAGTTCACCATCACACCATACTTCTGATTGATCTTGCGAGAAAAGACATTCTCAAAAGTCTTCACCTTCTCACCAGAGGAAAGCCAATCACCAACAAGCAATGATTTGATTGCTTCGATGACTTCTTGTTCTTCCCAATAAGGTCCTGAATAATAGATAGGAGTCGCACCAGGTACAAACTTCCTATTACTATTGTAGACATACTTCAAGACATTGAACTCTTCGCCCAATGTCTTAATCAATTCTCCGATATAAGTATTCACATCTTTAGGCATTAAATTCTCTCCAATAGGTTATACTTTGGTTGTTGTCTGATTCTTGATGCATGGTCTACAACCATTCGCATATCAATCTTGTGTTCGTTGATTGGATTCAGTTCATTATAAACATAATTTATTTCGGGCATGAACCTATAATGTTTTACCCCAGCCATTTCTAACATTGGAAACATAAAAGCAACATCACCGCTCCACTGCCAATAGTCACCATTCTCATCTCTCAAGTCTTCTTCTTTGATTGCTCTCCAAAGGAATGCTCTCCATGTTCTAAGGTGGGTAGCCATCATTCGGTTCGTCCGCAAGTTTGCAATGTCCGTCTGAGGAACTGCGAAACCAGGTTTCCCTGTTTCATAAACAAAACTTCCGTTGGCAATCCAAACTTCTTGGTCTTCATAGACCTTATTGACTCTTTCAAACACTTTATCGTCTGGTAAGAAATCATCACCATCGACCTCAACCATAACTTCATTATCATCAACATCTGGATTATGTCGGATGCTCTTATCGAAGTTACCGATTTGATACACCTTCTTATCATTGTCAGGCATCAGAACGAATCTTGAGTCTCCTTCAATCATCGCTTTCACGACTTCAACAGAATTATCTGTCGATTTATCGTGTGTGATGTAACAAGTCCAATCCGTAAAAGTTTGACTTTGAATTGATAGAATACATCTTGGTAGATAGTGTTGAGCGTTATAAAAACCCATTAATATTTTCATAAGTATTTCCTCAATACCTTTTCGGTATATCCTTTAATTTGAATGTTGTTGGTTAATATCCATTCTATTGTTACAATGCTATTTTCTAAATACCAATTCTTTAATTCTCCTTCTCCTTGTCGGATTGTGTACGAAGGAAACGCATTATCTATAATTGAAATCATTCCAACCAAGTCTTGAATGAATACTTTTTCAATGTAAGAAATGTTAACGTAATCTCTATTGATTTTGTCTTTGCTATAATCAACAATGGATACCAAATCATCAGCATCTAATATGGCTCTTAGTATTCCTTTGTAAATGACAAACTTATTACCAGACACAATGTTATCTCTCAAAGAATGCACAAGGTTATTTTTATTACCACCATGACCAATAACTTGAGGAATCCTATAAATGATGTAGTCCTTTGTACGGGCGGCGATCAGTTTCTCCATTTCGGTTTTGTGGGTATAATAATCATTAGACATTGAAGGCGATAAGATGCTTGTGAAATAAATCAATTTCTTATCTGGATTAAGGTCTATTATATCCAGTAATAATTTGGCTTCTCTTCTGAATGCATTATCATCCGTTTCCTTTGAATTGGATACACCCGAAACAAAGATCACAAACCTTTCGTGGTCGAATTTACTATCCTTAAAAGCTTTTGCTATCGAACCATTACCTACGATCATAATCCAATCTCCTTAATCCAACTCTTAACAATTTTATTCTTGTCAAACTCATACTCAACGTTCAGATAGTTCTTTCCTTCGAGAGTATGAATTTTCTTTCCAGCCATTTTAGCTTCACCAAGGACATAAGGAGCGCATTCTCTAATGGATGAAAAGTACAAGTCCGTAAACGAATCATACATTTTCTGCTTGTCGTCTTGAAAGCCCATATGAACGACTCGGACACCATCCACTAACGGACTAACAAAATCCTGCCAATACCACTGTTCTGATATGTTTCCAAATATTAAAACCTTTTCACAACCATCATCCAATGCTCTCTGAATAGAAACATGGACTTGTTTGTTCTTATCTATAGAACTGATAATTCCCCCAATTTTTCCATCCACTTTGTTTACCTTCAATTCATCCAGAATATTTGGAAGGATAAAATATGGGTACTGAACGTTATGAAACTTTCTTTGATGTTCACTTACATAATGGATTTTATCAAACACATCATATTGGATTTTATTTAGAGGAAATATATCCTGTTCATGTGAACTGAAAATAATCTTTTTAACGTCTGGTCTTTCACGAAACACACTTATCAGATGAATAATCAACACATCATCTTGTTCAAAATAAATCTTTTTTTCAGTAGCCAATACAGATTTACATTTATCAAGATGCCATGAGTGAGGACCATAAAAAACCGTCGAACATCCAACTTCGTTTAAAGCATTTGTCAGATTGATAAAAGCCGTCGTAGAACCTCCTGCGTGACTCACACTAGAGTATATTCGTACCATAAGAACTTCCCCCTAAATAAAATCCAGCATGTTTCTTTTTTATGTAATTCTTAACGTTTTTCAACTTTGCACTTGGCCCATGAACTTGTGAGAACTGAGTTGACCCCTGTCGGTAGAAAAGATGGGTTGAATTACATTTCTTAAACTTAAACCCCGCTCTTGCAGCCCTCATCCAAAATTCATAGTCTTCCCAACCATCTATCATTGACTCATCATACCCACCGACTGATTCCCAAATCTCTTTGCGATACATAGAGGAACAATGAATGAATGGACTTCTTCTCAAAGTTTCGATGTTGAATTCGGGCCATTCGATTTCCTTATTAGTGGCACCGAACATTAACGAATTGTTATATGAAACATCAATGCTATACATCAGCATGTTGTTGTAGTTATCTTGTAGATAGTTTGGTGGTAATTTGTCGTCGCTGTCGAGGCAGACAATGATATTTCCATTTGTTCTTCGGATGCCTTCGTTGCGAACAGCCGAAAGCTTTGAGTTCTTTTCCATCTGATATATTGAGAATCCAAACTCTTTGGAAAGATTGATCGCAATATCGAAAGAATCATCTGTACTGCAATCATCGACGACCATTACTTCCATATCAATTGTTATCCAATTGCTATACAGCGATTCAATAGCTTCTCTAAGATATTTTCCGTGGTTGTAGCAAGGGATGATAACTGATAATTTATCCATGAATCATTTATTCTCCAACATCAAATTTATCTTAGCTTCTAAAACTCCTGCGTCAATCTCAAAACGATTCGGATTACTACCACCACAAGCATTGTAATACATTCCTTTTTGCTTTGCTAACCAATAATAGTGTGGTGGTATTGATTTGGTGCTATGAAGTTCTAACAATCTACAATCAGAACTACTATACATTATGTTTGCCAAACCCGCACCATGTAGTCCAATAATATTCTTGGCATTTCTAAAGTATGAAATTTGTTCTTCCACTGTTAAATCTGCACAATCTATACATTCAAATTCATACTTATCTAAAACTGGTTGAATTGTTCCCATGTTTTGAATGCTTCTTGGTCTTGATGGGTTTCTTGTGATAAAAATGTTCTCTGAAGTCTGATTCAAATTGATTGCATCCATATCATAATTGTCTACAATTTGAGAGAAAATTGGCAGACGGTTTGGAACAGTCTTCGCGAAGATGACTTTCTTACATTCAATAATTTCATTTGGTTTTTGAAATATGAAATTCAAATCTTTCATATACTTATTATTTTCAATCAGAAAATTGAACGGAGGAAATCTTTGTAAGCATTCTGAAACAATAATTGGAACGTTTCTTGGAAACCATTTATGCAACACAAATATCTGACCAAGTAGATCGTTATGCAAATGCCAATAATTCGTTCCAGCATATCTAAGATTAAAAGAAAATGCCAAATCTAATTTTGTAGCACATTGATGTTGACAAATTTGATTTGTTGCTGATTCGTCTGGTTGTGGTATACGACTTTCCAAATGACTCATAACTGAAGATTCAATGATATTCCCTTCTTCAGTTATGGCCCACCCAACGGGAAGGATTTTAACAGGCTTATCATAATAGAATAAGAACCCTTCTTGGATAACGTCATTAACTTCTTTGAACCTTTCTGTAAACTCTATATCATCAGAACTAGTATCCAACATCTTGAATGGGAAACACTTCTCATAATACAAACAGTGTGGTTTTTTATTTACTGGAATCAACATTCAATATTCCTCCATATACAAATAATAACATCTTCTCTTCAATTTGTCAATATATTCTTTTTTCAAGTTCCATTCTGATATCTTGAAGCTTGTTAAACTCTTCAAATAAAACTGGGAAGGGTTTGCCAAATACCCTTCCCAGTCTATTGTCTAAAAATTAAACAAGCTCATAATTTTTAGTGATCTCAGCCACACGAGTCTTGCTCAAACCAATCTTAGCTGCGATCTGTCTGGTTGACATACCCTTGACATGGTACATCTTCAAAATCCTCTCATTGCGTCTTTCCATCTGTCTCTCAGTCATAATAAACGACCTCCATCAAAAAATGTTGATAAAATAAAACACCTCTCAAAACAACATATAAATGATAACATCTTCTTTTCAATTTGTCAAATGGTTTCTCTCAAAAAGCTTGAGGAATTCATACCGATCAAATGTCCTCTATCTTTTATAGTCTGAATAACATCATCAATATGGACTGGTGTATAGTTAGTCATTTCCATTCCAGCATTGAACAT
>Ga0307377_10004689_pt1 | contig 14884 bp, 12 predicted proteins | sample TR3MG_FD_202535 | JGI IMG/M metagenome (GOLD analysis project Ga0307377, IMG submission 202535) | Soil microbial communities from Risofladan, Vaasa, Finland - TR-3 | ecosystem: Environmental > Terrestrial > Soil > Coastal area > Acid sulfate soil | place: Finland: Risofladan, Vaasa | collected... | reverse complement strand
CAATAAATCATATGGGTATCCGCCATTTTCCAATTTCTATGATACTTGAAAATATCAGGAAACTCTATTGTCAATATCTTGATCAAACCAGGAAACAGTAATTTGTCGCCAGAATATCTATCAATGAACCCATCTCTCAGAAAGACCTTACACATTTGATATTTTGAATATTGTCGTTTCTGAATCAAATTATCAATGAAAGGATAGTTATCAATAGCAAAATCAATACAATCTTGCTTTTTATCGTCCATTAATAATCCGCATAAATGTTTAATTATTAAAGATTTATCCATTGCAGAAGCGTTTTTTATCATAGCTTAACTGGTTCATAAACATACCTTACGCTGGCAAAAAGCCATAATTTGCGGTGGCAGACAAGGTAATAGTTGAAATGGGTGCCGGAGATGATCATAACAATTATTCAATTATAATATTAAAGAAAAACACTTGTATTTATTTTTATTGAATCAAATCCATAAACCGGGGAATAACATTGTTCCCAGTTAAGTAAATATTTGAACCCGTATTTACTTTTAACGGGATCAAGCATATCTGAAATTGCATCAAGTTGTTTTTTATAAACGGAAATGCAGAACTGGGAAATAATGCTCCCTATCTTCTTCATTTCTATTTGCTTTAGAATAAAGTCATCAAGATCACAGCGGATCAGTTGCTCATAAACATTGAATACTTTAGCCCCATCAACATATTGTCCATCATCTGCGAGAACGTCCATTCTTTCCAATTCTGAAATGTTATCAAAGAAGGAAACAGGAATGGAAATCGGAATGAATAGTTGTTGACTATCGTTGTTCTCAATTAGTTTGAACTCATCATGGAGTTTTGAAAAATTGAATTCATTAAAATATTGATAGTAATGTCCTGCTGCAAAAAGATTACTTTTCATTTTCTTGCGTTTTTCTTCAAATACCTTTTCATACAAGGCGTGAAATTGCTTTTTAACCAAGATTTCTTTGTAATCATTGTAGATTTCCTTGTCAGTTTGTTGAACTTTATAACGAGTATCTGAACCATAAATCGTACTGGTTTTATCGCAGTCAAATAAATAGACGATGCAATTTTCTTTTGAAGCATTACGGTTAATGCGGCCAGCCAATTGTTCATCGCTGTCAATCAGTGAACGGTCTTTAAATCCCAAATCCATATCGATATCAACACCAGCCTCAACTACCTGGGTCGAGACAACAATCACTTTGGAAAATTCTTCTTTTTTGATTGAATTGATAATTTCTTTTCTCCTGAATTCGAGAATGTCGCCGGAAAGCAGAAGAATCTTATAGTCCTCAAAACGGCTGTCCTTGTTAATAATGCTAAAGAATGATGCTGCTGTTTTCTTTGTAATAAATTCGATCAGGACTTTTACACGATCATCATTTATCAAGGCGTATTGCTCAGCTTTTTCGATCATGAAATCGGATAGGTCAGAAAGGTAGCTTTTTTTCTCTTCTTCATTTTCCGGTCTGCTCTTATCAGCTAACGTGAAATCAAATGAAACTCGGCCGGCAAAATTGGGGTTTGTAAAATAATTTTTCCGATTGGAGATTAATGAAACGAAAGTTCCTTTAAGGTTTTCATGCAGTGCATCAATTTTGGGCAATGTTGCCGACATGATTAAAACACGAATGTTAAGCAATTTGGCATAGTTAGCAAGAAAATATACAATTTTATCCCAATGCTCTGGGTTATAAGTTTGAATTTCATCAATGATTACAATCGAATTGCTCAGCCTGTGTAAAAGGTAATTACTCTCTTTTTCGTTACCTTTTAAAATATCGAAAAACCGAATGTGAGACAATAGAGCAATCGGGTAATTCACAAAAAGGTTGTCGATAAATAGTCGGTTTTCACTTCCATAGGCTCCTTCAGCTTTTTCATGAAATCCCGCTTTTGAGTGAAGTTGAATGATCGTGTTGTTATCAATCTCTAAGGATTCTCTTATCGATTTAAATGTTTGTGTGATTAAAGTAGTGAACGGAAAGATATAGAAGACTTTATTTAATGAAGTATCAATACTTAATAACTCAGTTGCAAAAGCCAATGAAAGATTCGTTTTTCCAGAACCTGTTGGTGCTTCAATGTAAAAGCAATGGTAGTTTGAGTGTTCCCTTAAATTGAAGATCATTTCGGCAGTAAGCTTTTGCCTGAGAATATTCAAATTTTGGTTGTTACGATCATTCAAAGTTTCGAATGGGATACCTTGGTAATGAGCTAAATTGGAATACAAATCTTTATTGTAGGATTTAACTTTTCTGAAGCGTTCAATCATGCTTTCTTTTTCACCTAGTCCAAACGTGCCAAATTCGTTGATTTTGACTTTCGACATGAATTCGTTTGTTGCATAAAAATCGGAAGCAGTCAATAAGGAGTAGAGAAGTTTGGTTGCTGCAAATAAATTGAAATAGACTTCTGGTTTATCAACCATATCTCTAAATCCATTCAGGATGTCTTGTGCCCTAATAAAAAAACTTTTGCAGAAAACCTCATCTAATTGAATGTTGTATATTTTTAAAAACGAGTAACAATCATCAACTTGCTGGTCATTGAAATCCAACGATAAATCAATTTTCGGATTATGGTGTTTAACTATTGCACTGGAAAAAAGCAGCACAATAAAATAAATAAGCAATTTCTCATCCTCATTCAGCTTTCCGTTTTCGAAAATCCTTTTAAAAAAGATATTGGAAAAAAGATAGGCTCCCAAAAATGAGTGCTTGGATTGAATGGAAATGTTTTTATCCTGATCGAATAATTCATTCTCCATTTTAAGAGCCTGAAAGTTCGGGTTTACCTTGCCTAAATCGTGATAAACAATTGCACTAAGAAAAGCTTCTTTGAAAAGATTGCCCCATTCTTCCTGATTCCTGACAGGTATGATTTGAATCAGGCTTGCTATTTGAGAATTAATTACCTCTTCCAAGCCATGTGCATAAATAAGCTTTAAGCAATAATCCGACACCAGTTTTGAATGTTCAAAAAGTGATTCCTTTTGCTGGTTGTCGTGCGACAAATGGGCAAAATATGTTTTCTGTAACTCAGCAAAAATTACAAGGAGACCTGTTGAAGTATCTTTAAAACAGTTGAATGATTTCATTGCTTGACAGCTTGTATAACGGATATGATTCAGGTAAAACGTAGTCTTGTTTTAGTTCCCAATTTGTGAAAGCGAAATCTTTGTATTCGTATTGAAATAACGGGGCTTCAATATAACCAATTGGCAGGCGTTCGAAATACATATACTTGTTCCCGCTTAAAGATAGGACACTAGGGCGAAAACGTGCATTTATCTTTCCTTCTTTTACGGTCTCTTCCTTTATGAAAAGACTGTCAATTTTGAAAACTTTATCAGAAGAGAAGGGTTCACAATCGTATTCAGTAAAATTATCCCACCAAAGAGAGAACTCATTTTTACCCATATACGGCAAGTATTCAGCCTGGCAATTCTTCAGGTAGTTATAGATTTTAGTATCCAGCTCTCTTTCCATATTAAGCATAATCCAACATTTGAAAGCCGGAGCGACTAAAATCTGTTCGGTTACCATCAGGTTCCCCCCTTCTTCTTCACTTGCCAACCCTGTTGTGTTATTGTATTTGATTATGGTTTTGGAGAAGTTCCCGTTTTCGTGGTAACTTTTCCAATCTTCTTCCAATGGGGCAATCGACACTGGAACTGACTTCAGATTCTTATAATATTCCGGCAATTCTCCATGTTTTTGAAATCCTTTTTCACCAATGATAGCCCCCAATATTCCTAGCAGTGCAGGCTTGTGAAGCATATTGAAGGTAAAGTAGATCGGATCGTTGGTATCAGGTTTTTTCAGAAAGCCAAAATCCGATTTAATATTGATCGATACAATTTTTTCCATACGTCAAATGTTAAAAACCTGACAAGTTTCCGAAACCTGTCAGGTTTGTTCTGTTAAATGTCCTTAATTGCTGCCTTTAGCGGTTCATTTGTTACCGCTATTGAAGCTTTATTCAAGTAGATTTCGACAGATTCAATGTCTGAATTATTACTATCAATAACAAATTTCAATTCGCTCAGATCGAGTTGTACTTTCCCATCCACTTTCTCTTTGTTCATTTTCATCAACTGTGTAAAATTGGGAAGTACCAACTTAGAGTTTTCTTTTAAGGTAACCCATATCAGCAATTCATTTTCGCATCCGGCCTTTGCAGCTGAATCATAGTAGGTGACACCTTTTTGAAGTGCTTCTTTCAGTTTTACAATGTCATCACTTGAAAGTTCTTTTGCATCTTTTCCGGCAAGGCTAACTACTTCTTCCAGATTCTTTGGATTAACGGAGAAATGGTGCAGATAGTGACCTTCGTGTAACCGGCTTTGACGACCCAGTGTTGTAGCAGTGTTATCCTCGCTTGCTTCATTCGGGTTGCGAAATGGTGACATAATCTGTTCCGAATAGAAATTATTCTCATGCCAGAGATTTACTCCATGAGTGATTTGAACAGGACCGTGTACCGAGATTGCTACATTTTTGGTTTTTGATTTCCGCGCAAAAGTTGCTCCAAAAAGTCGAATGTCAATACAGTTTAACAAGTCTTTGGCAACAACTTTTCTGTCTATTGCATCTTTATTTTCCGGGAATGTGGCGGAATAAGCATCATCCAAACTATACGGAATGAAATCTTCGTTAAACCGCTTGAAATAGAAAACTTTTTCTATCGGATAATTTTCTTTTAGAAAATTTTTAACGGCATATTTCAAAGCCTTGTCCGTAGCATAAACTACTCCATTGGGTAAGGTTCGGGGTTGTCCCGAAAAATCAGCGTTATAATTAGCATTTATAGCTTTAACTATTACTGCACCGAAAATTCTTTTTGAATAAGTCATATCATTTTGTTTTAAAAGTTACTATTGTTCTTTTTTGAATAATGAGTCAGAGAAATAACCGGCCAAAATCATTGGCAGGTGTTCTTTTATATTTGTATTTACCGGGATGAACCCCATCACTTCGCTCATCAGTTTGTCAAATCCGTATTTTGCCGGGTATAAAACGAACTCATGCTTATACATGCTGAATGTATTGGCAATGGCTTGTTTAAATTGTACTGGGTCTGTTTTTTGAAGAAATGGTTCAAGCAAAGCATGAGTTCGGTTTGCCGATTTGCTTTGCACTAAAAGTTTCCATATTACTTGCCCTGCTGCAAAGGCGAACTCATCATCTGATTCGATGTGAAGTGATTCAGTTTGGGCAACATTCCGAAGCTTCTTTTGTAATTCTACTGTTTTATTTGCCATATTATTTGTTTTAAAATGGTTATCCAAAAGTGGTTGTAAGCCAAACCAGATGCTTAGCTTTTTCCGTATTTGATATGTTTTTTTAAATTCTTCATCATGACGGAGATCATCAAGAATAGAATCCCTGATCATTTCATCAATCATGATCATGGTTATTTCCTGATGTTTGGACTTATAAATGAAATCATACCAAGCCCGTCTGTATTTATACAAAAGGTTATAGATGATGTCAGTTAAGCCGTATTCCGGTTTGATTTCTAAGTCGTCAAAATACTTAATCCATAAAGAACCCGATTTTGTTTCTTGAACAAGTTGCTTGTTGAAAATCTGGTTAACGATCTGAAATTGAAAATCAAATATGCTATCTTTTTGACTTTCAAAATAAATTGCTGGTTCAATTCCAAATAACTCTTTAATTTCAAAATCTTCGCCTTCCCTGTTTTTAATGGTGTATTTAAACATGGGAATAAAATCCAAGTCAATGATTTGACCTTTCTGAACAAACAACAGGTAGAAATTTTGAAGATTGGTTTTCCGCAAGTTGAGCAATAACCGAATAATCTCGGAATATCCAACAGCTCGATCAGTGTTAAATAATTTTACAACATCTGCATTTAGGTTTGCCTCATCTTTATCTACAAAAACAGGAAGAGGATTGGGCAATTGTTTGTATTTCTGCAATTGATAGAATTTCCAAATTAGTTGTGCGTCTTCACCATGAATTCGGAAATTATATTTAAAGCTGGCCGATTGATGCTGTAAGAACCGTTTCTTTTCATTAAATGTATTAAGGCTATCGCTTATGCCAAACACAATATCCTGATAGTTTGTATTATACTCTGCTTTATTGAAAACATTTTGACTCACATATTTCAAATATGGTTTTCTGAATTCATCCAAAGGAGGTTCTTTTAAAAAGAAAACAATCGCATAAGCGTCTTTTAACTCATAAAATCTGATTTTGTCCAGAAGATCCCAAAAGTTTTTTATGAGATAATTCTTAAAAGCTTCAAACCATACTCGAGGTTGTCCATCTTCTACAAACTCTTCGGCTCTTTTGAGGTATTGTTTGGTCAACTCGTTAATGATTCCTTCTTTACCGACAATTGTTCCATCTTTCCTTGTTTTTTGAATATTATCAATAATCCCTTTTTTCGTAAATCCCAGTGCAAATGGAGAACATGTAACATTAAAAATCTTTAAGATTGGGTTGAATATCTTATTTTTATCGACAGGTTCTGACGCTTGCAAAACCATTCGGCAATGTTCAAAGAACGGATTTATTTCCTCTTTTTTCGTAAAAAGGCCAATGTCTTCTTTTAAGATATCCCCATTCTCGTCCACATTTCTCAGGTCGTATATCCCATCATTCAATCCAATATCAAGAGCGATGTAAATACCTTCTTTAAGCTTTGCCCCTTCTTCAAATAAACCGGGAGCCTGCTCTTGAAGTATTTCCACAAATTGGCAGATTTCTTTAATCATATTTGTTTAGTTATTGTGTTCATCATTAATTGTCTGAAGGTTAATTCATTAAAATTTCCTGAAATAGTAATATACCATAAAATTGATAATTATTATTTTCATATAAAAGCTACCTTATCGCCCCAAATCCAATCCCTGTTGAGTTTCCTAATCCCACGTTCCAGGCAAACAGTTTTGTTTCGGGTTTGCCCTTCATTATCACGGAGCACCAGTTTGCCCTGTTATGAATACCGTTATAATTCACCATTTTACTTCCGGCTTTACGATAGCCTGTGTCAAAATTTATTTCCATCGTATCATCTTTCAACCCGGCCTGTTCCATCTTTGTCAGCAGTGTCTCCTTTAAATATGAACCTGCACGTGGATCATTGTAAAGTATATGATCTATCTTTTCTCCGTTCTTCCGCTTGATAAAAACAGGGCTTCCCGGGAAAAACAGTTCCCTCGCGGAAAGATCGGGATCCTCCTGCATAACAATCTCGCTGACTTCCAAACCGTTAAACATTGTCCTGTCGGTTTGTACTCCTGATATAAGCTTTTGTATAAGTTCAGGGTAATGCGAGCTGAAGAAAAAAGATATCCCGTTTTCAAAAAGAAGTCCGGATTTTGTCACCTTACCTCCTTCAAATCGTGAAAATGAAAATAACGATACTTTCCCGTGCTCTTCATTCCACCCAAGCCATTTGTGAATAGTCCCGACAAGCAGGTGTTGGTGATTGAATGGTAATGGATTTTTGGGTGCAGTAATCGATAAATGAATTCTCATAACATAATAAAGTTTAACATTTTCAGAAATTATTTTTCTGCAGAACTCTCCAAGTTAAGAAATTTTGTTTAATCACAGTGTAAAAATTCTTGCTTTTTTTGTACACTACTGACCAGCAAAATAATAAAGATGCAATCCAAAATGAATTGCATCTTTAAATTATCTTCGTCCTAATATTAAACTGATACTGTAATTATCTGTTTGACCTTCGATTATACAACTCCTTCCAGTTTTCCGTACTTCCCTCTGCTTCGGGTTGGCTCCTGTCAGAAGCTTTTCTTTCCAGCTTTTTAATTACAACCTCACGGACTCCCCTGTCCTCACCCTTGCTGTGTTCAACATAATCAACCCATGCTACGAACCTGTTAATCCGATTAGGTATTAGTGCCGGAATGTGAATAAACTCAGGATCATCATCATATAATGTATAATTGTCATGATTCTGCTCCCATACATCAACCCAATAATCTTTTTGGGCTAGGCCGGAAAACACAACGATACCATAAGAATCGGTAAAGCCTTCGTAAACTATGTTTGTCTGGTTAACCCAATCAAGTTCTAAAGGATAGAGAATTACGCTGGCATTTGGAACTGGAACTGGATTAAATTCATCCCATTCCCAAACTTCTATTTCAAGAAGTGTTGGAATCTTAACATCAAGAATTACTGATGCCTTACTTTCTAAACCACTTTTCGAAATTGCTGTTAATATCACTTCAAATGAACCATTTGCGGTAAAAATATGACTTGGGTTAGTCTCATGAGAGATGTAGCCATCGCCAAAGTCCCATTCAAAACTCTTTGCATTGTTAGAATTATTGTCAAAAAACACCTCTTGTCCAACCTCTGGAGTACCAGGAGTAACAGAAAAATCAGCCTCTGGTGTTGATTCGCAGGAAAATAGAAAAAGTGGCAATACGAGTGCGAGGTATAATATTCTTTTCATTTTAATAGTTTTAAAAGTTCTGTGAAATCAAACTCAAAATACGTGCCAGAAATTACTATCTTTGCACACCATTAAAAACAGGTGTTTAGATATGATAAAGATAAGTTTTCCAGATGGATCTGCAAGAGAATATGAAAATGGAATAAGCAGTCTCAGTATTGCAGAACAAATTAGTCCTCGGTTAGCAAAAGAGGTATATGCTGCCACAGTGAACGGAGAGATATGGGATTTGACACGACCTATAAACAGTGATGCAACACTGAAGCTTCATAAATGGGAAGATGAAGAGGCAAAACATGCATTCTGGCACTCTTCAGCTCACCTGATGGCTGAAGCTCTGGAATCATTATACCCGGGTATGAAATTTGGTATTGGTCCGGCTATTGAGAATGGTTTTTACTATGATGTTGATCCTGGTGAAGGGAAAGTTATCACAGAAGCAGATCTGCAGACTATTGAAAACAAGATGAAAGAGCTGGCAGGCAAAAACCTCACTTATAACAGAAAAGAGGTTAGTAAGAAGGAGGCTCTTCATATCTTTACAAAGAAAGATGATGAGTACAAAACTGAACTTATCAGTGAGCTTGAGGATGGTACAATAACAGTCTATACTCAGGGAAACTTTACAGACCTTTGCCGGGGGCCACATCTCCCTTCGACAAATCCTCTGAAAGCTATTAAACTGCTGAGTATTGCCGGCGCATACTGGCGTGGAAATGAGAACCGCAGGATGTTAACAAGGATTTATGGCATTACTTATCCAAAACAGAAGCTATTGGATGAATATCTGGTACTTTTGGAAGAGGCAAAAAGACGGGATCACCGAAAGATAGGCAAAGAACTGGAACTGTTCACTTTCTCCCAAAAAGTAGGAATGGGACTTCCATTATGGCTACCTAAAGGTTCAGAGATCAGGCAGAATCTTATTAATTTTCTGACTGGTGTTCTCAAAAAAAGAGGATATAAAATGGTTACTACACCGCATATCGGAAATGTAAACCTGTACAAAACTTCAGGCCATTTCGAAAAATATGGTGCTGACTCTTTTCAGCCCATTTCAACCCCACAGGAAGGAGAACAGTTTATGCTCAAACCCATGAACTGCCCACATCACTGTGAGATTTACAATGCTACCCCCCACTCTTATAAAGATATGCCGCTCAGGATGGCGGAATTCGGAACAGTTTACAGGTATGAACAGAGTGGTGAATTACATGGACTTACAAGGGTAAGAAGTTTCACTCAGGATGATGCCCATCACTTTTGCAGACCAGACCAGTTAAGAGATGAGTTTAAAAGCATTATTGACTTGATATTATACATATTTAAGATTCTTAATTTCAATGACTTTACTGCTCAGGTCTCTTTGAGAGACCCCGAAAACAAGCAGAAATATATTGGATCTGATGAAAACTGGGAAAGAGCGGAACGCGATATAATTGAAGTTGCTGCTGAAAAAAATCTTGTAACAACCGTAGTTACCGGTGAGGCAGCATTCTATGGTCCTAAACTCGATTTCATGGTACGGGATGCCATCGGACGAAAATGGCAATTGGGTACAATACAGGTTGATTACAACCTGCCCGAGAGGTTTGATCTTACATACAATGGTAACGATAACCAGAAACATCAGCCGGTTATGATCCACAGGACAATATTTGGATCGATGGAACGATTTGTTGCAGTCCTGATTGAAAATACAGCTGGAAAATTTCCACTATGGCTTGCCCCGGAAAAAGCAGTCATATTACCCATAAGTGAAAAATTCAATGATTATGCCGGAAAAGTTTTGGAAATCCTAAATAATTCCGATATTTGCACATTAATTGATGAACGGAGTGAAAAGATAGGTAAGAAGATCAGGGATAATGAATTAAAGAGAATTCCATACCTTCTTATTATAGGTGAAAAAGAGATTGAAAACGGAACTGTTGCTGTTAGAAAGCAAGGAGAAGGAGATAAAGGGAGTATGAAAACAGAAGAATTTATTAGTTTTATAAATTCTGAGATAAAAAGGGAAATTGCATTTTAATGCACTATAAGTAATCTTAGTACTAACAAAAAATAGGAGGAAGAAACTATAGTTTTACCAATGAGGCGAAGCCCGGCAAGGGTTACCCAGCCGGCTCACAAAATTAATCACAGGATCCTTGCAAAAGTGGTCAGAGTAATCGGCGAAGAAATCGAAGCTGACGTGATGAGTATCCAGGATGCTCTTAGACTGGCAGATAACTTAGAACTTGATCTTGTAGAAATTTCTCCAAGTGCAGATCCGCCTGTATGCAGGATTGTTGATTACCAAAAATTCCTTTATCAGCAGAAAAAGAAGCAAAAAGAGATGAAGGCCAAAACCGTAAAGGTTGTTGTTAAAGAGATTAGGTTTGGCCCAAATACTGATGATCATGATTATAACTTTAAGCTTAAACATGCAATGAAGTTCCTGGAAGAGGGAGCAAAAGTTAAAGCTTATGTGTTCTTTAAAGGAAGATCAATTTTATTTAAGGAACAAGGTGAAGTGTTATTATTGCGTTTTGCCAACGACCTTGAAGAATATGGGAAGGTTGAACAACTTCCCAGACTTGAAGGTAAACGGATGATAGTATCCTTTTCACCAAAAAAGAAAAAATAATATTTATTTTATTTGATATAGAGAAATGCCAAAAATGAAGACAAATCCGGGTGCCAAGAAAAGATTTTCTTTTACCGGAACAGGAAAAATCAAGCGTAAACATGCATTTAAAAGCCACATCCTGACAAAAAAATCAACAAAACGTAAGAGAAATCTTACTTATACAGGTCAGGTTCACAAAACAGATCTTAACAACGTTAAGCTGTTACTAGCTAGTAAATAATTATTAAACGCTTTGATAAAATTAATTATAGTATTAACAGATTGTTCAGCCAAAAAGAGTTCGCCAGCTGGCGAACCGCTGACTTTCAAAAAAAATGAGTTATGCCAAGATCAGTAAATGCTGTTGCTTCGAGAGCCAGGAGAAAAAAGGTTCTTAAGCAGACCAAAGGAAACTTCGGTGCCAGAAAAAATTTAATAACAGTTGCAAAAAATACTCTCGACAAAGGACTAGGGTATGCATACCGCGACAGAAAGAGAAAGAAAGGCCAATTCAGGGCTTTATGGATTCAAAGAATTAATGCAGGTGCCCGTCAGTTTGACATGAGCTATTCTGAATTTATAGGGAAAGTTGCCAAAAAGGGAATCACCCTTAACAGAAAAACCCTTGCTGACCTTGCAATGAATCATCCGGAAGCTTTTAAAGCAATCGTTGAGAAAGTAAAGTAAGAAATAATAACTTCCAACTACCTCACCTTCATAAACATCCTGCTCCACCTGATCCTCTTCAACCCTTCAGCTTCTTTGTTGAGTGATAACCAGATGAACTTAGGTTTACCAACAATGTGATCTTCCGGTACAAATCCCCAATATCTTGAATCTGCAGAATTATGCCGGTTATCTCCCATCATCCAGTAATAACCCATCTTAAAAGTATATTTGTCAACCGGTATATCATTTATATAAATAATATCTCCTTCAACCCTCAGATCATTTTCCTCATAGACGTCGATTATCTGTTCATAAAGACAGAGATTGGTTGTATCAAGATTAACAGTTATTCCTTTCTCAGGCAACCATATCGGGCCATAATTGTCTTCATTCCATCCATAGTATGAACTGAATGGGAAAATATGAGGAGCAAATTCCCCCTTTCTCGCGATAACTGCAGAAACCTCAGTGACATTTGAAAACCGTGAAATAATTTCTGCATTTGGTAAGGTTAAAGGTAGCAGATAGGCTGCCCCGGAAATCATCATCTGGTCAGCCTTGTTGATATCCATTCGTTCAAAGGCCTTAGGATTAATAGTTGTTCCGTTCGTGTTTACAACATATGTGGTCTGTTGTGTATTGTTGTCTGGAACAATTTTCCCGTTTACATAAAGCACTCCCGATATAATAGTTATAGTATCGCCAGGAATACCGATACATCTTTTTACATAATTATCCCTTCTGTCAACAGGACGATATATTACAGTAAATCGCTCCCAAATATCTTTCCGTGCCTGCTGTTTATAATATTCATCAGACTTTAGAGCGCCTCCCCCATAACTATCCCTCATTTTCAGATCTCTTGCGGTCCTTCTGACAATCTCATAATAGCTGGTAGACTGTTCCTCAACAACAACAGTATCTCCTGCAGGAAAATTAAAAACAATCGGATCGTTATTTTTCACTGTACCACATCCAATCAGACGTTTATATGGCCAAATAACCAGATTAGACCACGATTTGCCATTGGTTAATGGCATTGTATGCTGAGTGAATGGAAAAGCAATCGGAGTATTAGGCATCCTGGGGCCATAAGCTAACTTACTAACAAAAAGATGATCTCCCACCAAAAGTGATTTCTCCATAGAAGGTGTTGGAATACGGTAATTCTGAAATAGAAAAATATTTATAAGCGAGACAGCAATCACTGCAAAGATCAATGCATCAAGCCATTCTATAAATGCATTATTCTTACCGTTTCGCTTTTTCCAAAAGGTCCAGTTTACCTTTTCAGTTATATATAAATCGAAGATTACACCCAACCCAAGCAATAACCAATAATTACCAATCCATAAAACTACCAGAATATAAATTATTGCTGTGATAGAAAACCTTATATATATTTTTGAGAAAAATTCATTCATAACAACATTGTTTTTTTAGAACCGGTAAAAGTAAAAATAATTATGAGAAACCCAAGACATCATCCATGGTAAATACCCCTTCTTTAGAGTAAATAAACTCAGCAGCAACAACAGCGCCTAATGCGAGACCTTTTCTGTTTTTAGCTTCATGCCTCAGAATTAAAGAATCAATTTCAGAATCCCAGGTAACTGTATGGGTTCCCGGGACAATGCCTTCGCGCACAGAATGTATTGGCACACAGCTACCTGATTTATCTGACTCTATACTCCATTTCTTATAGACTGAATGTTTATTTGCTATACCGTCTGCAAGGGTTATTGCTGTGCCGCTTGGTGAATCCAGTTTCTTTATGTGATGAGTCTCCTCAATTGATACATTATAATCACTATAACGTTCCATCTGTTTTGCGAGTTCACTATTGAGTCTGAAAAGAAGATTAACTCCAATACTAAAATTCGAAGAGTGTAAAAAGGAAGTTTTATGCTTTTTACAAATAGCCACAGCTTCATCATAACTTTCAAGCCAACCGGTAGTCCCTGAAACTACCGGAATTCCCATTGTGAAACATTTAACAATATTCCTATAGGCAACCGTTGGCGAAGAAAACTCAATAGCTACATCAATTCCTACCAGATTTGCTTCATTAAAATCTTCAGTATTATCCTGATCTATAATAAGTTTAACAGAATGTCCTCTTTTTACGGCAATAGTTTCTATTTCATGCCCCATTCTTCCATAACCAATCAATGCAATATTCATTTTTACTATTTTGATATAACAACTATAGAGCCACTTTCGCTGATAGCTTCAATATCTGCTATAGTGCCTCCTTTTAACTGTAATTTTTCTTCTGGTTTATCCTCAGAAAGATTGAACCATCTTAAATTAAAGGATCTGTTGTATTTACTCAAATCCAGTTTTACAACTCCTCCTTTAACGAAATAGATAACATAATATTCTCCTTCCCTGGCAGAAAGATAAACTTCACTATCTTCTTCTATTGTCAATAAGTCCATCCGCGGAACGATATCCCAAAACTTAACAATAGTTTCAATCTCCCTGATCATTTGTATACATTTTGTTGAGATATTACTTAGTCCCAATCCTGATGGTGGACGATGAAACCTGCTTGAAGCAAATCCACCTAATATGTTACGAAAGAACGTGTTAACGGCATGTTCTGTTGTTATTCCCCTATTAAGCCAGCTACCTCCGTCACTCCCATATATCTTGGTACTATTTACCGGCCGGGGATTCGTTTTAATATAATCAAAAACATATTGAGAGTTTTTCCAGTTATCAGGACCGGGTATCTGACTGTTTTGAGATATATCAATAAACCCGTATCTGTCAGAATGATCGATCGTCTGCTTATGAGTCTCTGATTTTACATCCCAGTTATCCCACATTTCAGTAATATAAATATCTTTCCCATTTGCTAACGAACTAATATAACCTGACCAATAAGTTGCCCACTCCTCTACCCCACTTGTCTCGTTGTCAATGCAATACAATACATTGTCGTATTGCAGTGAGATAGATAACAGCTTTTCCACAAACAGTTGCTGATACTTTAACAATACAACATTATTATTTAATTCAGGTACAGTAAAAAAGAATGGCTGTTCATTTTTTCCTGGATGATTTGGATATATACTATCCAGGCCTGATTCAATGAAGGTATAATTAATATTGTTATCCGGA
>Ga0307377_10004688_pt1 | contig 14885 bp, 12 predicted proteins | sample TR3MG_FD_202535 | JGI IMG/M metagenome (GOLD analysis project Ga0307377, IMG submission 202535) | Soil microbial communities from Risofladan, Vaasa, Finland - TR-3 | ecosystem: Environmental > Terrestrial > Soil > Coastal area > Acid sulfate soil | place: Finland: Risofladan, Vaasa | collected... | reverse complement strand
TGGATACTACAGCGTCAACACCATCCGTGGCGTCGGCGAAGGCATCCGCAACCAATGCCGGTACATGGATTTCGAGATGCTCGACCTCTTCAATGACCTCATCATGAACGAGGACTGATCCCCGCCTAGCTCCCTTCCTCCCGAGTTACTCCCACGGTGCTCCAGGAAGGTTTTCTCCTAATAGCCGTATGGTGACGACGTGGACTCCCACTGAAGGGAGCTTCCACGTCGGGACTGCATGGCCCGACACCATCACGGGCGCCTACACGGTGCATAGGAGACCTTATGAAGCTACCGACCCAAGACGATGCCCTCAATCTCGTTGGCATCCTTCGCCACCACCTGCCCAAGGACTTCCCGGCCCTCGACGCCGCTCTCTCGGCCGAGGAGCAGCGCCAGCTTGATACCGCCAAGGACAAGCTCCTCACCGAGCTCGTCCTCGGACAGAACGGCGAGACTCGCAAGGCTGTCTTCGTCGCGTCCGTCCCTGTGATCGAGGGCTTCATTTCGGGCTACCGCGCCCGTTCGGCCATGGGTTGGCTCGGCATCGCGTTCATGATCTACATCATCGTGGACAAGGCGCTCTTCGCTCAGCACGACGGCTTTACGCGCCAGAGCTCTCGGGAGGAGTACTTCACCTACGCATCCCCCCGCCTCAGGTTCTCGGCCTCTGAGCTCTCTAACCTCTACAAGGAGGGATCGACCTTCGAGGACAAGAAGTTCCTCCTCTTGGGCGGCACAGGCGGCATCCCCGGCCTCACGCTTGACTTCGTCGCACAGAACCGCACGAAGCTCCTCGACCTCACCGAGGCCGTTGTCCGCCACGACCAGCGCCAGGCGCTCCTCCACTTCCGTGATGACTCAAGCCGTGAGTTCGCGCAGTGGGCCAAGTACACCGCGCCGACCAGTTCAAGCGCTCAAGACGCGACCACGCCCGAAGAGACCGCGGAAGAGAAGGCCAAGACCGAAGCGCGCAAGGCGGCCGCCAAGGCTCGCGCGGCCGAACGCCGCAAGACCATCGCCGCTCGTCAGGCCGAGATCGATGCCGAGGTCGCCGAGCTCTCCGACGAGGAGAAGTTCGTCATCCGCACCTTCCAATCCAGGATGGTACCCTTCATTGCCGAGGCGCCCCAGGGCAGAGCTGAGTTCCTCGATGAGCTGCCCTCAAGGCTCGTCTCCTACCGGGAGAGCCTTGAGCGCGAGGTCGATGCCCGCACGCCGCGCAGGGCGTTCGACCCGAACGACTCGGTCAACTTTGCCGACGGACTTGGGAAGGTGACCTCGGTCTTCGAGGCCGAGGAGCGCATCACCGCGGCCGTCACCTCACTCGCCGAGCACAAGCGGGCGGTCTGCATCCTCGCTTACCGCCTTCACAACGAGCCCGCGCTCATCCAGCAGTGGCAGGCTCTGGGCTACCACAACCTCCAGGACTACGCCGAAGCGCGCCTGGGCATAGGCCCCGAGATCTACAAGTATGCGAAGACAGGCCGCGCGCTCATCCGCTACCACTACCTCATCGCCGATCTTCCCGACCATGACTCGGAGGGCTTCTTCCGGCAGATGGAGCATGTCGAACGCGCCATCCAGACCCACAAGGGCGACTCGCTTGCCGTCGAGCATGCGCTCATCACGCTCACGCCCGAGGACTTCAAGGAGTTCGCCCGGAACCCGGACTTCGTGGAGCGCAAGTTCTCGCACCCTGTCACCCAGGCCCAGCTTGACCAGGTCTACGAGTTCCGCTCCTCGATGCGCCACCTTCGCGCCCATGGATCGGTGCTCCGGCTCGTGGCCCTCCGGGACCGGGACGAGTCCCGCTACGTGTATCGTGTCTTCGAACAGATGGAAGCCGAGCTTGCCGCCCAGGCAGCCATCGCCCTCGCCGACAAGCCGGCCATGGATGCGTCAGCTCTCTCCAGGGCCGACATTATAATCGAGACTGCCGAGTACGCGTCCGCAGTATAGGTCGTCCAACGTACAGAAGCCCCAGGAGGTTCACGCCCCCTGGGGCTTCTCTTTTATCGAGGTCCTGCCTGTTTACCTGATATTGTTGTTAACGCACCACACTTGTGGGCAACTGTGGTGTACCTTCGTCGTCCGACTTTTCTAAGGTCGTACTTTAGTTTGGTCGCTGATTCCCACATGTCCGTTCCTGTATACCTAAAATAACGTCTAATATATTAGTCATATAGGCGTATTAGGTATATTATTACATACGTAATGGCCAAGACGACTACAGTCCTACTACCCTTGGTTCAGCGCAGACTCACATCGCTGGGGGAAAACCTCCGCTTGGCGCGCCTCCGCCGCGAGCTCAGCGCCGAGATGGTCGCCGAGCGGGCGGGTATCAGCAGGCAGACCCTGAGCAGCCTCGAGAACGGCTCCGGGTCAGTCTCGATGGCTACTTATGTCCAGGTGCTTTTCGTCCTCGGCCTAGAGAAGGATCTTGACCTGCTCGCTCGGGATGATGAGCTTGGCCGAAAGCTTCAAGATGCCAAGCTACCAATCAGGGTACGTGCCCGGAAGCATCCCAAAGCGGTTGGCGATGCAGCCCAGGCCTGAGGCCACTCTCACTCAGAGACGATCCCGTCGACACTTGTCCAAGGTACAACCGATAGCCCCTTCCACTGGAGCTCTCTCTCCCCCGCATAGGCGAGGCGACAGTCCTCAGGGCGAGCGCCTGAATACCGCATCCACGCCTCGAGTCCGGTCGCGAGCTCTGGAACGAAGGTTTTCCCCGATTTTATCTCCATAGCCCTTAGGCTCTTGCCGTCGGGGAACACGATGTCGACTTCGTCTCCAGCGCTGTCTCGCCAGAAATAGATATCGGGATCCAGACCTTTGTTGTATCGGCTCTTGAGGAGCTCCGCCACGACGAAGGACTCGAAGAGGTTGCCCCGATTGGGATGGATAAAGAGCTCCTCGGGCGTCCTGATGCCCAGGAGCCGAGCGGCTAAGCCCGTGTCGATGAAGTAGAGCTTGGGGCTCTTAACCAGGCGTTTTCCGAAGTTCGCGTGGTATGGCCTGAGAAGGTACACGATTCCGCTCGTCTCTAGTACCGAAAGCCAGGCGCGGGCAGTGTTGTGGGTCAGTCCACAATCGAGAGCGAGGGCGCTTAGGTTGAGGAGCTGCCCCACTCGCGCGGCGCACATCTTCACGAATACCTGGAATTGCCCGAGGTCCTTGACGTTAATGATGGATCGCACATCGCGCTCAACATAGGACGCAATATAGTTCGTGTACCAGTCGTAAGGGCTGACCTCACGGTCATAGAGGGGCGGATAGAAGCCCTTCACGATCGCCTCGAAGGGGTCGGCTGCCAGCATCTTCGAGGCACTGAGCTCGGAGGTGGCAAAGGGTAGCAGGCTGAGGAATGCAGCTCTTCCCGCGAGAGACTCGGTTACCCCCGACAGCAGCCCGAACTGCTGAGAGCCTGTTACGACATAAGTACCCGGCCTAGGATTGGCATCTACCGCTGTTTTCAGGTAGGCGAATATCTCGGGGACCGTCTGCGCCTCATCGAGGATAAGGCCATCGCGGTAGCCGCCGAGAAGCCCTCGGGGGTCTTCCCGCGCGAGGCGGGCAATATCGGGATCTTCGAGGGATAGGTATGGCTTGTCGGGGAAGGTTGCTCGCGCCAAAGTGGTCTTGCCCGATTGCCGGGGGCCGGTGACGCAGAGCACCGGGAAGCCCTTTGCGAGTCGCTTTAGTGTATTCGACGCATACCGTGGGACCATAAGGATAGACTACTGCATCTATGCATTTTGTCAATGCAATTATCAATTTGCATAAAGGGGCATTCTGAGTAGAACCTCTGTACTGTAACTAAAACTGCGACTAAAAAGTGGCCCCGAGTGTAACTACCAGGACCCACTCCAACCAACTCCAAGCAAGAGTCGCCCTCATAAGTCCTAGTTACATCAGCACTTTACAACTGTAATCCATTGTGGCATATAGAGTTACATAGATTCGCAATCTATAGGTCAGGGGTTCGAATCCCCTATTCTCCAACCGGAGAAAAAAGCCGCCGATCAGGCGGCTTTTTTCATCCCTAGACGAATAGGGGATTCGAACAGAGGCGCCGACCCGAGCGCATAGCGAGGGCGCGCCGCATGGAAGCGGCGCGAGGCGCCGAGGCGGCCCGGAGCGGGTCGGCAGGACGCCGACGAGCGCAGGGCGAATCCCCCATTCTCCACGACAACAGCGGCTACCCTTTAATTGGGAAGCCGTTTTCGTTTTTTCGCTAAAGCGATAGTAGGGGATTCGAACGGGAGCGCCGATGCGGGCGCCGATTAGGCGACCGCTGTCTATTTCGCTTAACGCTTCGCGAGGCCTTCGGCTAATGTATTCCAAGCCTCAGGGGTTCGCGCCCCCTGGGGCTTTTTCATATAGTTCGTCATGACCTCGAGGAGGCTGCAGGCGGACTGGTAGTACATAGGTCACAACGTACCACACGTGTCAAAAACTGCGGTGTGGTTCAAAATGCCAACATGACGACGGAGACCAAGCTATACGTCCTCTCCTTCACCTCTGCGCAGTACGGCAATGCAAAGGCCGAGACGCTCCGGACCGAGGGCATCCGCTCCGGCGGGCATTCAAGCCTTACTGAAGTAGTGAGGCAGTGCCAGGTCTTCCAGGAGAGTGTTGTGCGTCGGCGTCCAACCCAAGGTGGCCCGTGTATGGGCGCTCGAGGCAGGGCAATGCATCCGGCCGAAGTTCAGGAACCCGCCAAAATACCCCGGGGCCTCCTCGGGGTTCAGGCTTCGGATTGGCAGGCCCAACGTGGTGCCGATGGCCTCGGCTATCGACCGGAACGGTACCTCTTCTTCTGCCACCGCGTGCCATCGAGTTCCGGCAGGCGCCCCTTCCAGGACCAACCGATACAGTCGTGCAGCGTCGAGGGTGTGGACGGCGTTCCACACATTGGCACCGGTGCCAACGTAGGCGGCAAAGCCGTTTTTTCGGACCAGAGCGACGAGCATGGCCAAAAAACCATGGTGGTCCAGAGTGCTGTGGACCGACGGGGCCAGACGAACCACAGCCGACCTGACACCTTGCGCCGCCAGGCCGACTGCCCAGTTTTCGCAGTCCACGCGGGGGCCTCGGGGCAAGAAGTCGGCCTCGGTGACCTTCCGCGCTTCACCGTGCAAGGAAAGGAGTGCGGTCCCCGAGGTGATCACCAAAGGTTTGTTGGTCCCCGCGAGAGCGGCTCCCATAGCCTTCACCACCTCCAAGTCCAGCTGGGCGGCCTCGGTGAAGCCCTCGGGTCGGCCCGAGAAGGCCAAATCATGGCGGTAGGCCAGATGTATCACGCCGTCGGCTTCGCGAGCAGCCTTGGCAAGGCCATTCAGGTCTCCTAGGTCACCCCGCCACACGGTCGCCCCAGCGGTTTTCAGTGTTGCCGCCGCCCCCTCAGACCGAGCCAGTCCTACAACAGTGTGGCCGGCATTCAACAGTTCAGGAACCACCGCCGAGCCCACATGGCCCGAAGCACCCGTCACAAAAACTCTCATTGGATCCTCCATGTCACAAACTGACATGAGTAATATACTACGTGATGTCAGTTTGTGCTATAGTGCTGCAATGAGTCGTTGGCAACCAGACGCTCCCTTAAGGCTTCAACAAGCCGCCATGGAGCTATTTCTTGAAAAGGGTTACGAGGGGACAACTGTCGAGGAGATCGCCCAGCGGGCAGAGCTGACTCAGCGCACCTTCTTTCGATACTTCGCCGACAAGCGTGAGGTTCTGTTCTACGGAACGGGGGCGTTCGAGGCAGCGGTCGTCGACGGGGTTCGCACGGGAAAGGCAGTCGATCCCCTGGAGAGGGTCGTGAGGACCTTCGAGACCGTAGCCTCCGAGTATTTCGACTCCCGGGCCGAGGCGGTGAGACGCCGACGGGACGTCATTCAGTCGAGCCCCGAACTGCAAGAGCGCGAAGGCCAAAAGATGGGAAGGATCATCGAGCAGGCCTCGGCGGTTCTCATAGAGGAGGGCCTCGAGGCGACGACAGCCCGCTTCGCCGTCGAGTTGGGGGTCCTCGTCTTTCGCCGGGCCTTTGCCCAGTGGGCCGAGGCTGAAGGAACCACCCTGGCTGCCACGCTCCGGGTAACCCTGGGGCAGTTGCGCGGATTGACCCTGACGACTCCAACGGCCCCCTGATTTCCTTCTACGAGGAAGGCGCTCCCAAGGCTATGATCGGCACTTCAGCTACCTCGGGGCGCTTACGTGATGGGCAGGGAAGCGTCCGTCGCCGCCCGGTTCAAGGTGAATCGCCCGCTCATCTCAGAACTTCAGTAACTGAGTTCCACGGAGTTATCCCGAGGCCTTTCCACTGAAGCCCACGCTCCCCTGCGTAGACAAGGCAACAGCCCTCGACTGGCGCTCCCGAGTACCGCATCCAGGCCTCGAGCCCTGAAGCGAGCTCTGGCGAGAAGGTCTTCCCCGATTTCACCTCGATCGCCTTCAGCTTCAGCCCGTCCGCATAGACGATATCGACCTCGGTGTCGGCGCTGTCTCTCCAGAAGTGGAGGTCTGGATCTAGACCGCCCGAGTACCGCAGCTTGAGGAGTTCCGCCACGACGAAGGACTCGAAGAGGTTTCCCCGGTTCGGATGGACGAAGAGCTCCTCCGTGGTCTTGATGCCGAGAAGCCGAGCCGCCAAGCCAGTATCGATGAAGTACAGCTTGGGGCTCTTCACGAGGCGCTTCCCGAAGTTCTGGTAGTATGGCTTGAGAAGATAGACGATGCCACTCGTCTCGAGCACCGAGAGCCAGGCGCGGGCCGTGTTGTGCGACAAGCCGCAATCGAGGGCGAGAGCATTCAGGTTGAGGAGCTGGCCCACGCGGGATGCGCACATCTTCACGAAGGTCTGGAATTGCCCTAGGTCCTTCACGTTGATGATCGTTCGCACATCGCGCTCGACGTAAGAGGCGATGTAGTTCGTATGCCAGTCGTAGGGGCTGACCTCGCGATCGTAGAGGGATGGATAGAAGCCTTTGACCATGGCCTCGAAGGGATCGGGCGGGAGTCTACCTGCTGCCTTAAGCTCTTCGGTCGAGAACGGCAGGAGGGTGAGGAAGGCTGCCCTACCCGCTAAGGACTCAGGTAGGTCGGCGAGGAGTCCGAACTGCTGGGAGCCGGTCACGACATATTTACCGGGTCGTGGATCGGCATCCACCGAGGTCTTGAGATAGGCGAATATCTCTGGCGCCGCCTGCGCCTCGTCGAGGATGAGGCCGTCCCGATACGTGTCGAGGAGACCGCGCGGATCGTCCCTCGCGAGGCGGGCGATATCGGGATCCTCGAGCGAGAGATAGGGCTTGTCGGGGAAGCAAGCCTTGGCCAGGGTGGTCTTGCCCGACTGCCGAGGTCCGGTGATGCAGAGTACCGGGAAGCCCTTCTCGAGGCGTTTGAGGGTATCCGCCGCTTGTCGTGGGATCATGGGTATACCCTAACCAGTCTTTGCAATTTGTCAATTCCACTGACAGTTTGTAGAAAGGAACACCCGAGGTCAGTTAGGATGGAGCCTGACTCGCCAGGTATTACGTCTCTATATTTGGACATATATTTAGTTAACGTGCATTATATTATGCATTATGCCAAAGAAAACTCCCGTCCTCCTGCCAAGCATGCAACGCAGACTCGAAGCACTCGGGGAGAATCTACGCTTAGCCCGGCTTAGGCGTGACCTAAGCGCGGAGATGGTTGCTCAGCGGGCGGGGATCAGCCGCCAGACCCTGAGCGCACTCGAGCATGGTTCAGGATCTGTCTCGATGGCCACCTATGTCCAAGTCCTGTTCGTCCTTGGGCTCGAGAAGGACCTCGAGATACTCGCGCGCGACGACGAACTGGGGAGAAAGCTCCAGGATGCCAAGCTACCGATCCGGATGCGTGCCCGGAAGGCAACACCCTGGAAATAACGATACGTGGTGATCCTCAAGCGCTGGTTCGCGAACAGCAGAATCTGCTTTGCTACACCATCCACCAGGGGATGATCGAGTTCTGCGCGTCGAGGGGCAGATACTCCGTGGCGCAGCAGACGACCCCGCCTGGGCCTATGCTCTTACCCACATTCGCCAACACTCTGAATGCTGCTATCGCGTCCTTCCCAGAGTTGGCGCTCTTCTTGATCTCGACGGGATGAAGCTTGCCATCCGCCTCGAGGATGAGGTCGATCTCATTGCGGTCCTTGTCGCGGTAGTAGAACACGGGCGGCGTCTTCCCCGCGTTATACCAGCTCTTCATGATCTCGCTAACGACGAAGGTCTCGAAGAAAGCGCCAGAGGAGGCGCCCGCCTCGAGGGCCTCTGGTGTCGTCCAACGCGTCAGGTATGCGGCGAGTCCTGTGTCGAGGAAGTAGAGCTTCGGCGCCTTGATCATCCGCGTCAGCGTGTTGCTATACCAGGGCTCGACCAGGGTAACGATCCCCGAGCTAACGAGAAGTGAGAGCCACTTCTTCGCCGTCGGCTGGCTGATGCCGATGTCGCGGGCAAGGTCGGCATACTGAAGCATTTGCCCCGTGCGGGCCGCCGCGGCGGTGAGGAAGCGGAGGAAGGCGAGCTCGTCACCGACCTGCGAGAGATCCTTGATGTCGCGCTGGAGATAGGTCTGCACATAGGAGGAGTAATACTGCTCAACCTCTGGACGGTTATCGCCCGCGAGGAGAGCGGGAAGACTGCCTCGCTGGATAGCTGCGAAGACCTCCGCGAGACTGCCGCGCTCGGTCTGCTTACGCTTGGCGGAGAGGATCTCCTTCGTCGGAAGGAAGGGGACGCTCGGTCGTCCCGATATCTCCGCCTGCGATAGCCCGAGGAGATGTACGATGCCTACGCGCCCCGCCAGGGACTCGCTCGCGTTCTGCATAAGGTGGAATATCTGCGAGCCAGTAAGCCAGTAGGAACCCTTCGTCCCATCACGGTCCACGCGCATCTTGATGTAGGGGAGGAGGTTCGGTGCGTACTGGATCTCGTCGATGATGACCGGCGCCTCGAAGCGTTCGAGGAAGAGCTCGGGCTCCTCCACCGCGAGCCGCCGCTGAAGGGGATCGTCGAGAGTGACGTAGTTCCGCCCCTCATCGGCGATGTACTTGAGGAGTGTCGTCTTGCCCACTTGGCGCGGTCCCGTGACGAGAAGGACCGGAAAGGTCTTCGCAATGGCGAGGACGGCAGTCTCGATGGCGCGTGGGATATACATGGCTGGCCTCCCTTTCAAGTTCGTCCATACTAAACTCTAACTTTACTATAGTCGAATCATGACCGGGCATCCAGTGTTGGATCATGCCATCTCGAGCCTTACATTTTGTCAATGCCACTGACACTTTACATGAACTGCATCCTCTTGCGAACCTCTGTCATGTAACTAAAACTGCGGCTGAAAAGTGGTCCCGAGTGTAACCGCCAGGACCCACCCCAACCAACTCCAAGCAAGAGTGGCCCTCGTAGGTTCTAGTTATACCTGCACTTTTTAAACATATTTCTTTATTAAAAAATGAATTAGGTAGATTCGCAATCTATAGGTCTGGGGACGAATCCCCCATTCTCCACAACAACAGCGGCTACCCTTTAACTGGGAAGCCGTTTTCGTTTTTCGCCAAAGTGAGAATAGGGAATTCGAACCGAGGAATCCGGTCCGAGCTTCGCGCGATTCGGGCCGCAGGCGGGTTCTGAGCGCGAACGCGAGGACGAGGCGCAAGGATGCGCCGAGAGGATTTCGAGGCGGCCCGGAGCGAGTCGGCAGGACGCCGACGAGCGCAGGGCGAATTCCCTTGCCCCATACCGACTTCCGTGGACACGGGTTCTTGGGTCAGAGCGGCCGGGAAGGGAAGTCATGAGCGAGAAGAGGAAGGACAACGCTGAGCTGAAGGCCGATTGCGGCCGCCCTAATCGGGAGGTCGAAACCGGCAAGCGTGCCTGCCCCTGGGAAACAAGGTCCACAAGTGGTCTGGCGCGGCCCAAACGCGCATGTAAAACGAAGAAGCCCGCCCTCACGCATCGGGGCTTGTCTCGCTGAATAAACACACAGACAGGCAAAACCGGTCGGAATGCCCGCAAGCTGCATCCGCACTGAACTGGCTGTCACCGGAGGACGAGGCCATGCACCAGGGATGGGCAAGGCGGGAGCACTGCACTGCCTGGCGCTTTCAGGAAACTGATCCTCTTGATTTCCTGGCGAAATGTTGAAGGCATGATCAGCTCCAGAAATAATCCCGGGATACGAGCGAGCCCATCTACCTCTCCAGTCCCCAATTCCTTTCAGTCTTGCCAATGGCGATTGCATGGGCTAGCATGCATATTCATGAAATACCAGGAATATCAATCAAAAATGCAACTCGGAATAATGATAGGCACTGGAGCTCATGCATATCGGATCGAGAAAATCACCGAAGAGAACACCTACTTACGCGGGAATCCCGAATCCATGAGACAAGGAAGCGGACCAGCTAAAGGGCCTCTTAGGATCATACCAACAATGTTGATTCTGGATATTATGACTTTTCTTGAAGAAGGAAAAATTAGCTTAACCGATATCAAGAGGGATCGGACAAAAGGCAATAGCCAATCTACATCCATCTTCAATCGGCTCGGCCTTGAGTATGATCCTTACATGCTCGGCTATGATAGCAATATCCAGACAATATGCACTTTTTTACTGAGCAACGACATTCATCGAGATCTGGCGCCAGCAAGACAGGCCGATGGTTTCTTCCCCAAGCCCTTCCTCCTCCTAGCCGGCATCTCCGGCACCGGCAAGACCAAGTGGGTACGCGACCGCAAGCTCGACGGGGAGGAGAATGTCGAGATCATTCCGGTCCGGCCAGACTGGCACGAGCCCTCCGACCTGCTGGGCTATGTCAGCCGCATTTCGGGCTCCCCGGTCTTCGTGCCCACGCCCTTCCTCGCGTTCTTGATCCGGGCCTGGCGGAACGCGTGGGAATGCGATCCGAGCCTCGATGCATCCGCTTCGGCGCTGGCGGAGATGCTGCCTTTCTGGCTCTGCCTCGACGAGATGAACCTGGCCCCGGTTGAGCAGTATTTCGCCGACTACCTCAGCGTGCTCGAGCTGAGGCAATGGTCGGATGGAGCCTATTCCTGTCCGCCCCTCCTGCGCATAGACGAAGGGCTCGCCGAGACGATCCGGGAAGCCCTCGGCATGGGATCGGACGATCCTCTATGGCTCGCCTTTGCGGAAGCCGGAGGCATTCCCCTTCCGCCTAACCTCATCGTGGTCGGTACGGTGAACATGGACGAGACGACGCACGGCTTCAGCCGCAAGGTCCTCGACCGGGCGCTGACTGTGGAATTCGATGCGGTCGATTTCGGGCGTTTCGGAGGCGCCCCGGCCGGAGAGGGAAGGGCGCGGGATATTCCCTGGGGCGGGGTGTCCTCCGTCACCGATTCGAGGGACCTCGACATTGACGAGGGCATGAGGAGCGCAGTCCTCGGCCTCCTCGAGTCCTGGAACGGAATACTCGCCCAGACTCCCTTCCGCATCGCGTATCGGACCATCAATGAGGCCTTGCTCATCGCCGGCTCCTTGCCCGAGGCCAAAGCCGGCGAAGTCCTCGATTGGGTGGCGATGACCAAGCTGCTGCCCCGCCTCGAGGGCGACGAGGACAAGCTCGGCCTGGACAGGGACGGCGGAGAGGTCTCATTCTTCGAAAAGCTCGGCGAGGATTGGCAGGAGCGCTTCGGGGATGTCTGGGCCGCCAGCAGGAGCAAGGCCAAGCTGGACTTCATGTCCCTGCGCCTGAAGCGCTCCGGCTACAGCTCCTTCTGGCCTTGATGATGGCGACGAGAGCCGAAGCCATTTCCGTGGCGACGGAGGCCTGGAGGCTGAGGCTCAAGACGGCCGCCGACCCGGAACGCCAGCTGCGCGATCTCTCGCTCCTGCTTGGAAGGGACCCCGCGGATCCAGGTCTCAGGGCAGGCCTCGAAGTGCGCTCGCCTGGATGGTCGCCTCCCGAGGAGCCGATGAGGCCCACCGTTTTCGAGAACACCACCTATACGCTGAGCGTGGGCCAGCTCGATGGCTGGGAGATCGAGTCGGTCCGGCATCCCATCCTGAAGGAAGTCGAGGATTCGCTCGACTGCGACGGTGGCGTATGGCGCGGCACCATACGGACTGGGAACGATCTCGGCTGGTATCCCCTCGAGATCGTCGTGCGCCAGAAGGGAGGAGATCGAAGCCGCATCGACCGCATAGCCTGGCAGGTTTGGCCCGGCAAGCTCGACTACGCATCAGACCTCAGCGCCCTGACGGCATCGGTCAAGGACGCCTATCCCTTATGGCTGTTCAAGTTCCACACCGCTACGGCACACGACGCCGGACGCGCGCGGGAGCGCGGCGAACGCTTCCTCCTGCTCTGGGCTGCGCAATTCCAGGCGCTGAAGGACGAGCTGGAACAAGGCTGCAGGATCGTCGTGCAGAATCCCCATGCCGTCCTCGACTCGCAGAAAGTCCGCAGGCGCGCCGATCAGTTCAAGGGACGGCTGACGCGGTCCTGCGAGGAACGCGTGGCCGCGGGACTCGGCAGGCCCGAGCTCCGGCATGACTTCGAGATCTGGAGGTCGAGCCGAGACACCCCCGAAAACCGCTTCGTGGCCCATGTCCTCGACAAATGCGTTTCCGGCCTGGAGCGCTTCCGCGAGGCTGTCGATCGCCCAGGCCTGTCGCCGTCATTCATGGAGCTTCTGGCTGAATGGATCAGCTCCCTGCGGACCATCCGTTCCGATCCCCTTTTCAAGGGCCTCAGCGAATACGCTGGAATGCCAGGCGAATCGCTCGTCCTGCACCATCGGACAGGTTATTCGAAAGTCTATCGCGCCTGGATCGAGCTCCGGCATTACCTGGATTTCTTCTCGCATCCGGCGTCAGCGCGAATCGGGATGCGATCTATAAGCGAGCTCTACGAGATCTGGTGCTTCCTGGAAGTCCGGAGACTGCTGTCGGAGCTTCCTGGCTTCGCCGAAGCAAGGAGGCGGGCTCCGCGTTGGCGCAGGGGAACCCTCGAGCGGGAGCTGGAAAACGGCCAGGGAGCGGCTTTTGAGTTCCTGAGGGAATCGGATGGGCTCAGGATCGCGCTTTCCCATGAACCGGTATTCTCGCGAAGGGACGAGTGCCAGCTTACGAGCCTCACCGTAGCCCAGCGTCCCGACATTGTGCTGGAGGCGAACTGGCCGGGGACATGGGAGAGCCCCGCCCGGAAGCTCCTCTGGATTTTCGACGCGAAGTACCGGATCAAGACTGCGGAGGACAACGGAGGCTGGAATCGCGACGAAGGCTCCGGCCGCGAGTCGGACTATCTCGTTCCACCCGATGCGATCGACCAGATGCACCGGTACCGAGATTCCATCCTTCTCAGCATGATGGGCTCGCGCTCCAGACCCGTCGTCTCGGCCTTTGCTCTCTATCCAGGGCGTTTCGACCAAGGCTTGCCGCCGCAGGCGAATCCCTACTTCAAGGCCATCGCCGAGGCGGGAATCGGCGCCTTTCCGCTCGTTCCCGGAGATGGGGGCTGCGCCTGGCTCAAGGCCTATCTCGTGAGAGCGCTTGAAGCGGAGAGCCCGGCTGAGATCACGAGGGCCGGGTCGGTCCGCATACCCGTAAGCGGGCTGGAATATCCGGAAGAGGATGTACTCCTCGTCTTCCTATCCTCGAATCGCGAACCCGGCTATCTGGATCGCTTCAGGAACGGATATGCGGGGAAATACCATATCTATGTGAATGGCGGCCCCAAGCGGACTCGCTTCGATCGCGTCAAGTACCTTGCGGCGATCGATGTCCGCGATGCCGCCACCGGCACCCGGAAAATCCACGGCGTATACCTCATCACCGAGAAGCGGATCGTGCCTAGGAAGGAAGTGGACAGAGAAGCCGCGGGGACCGGCAGCCCGGCGCGGCCAGAGGAAGACTGCCAGCTGCTCGAGCTCGGGCGCTACCTCCAATTGGCGACTCCCTTGCCGGTGCCGCAGGACCGGGGAAACTGGTTCAGGTACGCTTCATTGCACCGCCTCTTCGAGGCGAGGGAATTCGCCGGCCTCTGGACCATCGCGGACGAGGCGGACTGAGGTCCGGCGATCATGGACACCGTTTCCCCCGAAACCCGAAGCAGGATCATGGCGGGCATCCGCGGGACGAACACGAAGCCCGAACTCTTCGTCCGCAAGGGCCTCTTCGCCCGCGGCTACAGGTTCAGGGTCAACTGCAAGGACTTGCCGGGCCATCCCGACCTCAAGCTGACCAAGCACGGCGCGATCATCCTCGTCCACGGCTGTTTCTGGCATGGCCATGATTGCCGGCTCTTCCGTCTGCCGTCCAGCAATGTCGCCTACTGGACCGCCAAGATCGGAAGGAACCGGGAGCGGGACCTTGAGGACCTGCTCGCGCTCCGCGAAGCCGGATGGCGCGTATGCGTCGTATGGGAATGCGCAGAGAGGGCCGCTGCAGCGGGCCGGGACAAAAGGAAGCTGCTGGACGGAATAGCGGATTGGCTGGACGGAGACAGGCCCTTTGTCGAGTTCTTCGATACCGCCGCCGTCGGGGGCTCTGCGGTTCACGGCAAGCCGCCGAAAAGGCCGGCAATCGGCAAGCGCTGCAACGCAGGCAGCTTCGCCGCCGAGCGGAAGCCGCGGTATTCCAGCTCTATGCACTGACATCTCATGCGGCATCGCTCGCTCCCGTGCTTCTGGCGGGAATCTGTTTGCCTGTCCATGACTGCATCCCTCTCAAGGATTTCAGGCTCCGGCGAACCCGGGGCGGATCAGTTCGCGCCGGACCGTCGAGGTTCGAGGCGATGCACCGACAGCAACGGCAGACCAAGATCCCGCACTTTCCGCAAGAGGCCGAAGAGGGCCGCCTGGTCGGCGAGGTCGCAGACTAGGAGCGTGACG
>Ga0307377_10004687_pt1 | contig 14888 bp, 20 predicted proteins | sample TR3MG_FD_202535 | JGI IMG/M metagenome (GOLD analysis project Ga0307377, IMG submission 202535) | Soil microbial communities from Risofladan, Vaasa, Finland - TR-3 | ecosystem: Environmental > Terrestrial > Soil > Coastal area > Acid sulfate soil | place: Finland: Risofladan, Vaasa | collected... | reverse complement strand
AACAAATCCTTAATAAACTAAAAGATATAATTTTATGATTACAAAAAAACAAGTGTTAGACAACATAGACACTGTAAAAAAATATGTTGAAGAAATAGATAAAGATGTCAAAGAAAAAAAAGAAATTAAATTAGAAATAAAAAATCGTTGGACAGGAAATGTTATTTTTTCATCAACAAAAGAAACTATTAAAGAAGCAACAAGGGAAGCATTAGATAGTGAAGCTGACCTGCGTGGAGCTGACCTGTGTGGAGCTAACCTGCGTGGAGCTGACCTGTGTGGAGCTAACCTGCGTAGAGCTGACCTGCGTGAAGCTGACCTGTGTGAAGCTGACCTTATGAATTCAAAATTTATAGGTAAAACTGATAATCCTAAAACTTTAACTAAAAAACAATTACCAGACTTCTTAAATGCTTTAGGGTTTAAAATATATTAATAAACTAAAAGATATATAATATGAAATATATTATATTATTCTTAATTTGCGGACTTTTCTTATGGGTATTTACAACCGTAAGTTTAGTTGAAACAACAATTAAAAAAGAACGTTATTTTGGTACATATAAAAGATTTGAAGCCGAGAATAGACAACTCGAGAAAAAAATTACCAACTGTCTAAATCAGTTTAATCTACCTACTAATACAGACAAGTCAATAGAAGATGTTGTTAGAATGGAAATAATAAATCGAGCTAATCAGTATGGAGTAAACGTACAGGAGGCTTTAGATATTGCTTTCTGTGAGAGTTCTTTTAATCCGTTAGCTGAAAATCCTACATCAACGGCTGTCGGGATCTATCAGTTCTTAGATGGCACTTGGAATGATCATATACAAGCGACTGGTTCAAGGAAAGATTATAAACAAAACATTAATCAATTTATGATTTGGTTTCCACGACATCCTGAGTGGTGGAGTCCATGCTTAAAATAAATATGGAAAATGATAAAAAAATAGAAAACCTTTTCGTCGCTATTTCAACCCCAAGTCAAGAATTAAATGAACAATTCATAGAAAAGATAAATGAAATTATAGATTTTTTAAATAATAAATTAATATATAAAAAAAATGAAAAAGATTAGTGTATTAGTTTTTGTCTTTTTTCTGCTTGCTTCTTCTAGTTGGCAGATATGGGATATTAACTCACAAAACTTGAAAGTTTTTTACGGAGATAATCCCGAGTCAGAAATCTGTTTTGATGGAAGGCCAGAAGATTATAATGGCAGATGTGTAAAACCAGCTGCCCCTACATCACAGTATTTAATAAAGAGAAATGTGGGAGAAGAGAGATACAACGAGTATTACAGAAACATCAGATAAAAAAACGCTATAAAAAAGAACTCTTTGATTGGAGTTCTTTTTTGTGTATATTTACTTGCAAGAAATAACCTATCCTCCATCGTTAACAGAAAGGCGAAAAGTTAAAGTTAAAGTTTGTTCACTGGAAACAGTCTCTAATGCTGCTACATGGCTTACTAATATTCCAACGTCAGCAGAAGCCGAAGAAGCAGTAATACCGCCATCAGCAAAAGCCCCAAATTCAAGATAAGTTTTATCTGGAATATCTGTGGTTGAGAAAAAAGCAGCGATTGAAGCCTCTACACCTGGAGCAGAGCCAGATCCTACGGCTTTTCTGGCAACTTCATATTCAAGCTTAACATCAGCGTTAGCTGGAGCAGTAGAGCCTGTACCGATCGCTATATATTTTACTTCAAGTTCTTCTGTGTTAGTTCCGGCAAATTGCATAGCGACTACGTGTCTGCCAATGGTTGGAAGCAAATTTTTATATTCAGTAACTCTTTCAATTTTATTAGTTTTTTTATTCTTAATTATTGCTTCCCAAATTCCGACTAATTGTCCTTTTTCTTTTTTCATACTCGTATTTTTTTACGTTTCTTAATATCCTTTAAGGTTTTATTAACTTCTTCATAGACGGTAAACTTTTCGCTAATCTTAATATTTTCATTCGGCTCAACAATAATAAATCTTCCAGTTTCTGTTAAAAGGATTATTTGTTTGTTTGTATTGTTTTGTTTAATCATATTTTTATTATGGATCTTGATTAGTGTCAGTAGCAATCAATTCTTGAATATCATTATCGTAATAAATCCTAAAATTTTTAACATCGCAATCATCCGAGGCACTTTCTCTTCTACCATAAAGCTGTAATAAATCTCCAACTTTAAAATCATTATTAAAATCTTCTGATTTTGTAACATAACCACCAAGCCCACTCGCTTGTTCAGTTCCAATTGCTACTCCATTTTTATATATTCGTCCATATGTATTATTATTATTGTTACTACTTTGAATATCAAATTTAATTCTTATTGCATCATAATCATTATTGATTAATATTTCTTTCAGTTTTACATAAGTAGCACTATTTGTAGTTTTTTCAGTATCGCTTGAATGTTGTAGAGTAGTTGATACCGCTGTTTTTCTTAAAGGAAATCTTATATCAATTTTAATTTGAGTTTCGCTAACAGCAAATCCAACCATTATTGCATAAGTACCTTTGTTTGTTCCAAGTGTTTTATCATCTTGGATATAATATGGTTTTCCTTCAATTAAACCAGTAAACCCTCCGACAATTCCAGTATGCTGAACAACAATGTCGTTTCCATTTGTACCGTCAGTTATAGCAAATCCTATGCAATTTATTGTAGTTATATCATCTCCATCACAAGCATAAATTTCATTATCAGAAGCTTTTTGATAAACTGCCACAGGCAAAGTAGCACCTGCTATTGTTTCTCCAGCTTTCAAAGTTTCCTGTCTTATTTTTTTTATGTCCACAAACAATTCATTGTGATCTGATGCATTAATATCATCTCCTCCTGAAACGGATGCCCCAGTGAGGCCAGTATTTTCTGCCATAAGTTTTGTATATTAATTAATTAAGCGTTTGCATATTGTGCTAAATTCCAACGTCCTTGTGGAGCGTTAGTGTTGTAAAGTGGATTATTTTGTAAAGCTAATTTTTCAGCATTTGTTAAAACTCTATCATATACTCTTACATCATCAATTAACCCCCACCAGTATTGCGTACCACTTCCAGAGCCTATTGTAGCTATTGTAGTATTTCCACTTTGTGCAGCACCTGAATATAATCTATTGGTAATACCATTATCAATATATAAATCTACTTTATTATTTGAATCTCTTGTTATCGTTATTAAATGCCAATCTCCAGTAGAGGGCAAAGAAACAGATGTATCGTCACTACCACCATCCAATATTCTTATAAAAAAAACTGCCCCCTTACTACTTTGTCCAATCTTTACCTGTGTTCCAGTAATAGGTCCAGAAAGGATAAATCTATACCCTGTATGAAGATTACGTTTAATCCAAAATGAAAGTGTAAAAGTTCCAGTTAATGTTACTGTAGATGTAAGTGCTACTTGGTCATCACTTCCATTAAAATCAAACGCTTTTTTAGCTATTCCATTTACACTTTTATCTTCTGTATTATCACTACCTTCCAAAGTTCCGTCATTCCCATTATCACTACTATCAATTACATTTGTATCCGCTAAATCATCATCTAATTTCCACCAGCCTACTAAATCGGGGTCTTGCCCCCATAAAAACGGCGGTGTTTGATTTTCTTTCAATAAACTTTCAGTAAACGACACTACTTCAATCTGTTCTTCTTCGCCTTCTCTTGCCCAACTTGCGGTCATTGATATTTTCTCTCTTAATAATTTCAATAAATCTATCCCAACATCTTCGTCAAGTTGTACTTTCTCACCAGCTTTTAATAATTTCTGCACTAATTCAGTAATACCTAATAGCGACGAAGCACAAGTAATTTCATACCTTGACTTATCGCCTGCATAAATTACTTCCTTAACCCTCTGTATTAAAAAATCTTGATTTATATTTCTATTACTATCATTAATTTTTATAACCTGGCCGGGATGTAAGCCTTGCTCTTCTGTTGTAAATTTAGCACTCAATATTGTATTAGAGTGTTTTAATAATTCAGCTCTAGCTACATCTTCAGCTTCACTTCTTTTATCTATGCTCTTGTTTATAATCGGTCTACCTTCAATCACTCCGTCACCAAAACCTAAATTTTTTAGAGCAGTTATACTAACAAGGTCTTCATCGAGAACATTAATTGGTACTTTTTCGTTATATCTAAATCTTATAACGTCAGTAGCAGCGAGAGTAGATGTAGTAGCTGCTGCTCTAACAGATTGCATAACATAATTTGAAAAATAATCTGCACTAACCTCAGTATTTATGTGGTCTGGTAATACTGAAACAGTAGTCATTGAGGCAGAAAATGTACCTACCGCCATTGTTAAGTCAGAAAACAAAGAACGCAGTACCCATTCGCGTTTATTCGCATCCCCTTTGTGAAATTCAGTTACCCGTTCAGATGAATCTTCAAGTCCCCCAAGAACTACTTGTCTATTTTTTACTTTGTTTAAATCAGCCAGTATTTCTAAATCAATAAAATTATTGCTAAGAGTTGTTAAAGAAAACGGTGCGACTTCTTGACCGAAAGATTTATAATGTATGTTTTTATCATAATCAATCCACCAAGCAAAGCTTCCGTCAGCTTCTGCCAATCTTTGCATTATTTCCATCGGACTTTTAAAAGCTGCTCTTAAATTATCAAATGACGATCCTGTTTCCATTAATGATGTTGTAAATGTGCTAGAAAGTCCTGGATTAACTACTTCTTTAACAAATTCGTCTACAATTTCTTTAGCAGTTTTGTCCTCGAAACTATCGTTAATTAACTTACGATCAAACTCTTTAGTATAATCAATAGCATTTATTCCGTAAACGACATTAGTTAATTGATGTAAATTTTTATTAACTACTTTGGTCAAATGTCCAGCAAACTTTTTTACTCCAACAATAGTACCAACACTATGAGTCTGAGAAGCGGTTGAAATTGCAATCGTTTTACTAAATGTATTTATAGCTGTGATTGATACTTTCTCTTCATCATCTCCACTACCATCAATCCAAATATTATCATTAACCCTAAATTTTTTAACTTTATCAGATAAATCATTAACAGTTAAAAGAGTAGTAGTTGAAACAGATACTAATACAGCAGTATCAAAAATCTTTACTTCTTGTGCCTTTTGAACTGAACCTATACTTTCAAGAGCAAAAACAGCTACGTTAGCCTTCTCTTGTATATTTTCTTCTATCCTAAGGCTATCTCTAGTTACATTTTCTGTTATATCAGTCCAGCCAGCAGATGCAGTTGTTTTTATAAAAAATTTATACATAATTAAATATTTAAACCAGCTCCGACTAATTTATTTACAATTTCATCACCCATATTTTCAGCCATTTCTTCTGATGAGAAATTACCATTAAAATTATTAGTAATAGCAACTGCTGGAGTAATTTTTTCAATACTCTGTTTAGCTCTTTCTTCTATTGATGTTGCCATATTTAAAGCTCCAGTTGTTTTACCTTCTTTTGCTCTTGCAATAGCGGATGCTAATTGATTGTACATTTCTATCTGACTATTGATACTTTCTACGGTCATTTTTTCACTCTGAGCATTAAATTTATCTTGTTCTTTTAAAGCTATTGCATTTATTTCTTGTATCTTCTTAAATTTCTCTATTTCTAAACTTATTTCACTCTGTATCCTGTTATAATTCTTTTCAAATTCTATGTTAAGTAAAGTTCTTTTATTATTTAAACCTTCAACCGTTCTTGCTATATCAGATAAACTATTTTTTCTTCTAACTTCATTAATTTCATTTTCAAAGGTTATTGCAATAGTTCTAAATCTTTCAAGTTCGCCTTCTTCAAATTGCAATCTTCTTTGAAGTTCTGTTTTTGCTTCTTGATTAGTTTCTGAACCAAAGTCTGCTCTAAGACCTGCTACTAATTCTTCTTGTGCAACAAAAGCTTCTGCAAATTCTTGATTAATACTCATGTTCTCTTTTACGTTTGCTACTAATACTGAAGTTAATTCTTTCTGTAAATCTTTAATTTTAGTGGTCACTTGAGTTAAGGCATCTGAACTCTTTTCTGCAAAATCTACTATTTTAGTATTGAGCTTGTCAAAAGCATCCATTAATTTTTTAGCTTCTGCTCCTGCCCCTGCCGCTCCTGCTCCTACTTCATTTTTTAAACCTTCGCCAAGTTCTCCGAACTTTTTCATAGCTGCATCAAATCCTTCAAATTTTGCAAGATCAACCCAAGCATCAGCTGCATTTTGAAAACCTTCCTCAACCCCGAAAGCAATATCTGCTAGAACATTATCAAATTCTCCCATTTGAGCCGTAGTTTCGCTAAAAGCATCTCGCATTAATCCCTGTAAGTCTAATTTAGCTTGTTTAAAATTTCCTTTAGCTGCTTTACCAAAAGCACTAAAAATTGTAGTCATTGTTTTGCCTAGATTTTTAAATCCGTTAATCATATCTCTAACAACGGCTGCACCTACTTTTCCAGTTTCAAACATAATTCTTGCTAATCCGACTATAGGCTGGAATACGGCGAATACTGTTAATCCGAGAGCTTTGAAAAAACCAATTAAGCTAAAAATAATCTTGCCGACTAAATTAAATCCCTCAGCATCTCTTCTTAGCCAATCAACTATTTTAGAAAGCCAATCGATAGCCATTCCAGCCCATGCTATCAAACCTTGTCCCTGTTCTCTCAAAAATAAATTCCAACTAACTTTTAAGTTACTTATTCTTCCGAGTAAAGTTTTAGATTGCTTATCCATTAAATTATTAAATCTTCCGCCCTCACTACTCATTGATCTAAAAGCAGCTTCAACTTCTGGAAAACCTATTTTGCCAGCACTAACCATTCCTTGTATTTCAACTTTAGATTTACCTAAATTTTTAGCGAGTTCATCTAAAATAGGAACACCGGCAATAGCAAAATCTCTTAATTCTCTACCTGTTAATTTTGCTTGGGCTTTTACTTGTCCAAAATTCAAAATTAATCTTTCCATTGGTACAGAAAGACCAGCTGAAACATCACCTAAAGATTTTAAAGTAGGTATTATTTTATTTCCTTCAACTCCGAAAGCTAGTAAAGCCTTTGCTCCTTTTTCAACATCTTGTAATTCAAATGGAGTTTTAACGGCAAATTCAGCCAAATCTCTTAAAAGAGTATTAGCTTTTTCAGCACTACCAAGCATTGTAGTAAAAGCTACTTTAGTCTGTTCAAATTCAGCCGCAGCTTTTACCATTTGCACTCCAAGAAAGCTGAAAGCACCAACAATACCAAGTAAAGACAAATTTAAACCGCCAAATCCTTTTTTTAAACCGCCAATACTTTTTTCTACGTTACCTAATTCTTTTTGAGCTTCATTTTTAGCTCGTATTATTAATTGTAATTCTTCTTTCTGAGCCATTTATCTAAATTTATTTTTTTTCTGCGTTTGTGCCTTCTTCATTAATTTATTATGATGTTCAGCTTCTTTTTGCATTATATGAATAAACCAATTTAATTTATTGGTATCTTCATCATCTAATTGCGAGGGAAGGCATTTAAGTCTATCACAAAGCATAAACTCTTCGTATACATCAGGGATTACACATTTTACTCCATTTATTGCTTTAAAAATGTCTTCCCTTATTCTTTTTTTCCCTCTACGGGTTCAGCTATCTTATCTATTGCATCTTTAATTTTATCGTAATCTTTTGTATCCATTTCATCTATTACCTTCATACTTACTTCTACTGATGCTCCATCAACATTTATTTCTTCGATCATATGAAGTAAAACATAATCTTTTGCTTCTTCTGATGCTTCCATATTAAAACCTGTCTGTTTTGACTTATTACTTATAAGTTTCTTACCGGTATCGTCCATTTCTCCCTCAGAAGATAATTCAACTCCTTTAAAAAGAATATTTTTAACTCCTCTGTTAATTTTTCTAGGGTATATATCTCTAATATTGACATACCCGTTTGTGATTTCAATTTTCATAGATTTTCACGTTTAATTTTTTAAATGCTTTTAGGGTAATGGAAAATAGGAAAACGCTATAAACCTACGTCCACTACCCGCCAAGCTATATGTAATCTAGGTTACACTTAATAAGAACTAATTGCATTTCTTAAAAGAATTTTGCAAGTTCTGCTATCTGTACTATCGTAATAAGCATTAAATGGAATATCCTCAACTACTAAATCATCTTCTGAAACGTTATCATTAAACGGATCGAATACTACGTGGTTTAAATCAACTCTCAGTAATTCTTTTTCGTTTGCATCTCTTCCTCCTGTAAAGTTAGCTTTGGAAGCTACCACTACTGTACTTGCACCTGAACCAGAAGCAGTAGCAATAACTCCTGTCAAGGCAGTAACCGCAGCTGTAACGAGAGTAGAAGTATTACTGGTAGTAGTTGTACTGGCTAATTTTACTAAGATATTATTACCTGTTTTAGTAGCTGATAAAGTGTCAGAGGAATTTGTTATAATTGTTATGTTAAGGTCATTACCAGCTTCACCTGCAGCAGAAGCTGCAACAGAAAATCCAGCATTACCAGTTCCGACGTCTACGTCAGCAGCAACAGCAGAATTGGACTCAAGTTTTTTACCGTACATGTCTAATCTTAAAGCAACTTGTTCATTGCTTCTCATATCGTCAATTCTTTCTGATGTTGTATAAACACTAACGAGATTACCATTAACTGAAAATCCTTTTACTTTAACAGATTTTGGAAAACGATTAGCTAAATTAGCACCATCAGCAGTATATCTTGCTTCAAGTTCATTCATAAAATTAAGACTAAAATCTTCCAATTCTTTAGCTGCAACATTATCAATTGGGTTATATCTATCATTCTTTGATTTCATGCTAAAAACAGAGCCACCAACAAATATCATATTATCGCTAACTGTATAAATTGGCGTACTTTTCTGAATAACTACGATATCTCCAACCGCAGCTGTACTAGCTGCTCCGAGAGTTAACGCTAATTCACTTCCTATTGCACTAACCGAAGCAGTATCTTTAACAGCGAGTGTTGAAGCATTTAAAATTCTAACCGTATCATCAGTAGTAAGTCCTGAGGTTTGATCTAATTCAACCGACACTGTATTATTAGCTGCTTTTGTTATACGAGCATTAGTAAATGCTTTTTGTCCTACGATTGAAAGAACACACTGTATTTTATTATCTACTTGAGAGAAAGCCATTTGAGAGATTTTAACTCCCGTATACCTCATAACATAAGTAGCGTCAGCTGGCTTTACGTCAAAGGTATAAGTTTTCTCATTAGTATTTCCGAGAGTCCATACATGCTGATAAGCTACACCTGATGTAATTGTGCTAGTGGTAGGTGCTCCAGCAAAGTTTTGCAAGAATTCTCCTATATTATTCGCTTCTACGAGTATTGTTAAGTCTCCAGATATTTCTATTTTTTCTTTAGCAGGTCTTGTATTAATATCTCTTTTGCTAGATATTGGAGTAACGGGAGTAACAGGATAACTCACAACAATGCTTTCACTCTGCAATTCGACAAAAGTATCTGGGAAAATAGCAGCTCCAGCAGAAGTTTCTTCAGCTATACCGAGATAGCCAAGTCTTGAATGTGGATTCATAATTTTTTCTTCTTAAATTTTTTATCAGCAGTTTTTTCTTCTTCTTTTTTGGGAATTACTTCCACAATTTCCGTATCTCCTTCTGTGCGTTTTACGATTTCATAATCTTTCATAATTTTATTATTTAAACGGTCTTTGACCTCTTAGATATTCACTCTTGGTTAAATATTGCCAGTTGCTTTCCATAGCTGGATTAACAACTGTATCAAAATCCCAAGCTCCGTATATAATAGCGTTTACTTGTTCAGTAGACATTGGTACTCTCCAGCCTAACTTTATCATTCTTTTATGAACCCATCTACCGCTCTTTGTCCATTGATTAACATAATTTACTGGAGCATATTTAAAACACCAATCGACAAACCAGTTTTGTTCTCTTCCATATCTATGATATGCTCTACTCTTATACCAATTCTTAGGGAAATAAGGTGCTGGGTCTATTGCACCTCTATATCCATTATATTTATCTTCCGTATTACCGTGTACATCCACAAATTTTAATTCAAAATGTAAATGATCTGCGGTAGTATACTTTCCTGTATTATCAGCTAAAGCAATCTTATCACCTGCCTTTATTATCTGTCCTACTTTAACTAAATTTCTTTGGTTATGGTAATAAATTGTTTTAAAGCTTCTATATTTATCTAATATTTCAACTACTATACCACCAGTACCATCTCTATGTGATTTTATTATTTTACCATCGTGAGCTGCGTAGATTGGACAACTACGCAAAGCTCTAAAATCAATTCCGTTATGTCCTTCCATTCCAAGTTCTTTATAAAAATCAAGATACTTTAATCCAAATGGCTGAGTAACAAATATGTGTTTTAACGGTAATGCTAATTTTATTTGTTCCATATGAAATAAGTTAAATAATCAAGTATGTAATGTATTAATTTAATCATACTCTTTTGCTTCTACTTTCTGCGGTAAAAGTAACAGTAGCTTTAACTTTAGGAAATTCTGGCTCATCTAAATAATCTTCATAATCAACATTAATTTCATTATTATATAATACTGCTCCGCTTGCAGTTATATTCTGTCTTATTACTCCTATTACTGATTTATCTTTAACTTCGCCTGTACTTTCTCTATCTTCAACCCATTCAACAAGAGCTTGTAAAGCGTCTAATGTAGTACCTTCACCAGAAACATTATTAAGATATTGTTTTAAGCTAGCTAAAATTACAACCTTAACAGTAAATAAATTCTTATCGTTTACAGTACCAGAATTACTAACAACAGTAGAAACAGGAATAACTGAAACCATTGGTAAAGATTTATCTCCGGGAGAAACAATTAAACCATAATTATACGATTTAAAAGTAGTTGTAAATTTTGCTGATAGTAATGTTATTAAATTTTCTATCAATTCGTTCATAAACTATTTTTTTAATAAAGCTTTTAAATAATCTGTAAAGTTTTTACTTATCGTTTTAATCATCGTCGCGTTAGTAGAAATCATAACTCTTCTTGGTAATCTTGTTCTTGGTGAACTACTCTGATGATATTTAAAATATGCAACTGGATTACCTATGCTGACAAAGAGTCTTTCTAATTTAAACAATTTAAAGCTATTCTGCATTCTACCAGTAGCTATTAACGGATCCATTGGAAATCCTGCTCTTGCTTTTGCTCTTATAGTTGCTGGACTTAATGCTTTCCACTTCTTAAATTTTGCTCCAACTACATCAAAGTTTTCTCTAAATAATTTTACTGAAAACAAGCCAGATTCTTTAAGCGGTTTTTTAAAATCTTTTACACCGGCAGATAATATCTTTAATCTTCTGTCAATAGTTTTAGTATCAGCTTCTATGGTTATAATTGCACACATATTAAAAAATTTTATTCATTTTAATTCTTGGGGTTGTACTAATATCTGGATCAGATTGACTTTCACTACTAGAAAGGTCATTAGGTCTGAATACTGGAGATTTAGTTGTATTAATCTGCAATTCTGTTGATGTAGTATCACTGATTATTTTTACCTCTTTAGATTGAATTTTATCAAGCAATCCTGTCTTTTCATCGTTATAAATTAAATCAAGCCTTTTATAGCCATCCTTATCAGTGTCAGCAGTTTCCTTGCCATACTCATCTATCAAAATAAAAGCAGCAGCTAATTGTGATGCAATCTCTATTAAGAAAGCTGGAGTTTCATCTAGTGGTAAAGAATAAACATCTGATATTTTTCCATTAATAATACCATCAGCCATTACTATTTTAGAGGCTATTGAAGCTGTGCTTATATTTAAATTTCCAACTATTCCGGCAGCTATTCTAACTGCACCATCATTTGTATATGACATATTATTTCTTAGCTTTATCTTTTAATTTTTTATCTTTATTCAATTTTTTTTCTTGTTCTTTTATAGCATGGAGAGTCGGATCTTCACCAAATTCTTCTCTTTTCTTCTTCCATTCTTTAATTTCCGTAGCATTGAATCCTTTAAAAACTTCCCTATCAATAGGTAACATAACTAAATGTCCTATTTGCAATCTTGGATCTACCCAAATTTTAAATCCTAATTTTTTAGCTTTTCGACAGAACAATAAATCTTCACTGAGAGTATCAGTATATTGATAAAATGGTATTCCTGTTTCTTTCATTTTCTCAAACACTTTCTTTTTTATTAAACAGAAAGCACTGCCCATAGCATCAACTTCAAACAATTCTTCCCCTAAGTCAGTTTCAAGCTTTCTGTAATATTTTTCTTCTCCGTTAGGAAATTCCCAAAACCAGCAAGGTTCGTATTTAGGTACTTTACGATAACAGGGTGCTCCAACTATATCAACATCTTCTCGCTTAGCATCTTCTATTAATCTTTCTAAACTATCAGATGGGAATGTCATATCTGAATCTATGAAAACTAACCACTCTCCACTCATTGTTGCGACAATATCATTTCTGGCTTTAGCAATCTGTGAACCGTAAACATGTGATACTTTTACATTTTCAAGTCCTTTTAAGGAAATAAAATCTGTATGCCATCTCTGTGGAAAAAAATCTTGATGTGGTACTCCTATTGTACCTCTATAAATAGGCTGTGGCATTTTGATTGTTAAAAGTTCCTTTACTCTTTCTTCTCCCCATTTTTCTCTTAATATATTAAGCTTTGCGTCAACATCTGCCATATAAGCTTTACTATCTTCGCTATCTTTTACCATTAATTGATCACCAAACATTTTAGCAAAACTCTTGCTTCCGTGATGGAAGACAAACACCTCTCTAGCTACAAATAGGCTATATCCAGCTTCTCTAATTCTCAGTGAAATATCTAAATCATCTGAAGAACCGATACCGAATCGCGTATCTAGCCCAGCCATTTTATTAATACAAGGTTCTTTTCTACTATCTTTTTTAGCTACTTCTTCAAGTACTTCTCTTTTTGTAAGTATTAACCAGCCAATAAGATAATTAACTTTATGATGATTTCCTTTAATAAGCTTTGTTAAATCTGCTCTCTGAAGTCCCATTGTGAAATTAGTAGTACATCCAACTGCCCCAATTTTTTCTCCATCTGGATCGTCAAAATGTTTAACCATATCAGTAAACCAATTCTTTTTAACCTCTATGTCGTTATTGATAAAACAAATATACTCACCTTCAACCATTTTTAAACCTTCATTAATTCCTTTTACCCAGCCCTCGTTTTTATCATTAAAAAGAGCTTTAATATTTTCATTCTTTTCTACAATCTCTCTAATATAATGCTCAGAACCATCCTCTGAAGCATTATCTATAATAATAAGCTCGTAATCTGTTGTAAACTCTTGAATAGCTTCTACGCATTTTTTCAAATACTCAAGCCCATTCCAGTTTACCGTAATTATTGATAATTTAGGTTTTTTCATAGTGTTTTTTTGTTAGATTTATTACTTAATTTTTCTTCTAATAAATATTCTATATTTCTATCTTTAAATGTCTTTTTATAATACTCCGGAAATAAATGATGATTACCTTCTGCTATATCAACAGCAAATTTATCTTTTGCAATATTTCCAACAAGAAGTCCTTTACTTCTAAACCAAGCTGAGAATAAAACTGCTTGCCAAGGAGTTTCCTTCCAACTATCTTCACACCATCTTATTCCTTTATCGTAGCTTTCTTTTTTTATCATCCAAGCTCCAGCAACATTAGGTGGAGCTATGTTAATTCCTTTCAAAACAGCCGATACAGGATAATTAGCGGGAAGTATACCGATCTGCCCGATATTCTCTTCATTCATTATTTCAAGACATTTCCACCACCATCCGTCAAGCAATACTATATCATTATCTACTTCTACAATATACTGACCTTCTGCCATACTCATTCCTTTATTAGTCGCTTTTCCGCAACCTTTATTATGCGGAAAAATATGTAGCTTATTAATTTTTCTATCGTTCTTTAACTTTTGTAAGTATTCTGCAGTACCGTCTGTTGATCCGTTATCTACTACTATAATTTCACAGTCTAATTTTTTAATACTAAACAATAAAGCGTCTAAACAATTTTTTGTAAACAATAATCTATTCCAAGTAATGACTATTATGCTTACAAGTGGCGTTTTTTTATTCATTTTTATTCTTCTATAAATCCGCATTTTTCAAAAACATGATAATTCCAAATGTCTTTAAAATCTTCACGAATTTGTTTTATTTCATTATATTCAAAATCCTTAAGACGTTTCATTTTATCGATACTATCATTCTTAAATTTTTTCCATTCGTCTTTATCTTTCTGTTTACAATTAACATCAGAAAATTTTAATCCATTTTTAATAGGCTCTAAATCACAACCATAAATATACTCTTTGTCTTGACCTTCAATACTATCAACTTTTTCAATCATTTTCTCTATTAGATTTGAATTACTAACATCGTGTAATTCAAGTCCACAAGGTTTTTGAGCATCAAAAAGTATAATAGTTCCCGTAATAACTACTCCGCCTACCAAAGCTATTAATGTTTTTTTAATTATATCCATATTTTTTGTATAAAGTTGGTTCTCATTAACGGAGAGAGCCATAGAGCCGAGAAATTATCACCTCCTAACAGGTCTGAAAAAACCTGACTGCTTTCTCAAATTGCTCTGCTCTCTTTATACATTTCTTGCAGAGCTTGGTTTTTTTCTTAGTCCTCATCATATTTTCAATGTTATTTTTATGAGGAATAAGACTAATTATTCTTTTACACCTGCGACACCTTGTGATAAACATAATTTCCTCCTAACTGTTTAAACCTCCTTGTCTCTTTTAGGGGAAGTTTATTTTCTAATGCCAATTTAAAGAGCAATAATAATATGTCTTGGCATTGGTTGCATAATCCACTTCTTATTCCAATCTCGTC
>Ga0307377_10004686_pt1 | contig 14889 bp, 18 predicted proteins | sample TR3MG_FD_202535 | JGI IMG/M metagenome (GOLD analysis project Ga0307377, IMG submission 202535) | Soil microbial communities from Risofladan, Vaasa, Finland - TR-3 | ecosystem: Environmental > Terrestrial > Soil > Coastal area > Acid sulfate soil | place: Finland: Risofladan, Vaasa | collected... | reverse complement strand
ACGTCTACCGCCCATTGGATACTGGACTGTTTGTCAACAGAATAGTATCCCATCCACCACTCCATCGAGGGTGGGTCTATGTAGCCGTCGCTACAATTCTAATAATTACTTTTATTATCTTATCCCAAATAAAAAATCCCGATACAAAGGCGTCGGGATAAGCGCTTCCCATTCGGGACTGTCCTAGACTGGTCCGCATTGTTAAGAGGCGTTCTAGGATCTATTGCTTTAATTATAATATACTTAATACTTAAATACCATAAATTTATTTCTTAAATCACAGTGAACAAAATTCTTTTTTACATTAATCCCAAATCCCTTAAAGTCTGTAAGTTTAGCTACATATACAGCAAGGTCATATGGTTGCATACCATTTACCCTTATGTCCACGGCAAGCCCCTGGGTATGATAACTACTTGGAACACCGCCACAATAATTATTCCAAGCCGGAGTTCTATAGGCAGAAGTTATATGTATTGGAGAACCAATATAATCTCTAACTATTTGTAATTCTTCTGCCATAAGTATAATTTTATTTAAGTATTTGGCAGGTGGTTCTATAGATTTTAACCAAACCTTTACATCACCTGAAAAAAATTCTTTATACTTAAAATCTTTTGTAAGTTTTTCATTTGCTTCCATTATATTTACCTATTCATAAGCCATATATACCTGTAAGTTTATAATCCATTTACGGGGGTCGGAGCTTTCATTAATTAATTTCATAGTAGTCTGCTCCCCCACTATCCCATCAACTTTTAATTCTTTTTCTTCCTGATAATCCCTTATTTGCTTATCCGTCATTGAACCCAGTTTGCCGTCTATTCCGCCGGGATTTGGTACTTTATAATCGTTAAGCAGTATATCCTGTAGCCACTTAACTTGCTGTCCTGTTTTTGTATAAGCTAATCCTAAAAGTTTTAATTCCATATCATCAACCTCACTTATTATAATTTCACTTTGATATTTCTTACCTTCCCTATTAACTAGGTTTATAAAATCCTGCCAGTATGGACTTACTTCTGGATTATTTGAATAGCTATAGTTAAATTTCCTAAAACCTAGATTTGGATTTGTAGCACCATTATTATCAAGTGCTACAATACATACTGCCTCATAGCCGTGGTACTTAGCTTTAAGTATCATATTTTTAATTACAGTAAAGCCCTCTAAGGAAAAATAAGAATTAAACCAGGATCCGCCTTCTGTTATTATATATTTCTTTCCCCTGGCCGTGGCCATAGTAGCCCAATCTGATAACCTATTCCATTGAGCGGGATAGCCTAGCGATGATAATGGATGCACTCCAAGCACATCAAACTTGCCATTATCTAGGAGATAGTTCCAATCAAGATTACCAAATTCATCATTGCCTGCAATTACCGGATAATCCTTAATTATCTTCTTTGATTCATTAACTATATTTGTATAAATTACGGTGTTAAATCCAGTGGCAGTATTTGGCTCATTCATTATAGAAATATAGGCCTTTATAAAGCCACGTTCTTTTAAGATGTCATTTATAATCCTACATCTTCTAGCGTATTCACTGACTATCGGCATATTATCCTGATAGAAGCCATTGTTATTTACTATTGGAATGACATTATAAGTCTTACAATCAGTTAGGAATTTATTTAAATCAATATCACTTCTGGTATAGAAATTGTCATTGTGCATACCATAGAGTAATTGATGTTTTAAATTATTATCAGTCAGTCCCCATTCAATTACGTGGTCAATTCTATGGCAACCTATTTGTAAATCTTTATGTGGGATAGAATTATTGAAGTGGTCAAAACCTATATACATATAATCACCTCATTGCTATTATCGTAATTATAATTCCCACCACTATCGACAAAGAAGTCAACCAGGACACAAATGCTCTAATTGATATTTTAGACTTCATATCAATTTGGATATTTTCTATATCTTTTTTAATATCAACCAGTTCAATTGTATGGATTGCAATATCCTTTACTATGGGAATAATCTCATCATATAATTTTTGTACTGTAGCCTTTTCTTTACCATTATTGTCTTTTGCCATTATTTTTTCTCCGCTCTATCTAAAACACAAAAATATTAATGCTCCTGTCCCTGCAGGTGTACTGATTTTTGTCCAGGTTAAAGTAAAACCATCAACGTCAAAAGATTTAACAATAGCCCCTTGAGCAGTAGTAGAAGATGTTTGTAAATAAATAAAGTTGCTACTAGCTGCCATATTATCAGCTACTGCTATATATATATTTTTATTTGTCTTTAAAGAATCCACAAACCCTATACTGAAACTATATGTTCCATCTATTACAGCTATACACTGTATAGCAGTCGGTGTAAATCCCACTCCAGTATAGATTACATCACCACCTACAGCTGTCATATCTCTTGATGCTGAAATTATTTTTGAACTTAATCCTTCGTTTATATCGTCCATTTTTTCTTTTATTTCCAGATTAAATTTATCTGAATCGCAAACCGTATCAGGTGTCCATGCAACAGGTGCGTGTGTAAATTTCATTTAATTCTCCTTAATTTTAATTTATCAGTTATAGCAGTACCGCATTTAATAGTAATTGCTGTAATTTTATATGCTGCATATAATGGAAAACTTATCTTTTCGCAAATCAATGTTCCTTCCCCAGCCAAAAAGTTTACTCTAGGAGTTGTAATTGTCCCCATACCTGCCTGAAATGATATTTTTTCTGTTAAAAGTTCAGTTGTCATTTGTCTACCTCAAATCTTCTGGTAATATTAATCCTTTAGATATCTATAATTTATACTGACAATAAGTGTATTGACATATATGTAATCTTTGTATCATGTTTTATATCAACAGTATTTACACCTGCCGCTGAAAGAGCATATAATTCCATATAATCATTGGCAGCTAAATATAGGATATCGGTAACTTTTACTGCAGTATCTGCAGCTAATGAAGAATGTGCATAACCTTGAAGGGTGTTTGCTCCATTCTTGTATATGGTGGCAGCATAAAGTTTATCTGTAATGACATTTGTAAAAACTACTTGACCGACAATTAGATAATAACCTGTTACGGGTGCAGTAAATTTATAGTTAGCAAAATCAGAACCTACATCATAACTTTCAGTGTCAAGTAAAACTTTTGTCCACGTACCGTCTACAAGATTATCTTGTTGTGCTCCAAGATAAGCACGTGCCTTTACATTGGTCTGGATTATTTTATCGTTACCTAAAACAATATTATCTGAAAATGTTTTTTTGCCTGTTATGGTTTGGGCAGAAGCCTTATTAACAATTCCACTGACATCTAAACTATCTTTAATTAATACTCCATCAATAGTAACTCCTGCATCTGCTGTTTTTTCGGAAATAGCATCCATTTTGGGAGTATCAGATAATGTTAATATTCCTGCTTTGGTTTGGTTGCCAGTAAGCTTTACGGCATTATCCAGTTGTGTCAGCGTTCTTATATCCCCCAATGCAACATCTTCAAATTCAATGTTATCTTCATTAATTCTTATTTCATTAACCATTTATCCTCCAATATTTAATTTATTCATTTTAACGTTCACTGTATCGCCAAGTTGCAGATATGGTCTTGATGGTGCTTCTATTTCAATTTCCAATGCTTCAGGGTCTTTGTAGTCTGTAAGTAAATCATCTGCTAACTCCTGCGCATAATCCATATCCTGTATAAATTCGGAGTCTATTAAATATTCTGATTTGCCATATATAAATATTAAATCAGCGTCTTGAGATATAACTTCATTTGTGCCGGTTGCTTCCAATGGTTGTGCTAAAATAGAAATTGATGTAACATCCACATCAGCCCCAGTAGAATTTTCAAAAGTCAAAAAAGTTACAAAGCTATATTTATCTTCATCTGTTATTGTTATACCCACACCCATAGGTGCGTAAGTTGCATCAGCAATATTTACAACACGGCATGGTTTCTTATTAAAATAACATGCTACATCCCTTGTACCATTTGCTGGAATTGTTATATTTTGAGTTAAACTATAAACTTCCTGCTGAACCTGCTCATATAATGGATTTGATTTAATCCTTATATAATTTTTCATACTAGACGATATTACCGGAGATGAGGCAGAATCCTTTTTTATATTGCTGTCATCATAATAAGCAGCGACTCCGCTTTCAGTCCAACCCCTGGTCTTAGAATTAAATTTTCCAAGTTCATCAAAAAATGCCACTCCCCCATCGGCAATCTCAAGTCTCTTAATATTTTCAGCATATTTTCGAGGCTCAAAATAAGCATAGGGAATTACATCAAATGTTTCTTCGATATCGCAATCAGTTAAAGGGTCAAGTCCAAAATCAGAAACAAGCAACTCAATAAGGTCAGATTTCGTATTATCTTCATAAACTAGCGAACTTTCAAAATCTTCCCCATTCATAAGAATCATTTTATCAACCGCGTAAAACTCTACAGTCATATCGGGGTTTGGGGTTATTTCTTTTAGGTAGTATTTACCCTGTGCAAACCATTCAATACTATCTCCTAGGTCAATACCGATAGATGGATAAATTATTTTATTATATTTAAGGTATGGATACAGATACGAATCCACATTTTCAGGATTATATTTCTGGCTAGTATTTACAAGTCTTAACCGTAATGTATTTGCACTGATATTACCTATTGATAACGAAGCCCCGGAATATTCAAGTTCTTTACTTATATCCATTGGCTTGGCTGTTAAATCTGCCGAAACATCTTCTCTAAAACCTGCCATAACTTCTACAATACAGGCAAGCATATCGGCAAGATTAATCTTGGATATTTCAACTTTCCAGCCCTTAATGGTAGTCAAAGTTGGGAATTTATAAACTGTTATATAACTTGTAAGTCCTATATAGCTATTGCATAAAATCCAATCCGTATTGGTTGAGTTTCTATAATATAAATCCATATTAATGGGATAATTATAAGGACTTCCAAATACTGTTAAATGAGTTGTTTGTATAGTACTGGTATAAATTTCCGATATAACTTCAGCAGTACCAAGACTATAGGCATAGACATAAAAAATAAAATCGTGAGTTGGCATAAAATACCAAGAATCATTATAAAAAGCTCTATTCCCTGAATGGGTTGGAGATGATATACTTCGTCCAAGTTTTAAATGATTAGAAGAATCTCCGCCAGAATATTCTATTGATATACAATAATATGTCCCTTCTACCAGTTCATATTGTTCTGCGCCTTCAAAACTAAAGGTTATTAGCTTAAAAAATTCTGTTAGTGTAGTAATATCAATAGGATTTGAAGTAGCTAAAGGTTCGCCAGTTGGAATACTTGAAACTCCATAAGTCCCAGAGTGAGCATATAATTTGGCAATAATATCTCCTGTAGGATTACCATATTTTTTTGCATACCATTTACAATTTTTAAGTTTTGCCGATTTGCCTGTAAAGGATTGAGCGGCTTTGATATCATCACCAAAATATAAAAAAGAAGTTGCCTCACAATAATCCACATCATAACTATCTACAATTTCAACATCTATAAATTCCCCGCTTGAGTCTGAACGATTAGCACCAAGCCAGCCATTTTCATACTTATTTGAAACCAGCCTTACCTTATCACCAAGCCGCATTGAATCTGAAAGGATGAATGGTTTAAATCTTGCATAAGTTTCATCATTGACTACGTTTTCTTTTGCAAAATAGGTTGAATCCCATTCCCCAGCGGTAACTGCTCCGGGAGTATCACCTTTAGTTATCCAGTCTATAAAACATTTATATTTTCGTTTAATTGGAGAAGTATCAAAAGCTAATCTTGCTTCATCTGTAACTGACTGCATTATGTCTCCTTTAATGAAAAACTTATATCATATCGCCAGTCTTCATCACCGGTTAAAGGTCTTAATCTTTTTTCTTTATAACTATTTGTAACAAACCGGACAATATAATTTGTAACTACCCCATCTTCATCATATAAAACCATAGCCAGAGATGTATGCTTATCATATTCGGCTTTTAGTTCATTCCTGCCAGCTTTTAAGTCCAGAGTATTTACACCATTTGCAGGGAGCATATTAAAAGATATATTAAATAAATTTTTTATGCCTACATAATATTGATGTTCTGTGCCATCTTCAGCTTCAACAATTTCCTCTATTGGCAAAGGTTGCATATCGAATTCTATTTCTACTATTGAAAGTTCTATATCACCAAGTAATATTCTTTGTGGATTCATGCTCACTGGATTCGCCTTGCCCCTTCTCTTAAATCATACTTTTCCCATATATCATATAAAACTTTACCATCAAAACTTAATGGAATATGGATTGTTACTTCATTTGAACTGTCTACATTTGATGTAATGCCTTCTGGTTTAATTGAAGAAAGTTTCATTAACCAATCAGCAATATTATTCTGCTGTGATGTATTTAGTATTATCTCCCCCGCTTCGGCAAGAACTGGTATCTGGCGTCCTGTTTGAGGCAGTACATAACCATATTGTGCTTGAGGAATTTGACCTATTATTCCGCCAGTATCGTAACCTACTATGCCGCCTTTTGAAAATAGACCCATTCGTCTATCAAGAGCATTTAATCTATTTATTGCAGCTGATAGAGATGTATCAAAAGATGATGTATCAAGTTTTACTTTAGGAGTTGCTACTGTTTTACCAACAATATCAAGTTTTTCCTTTACAGTATCTAAAGCAGGATTAATCACTTCATCGGTGCTTTTACTAAATTGTGCAGCCATTGATTCATAAGCTTCTTCTCCCCATTGGCCAGAAGTAACCAACTGTCGACCATATTCTAAAGCTTTCTTACGTGCTTCTTCCTGTTCTTCTTTTGTAGTATAGGTAGATGTATAAACCCCATAAAGGGATTCGATGACAGATTGATTTGCACTGTCAAGTTCATTTATTGCCTGCTCATATTCTTCTGTTCCCTCTTTGCCTTCTTCGATTAATCTATTGACTTCTTTTTGCGCTGCTATTTGCGCCCATTCTGCTTCCTGTAATTCATTTGTAGCATTAATACCATCAAATAAAGTACCAATTAATTGATTATAACTGGCTCTTAGTTCATCAACTGTTTTAACTTGGTCATCTATTGCTCCTGTGGTTTCTTCAATAGGTTTCTTAGCTTCTTTTTGTGCCTGTGCGTGAGCATCTACTTTTCTTCTTGCAATTTCCTGCTTATCAGCAAAATCATCATATACTGGTATAGATTCTTCAATATCTACTCGGCCATTTTTTGTTTCTTTTCTAAGTTCAATTACACCTAGCGTAAAGGCCTCTATACTGATTTCACCATCTTGAAGTTTTAGAAGAAGATTAGCCATTTCATTTGAGGCATTAGGGAGTTCATCGGAAAAGTTTTTTACGAAGATTTGTGCAGACCGAAAAGCCTCTATAGATTTATAAATACCATTTTTAAGTTCCTCTTCTTTTACAACAGCTTCATCTATTTTTTTCTTATATTCATCAATTGTAAATATATTTATATGTGCTGCATCCTGCCAAGATATATAACCTTTTCTAAGTGCATCTATAACAGAAATATTATCCTGTAAGCCCTTTTTAGCTGCACTTAATGGATATAAAAGTCGTACAAGATTTGCAATTAATGGATTATCAATTTTATCAGCAAGAATATTAACTCCATCGGCAAGAACCCACATTGAGGCAGTGGCAACTCCACCAGCACCGGCAGGTCCTAAGTTTAAAAAATACAATCTTAGTTTACCTAAAGCTCCAGCCAGAAGCATTACACTACCGACAGTACCGACTGCTTTAAGACCAAAATCCACCATAGATATTGTAGCTTCTTGATGTGCTGATATAAATTCTGATAATTTTGTAGTAGTACTTGTTATTTGAGGTATATATTTATTACCCAGAGTTATGGCAATTACTGATATATTATTTCTTAATATTTTAAGCTGATAATCTAAAGCTTTTGATTGTTCGGCAAGTGCTATATTGGTTGCACCTGTAGTATCTTTAAAATCAGTCATATATCCATTTAAATCATCAATACCACTTGAAAGTAAGGCCGATGCACCACGTAAAGCCCTCATTTCGGGGAATAATCCTTGAATTTCAGTTAAGCTTCCACTAGTAGATTTTGAGAGTAAATCCATAACCCCAACAAGCCCTAATTGATGTAATGCAGTTTCCCCGGATTCATAACCAGCATTTCTCAAGGCTTCTGCCATCTCTTTTGACGGATCTATAATTGCAAGTATCACCCTGTTAAGTGAAACCCCGGCACTGGAAGCATCTATACCCTTTGTAGTCATATATGCAAGTGCGCCAGAAAGCTCATTAAACTCAAGTTCAGCAATTTTACCCATACCAACAAAATCACCGACAACATTTGAAAGTTCCTCAAAGGTTATAATACCCTTATCAACGGTTCTAAACATAGTATCGGATACTTTACCGGCATCATCAGCGGAAAGGGCATAAGCATTTAAGACTGATACAACACCTTTAGCACTCGTAGCCGTATCTGTCATACCTGCACTTGCAGCCTTAGCCGAAGCTTCCAGAACTTTCATACCATCAGCACCGGCAAAACCTGAAGAAGCTATCTCATATAAACCATCAGCCAGAGTTTTTGCCGATTGAGGCATCCTGGTTGATAACTGTAAGACTTCATTACTTATTTTGGCAAATTGCTGTTCCGATAAATTTGAAATAGAGTTTACATTACGCATACTCTTTTCATAATCAGTAGCCATCTTAATAGCAGCAATACCGACTCCGGCAACAGCACCGACCATAAGACCGCCGGCCATAATCAGTTTTGTAGAAGCATTGGTCAATCTCTGACCAAAAGAAGTTATGGTTCTGTCAGCAGTAGCAAGCTTTAAGTTTGCAGCCATAAGACCTGCATCTAATTTTCTTATATCGAGACCTATTTCGCTCCAAATAGTTCCCAGATTTCCAAATGGCATTATTTCTTTCTCCTTATCTTTACAGCCAATTTATGTAATAATTTCCTGGCGTTTGATTCTTTAGGTTTTTTATTTTCCACCAGTTTTGAGTAGACGTAGCAAGCTGCCTCATCTATGCAGAAAGCGACATAATCATCTTCTATACCGAGCATATCCGAAACAGCTTTACCACTACTTTTCGATACTTTTGTTAGTCTTTGAAAGTTCTTCGATTTTACGAAAGGGTTGGAGACCCATCACCCCATTCTGCGTATAGGAAAATATAGCTAATCTCTGAACATCGGTCAGCAGTTCCGCAACTTCTTCATACTTTGGTTCTACAAGTGCAACTTCCAGTACCTTATCCAGCACATTAGCATAATTTTTTATATTGCCCTTTTGCTTTCCTTCAAATATTTCCTGTGCAGCAGCAAGTAGTTCATTTGGTATTGCACCGGATTTACATAGATAAAGAAGTGAGGGCCTACGTAGTTTTGCTACAAATGGAGTGCCATCATCAAATTTGGGAAGCTCTACAATCTCACCATCTTTTAATTTTTTTAAGTCGCTAGTTTTTGTTACTTCCATATATCACCTATGCTATAGCAGCAACTTCTTCTTCAGTTATTGCTGGTTCAATTAATGACGGATCTGATTCGTTCCTTCTTGCACGGATAACAAACTGGTCAACTGCAAATACCTGGTCTGCTGGTCCCTGAGAACCAAGTCTTCCCTTACAGAACGCAAATTCGTACAGTATAAATCCATCCTCTGTTGATTCGCTATCGGATTCGGTGTAGTTTGAAACCCACACTTCTAATCTAAACGGATATGGATTTTCAAGACTACTTGCAGGTGCAAGCCATTTTTCGCTACCCGGCGCTCCTGTTACTGTTCCACCAGCTATAGCTGCTTTTAAATTTGCGTCAAAGATTGCATTAGAGATAGTAATATCTACACCCCTAAAAGTGTCTTCTTCTTTTACTATTGCTTTGATACCATCTCCACCTCTTAATGTAGCTTCATTTCCCTCAATATAAACTGGTGTGATATCCATAGATTGAATATCATCACTTACTATTGGAACTGCACTACCATCAGGGCCTCCACCTTCGAGTTCTGGTGTTACCCTAAATTGTCTTATTCCGTATAATACTGCCATTTCTTATTTCCTCCTTTTTGTTTGCAATAAAAAAACACCTCCGAATGGAAGTGTCCAGTTAATTAAATTTTATGTTAAACTCTACCTGGAGAGCGGAATTGTAAAGTCTACACGTTTCATAAAAGTATTATCAATCTCGTTATGCCAGTCCTGTAATGTTTTAACATATTCAGGTCTAAAATATCTTTCAGGACTACCATCAATGGTTAAGGTTACTTTATCTAATTTGTTTCTTACTTCTATGGCTAAAGCATCTAAAGTTGTAAAACTTGAAGGACTGTTATATATAAAAATCTGTAAATCAAGAAATGCACCAAGTTTATTTCCCATTGATGGATTATCTTCCCCTAATTTAAAAGTGCAGTAAGGTTTTTCCACTCCTATGGGAGCCGTAAAGGCTTGGTAAACCCTATCTTCAAAATCATCAATTGTTTTAAGTTGTGTTGTTATTGCTGTTCTCATGCGTTCATTATCCTTTTTGCATTTTCATGTACTTCTTTAGAATATTTATTTGCTGTTTCTTCCAGTATTGCGTATTTACCATCATGGGCTAATTCCAAAAATATCCCATATTCCATAGCGTGTGCTATAAAGATTATAAGCATAAATGGATTTTGCCAGAATGAACCACCGTGAAGTCCAGCCCTTGCATTACCGGTTCTATCCTGCCATCTTTTATTCTGTCTGGCATAATTGGTCATATTGATATCTGCCACTCTTCCGAGTCCTTCAAGTCCAATCTTCTTCTCAACTGCCCACTTGTTTAAATTTCCTAAAACTATTGGAAGTCCACTCATGTTGTCTCCTCAATATATACCTCTTTAAAAACGATGTAGCCTTGCGTATAAGTATCCTTAACATCTGCAACTTTATAATTTTTGCCACCATAGCTAAAGGTATCAAGATTGGTTGCACTCTCACTTAAAATATTAGCATCATATTTTGCTATTAATTTTTTAACCCTATTGGCATGATATCCGCCATCATCTACTGATAATACTCTTATACCCCTAACTGAAGAAGCATAAATCCTGACTGTTTGAGCAGGTATTATTGATGGTGTTTCAACCACTCCCCCATCCGTCCCTTGTGTTCTGGTTGTCCTTGATATAAATATTAAAGCAGGATTTTGATTGATTAAATTTTCCTGTCTTGCTCTTATTGATTCGTAAAGCATTATCTCTCCAATTGTCCTGAACTTGACTGCCTAAAATCCCAGTATTTTTTTATGCAATATTCCCTACTGTTTTTATCTTCAGGTAAATCCTCGTCTCCAAGTTTTGCCCTGCCACTAAATCTTGATTTGGCTGCCCGATATAACCATAACTGTGCTACTGCCTCAAAGAAGTTGTGATAATTAAAAGTAGCATAAACTGCATTAGGTACTACAACCGGTGGTGAAGCGTCAAAAGTAACTATTCCGTTGAATACATCAATTTCATAATCTTCACTAGATATAATATTACCACCACCATCTTTTAAGATAACACCGGTTAAATACTTATAGTCTATGTGATAGATAAGACTTTCATTATCGTAATAGTAATCTTCAGAATATATCTGCATACTATCTACGTAATGCCTATCATCATTTAACCATCTTTCGATTATGCCATCACTAACAGAATAGGGTATGGCCTCATCTTCTATATAATTTCTAACTATTTCAATTAAAGGTTCTGTCATCTTTTAAACCCCGCTTCATTTTTAATTAATTTTTTATAATAAATACTCTTATTGTGTTTGCGTAAATCTATGCGATTGTGCCAATTATGAACCAAATGGAAATCTTTAATATATTCAAAAGTAAAATCCTTATTTATAATCTGTTGCAATTTATTTATCATCTGTCCGTTATGATACAAAGTATAATGTACGTGTTCATATCTCATGCCGGTTCTAAACTTAAAGAACCTTGTTGCACGTCTTTGTATATGCTTACTATGTCCGTCCTTTAAGTCTATTATACCAAAATCAGACCCTAATTTTGAGATACTGCCAATTAGCACTTCGTCAGCATCCAGATTTAAGACTGTATCGCCATCATCAAGACAACCTATATAAACATTTCTTTTTTCTACTTCATTTAAATCTGTTGTAATTATTAATTCAACATTATCCAACTCCGATAAATACTGTATTGTTCTATCTGTAGAAACCTTATCATCACCGGGGAAGTCCTTAAATTTGCCATCTACTATTATGATTTTATCGACTTTGCCGATTAAGGACTCTACACATTCTTTTATAAGTGGCCAGTCGTTATAAGTTATTATGCAACCGATTATCATACTATTTATTCATAACTAGCTTTTTTATATTGTGCTTCACGTGGCCCTGAAGTCTTATAAAACTGGGATTTATAATATTTTCTTGATTTATCCCTAAGTATCGCAAGATGAATTATTTTCATTCCGCTTACTTTTTCAGATGTAAATCCATTTTCTGCGCTGCGCCGTTTGTTAAATAATTTACCATTCACTTCAAGTATAAAATGCACTCCACCATATTTCATACCTTCATGATATTTAAATAATCTTGTAGCAAGCCATTTTTCATATCTATTATTTAATTCACTAAATTTAACTAATCCAATATCGGAATTTAATTCAGGAATATTGCCTTCCACTATTTCATCGGCATCTATCATTAAAACAGTCTGTCCTCTCCTTAAGTCTCTCAAATATTCATTTCTCTTATCGCTTTGGTAAATGTTTGCCACAAATCTCAATTCTACCTTATTAAGCGAACGCAGATATTCTATTGTCCCATCGGTTGAATAAAGATGCCCTGTAAAATCAGGGAAATCTTTATAACGACCATCAACACATATTATCTTGTCAACCTTACCATAAATACTTTTGATTGCCCTTTGCAAAAGTGGCATATCATTAAAAGTTACCATTAATGCTGTTATCATATTTTCCTGAATATAACACGGGGACATTTTTTGTCATTTAATTCTTTTTTAAGTTCTTCTAAATTTCTTATTTTACTGGAAATATTTTGAGTTGCTCCCATTTTAAATCCATAAGCCTTTATAATATCAATCATCTTTTTTGCTAATTTCATATTCTGCATGTGTTTAGGGTGAATTTCTATAAACATCATTGCACCCTTAGGCATAAGTTTTACAGCTTTACCCATTCCTTTAATTATTTCTGCCTCATATCCCTCAACATCCATTCTTAAGAGGTCAATTCGATTTATATTTTCAATTTTACAGAAACTATCAAGTGTTAGAATTTTAGTTTTTGATATTCCTATGTTTCCATCACGTTCTTTTAGTTTCGGAGAATTTATCATACACAAATTAGATTTAGAATGTATAAATATTTCACCATCGCAATTATCCGAACCTATGGCAAGTTGATATACTTTTATATTCTTAAATTTGTTAATCTTTATGCTTTTTTCTAAAGTCTCTGCATTTTTTTTAACTGGTTCGATTGCATATACATAACCAGTATCCTCAACTTTCCTTGCTTCAAGTAATGCGTAATATCCCAAATTTGCACCTATATCAATACAAATCATTCCCTTTCTAAGATAATCAATAACCGCAAGCGTTGCCCTACCTTCCCTTATTATTGGTTCTTGAATACTAAAATGCTTAGAACCATAAAGAAGTTCCTTTGATATGCCCCCATCTTCGGGGATAAAATACATCTTGCTTCCAAGTACTGTTCTTAGTTTAAATTTTTCCACCAATTCTCCATATCTTTTTTTATGTTTTCAAGTCTACCTATATTAATATTACTGTGTCCAAGACCACCGGGACGCATTTTTTTTATCATCAAATCATATTCGGGATAATCGCTTATTTCTCTATACTTGTTGGTATCTATCTGGTCAAGTCTATCAATCCAGACCCCCACATAGAAAGCCGATGGCCATTTTTTATATTTTTCCTGTTGACGACTGCACCAGCCGGAAAGACTACCCTTATTTTCCGGTATTGGCTTGTCTATAATTGCTCTTCTTATTAATTGTCCTGTACCACCACTATTTATATAAAAATAAATCTTGCCATTATTAAAATCTACACTAAATAAATGCCTATAAAAATCATCATTGGTTTTAATTTTAAAAGGCATAGCCAGATAGTGATCGGCCTGTACTGTAAAAAGTGGGTAAATATCCATTACCTCTTTTAGCTTACTCAACCAATCCCGCGTAACAACTGTATCATTGTCTACTTTGGCAACATACTTGCTGTTTTTAAATTTATCAAAAAACATATTCATTGGAGATGCAAGTCCAAGATTTACTTTGCTATGGTGTATCTCTATCCGACTGTCATTTAAACTTTCAAGATATTCTGTTGTTTGCTTATCTGAACCATTATTAAATATAAATAGTCTAAATGGATAAAGGGTATTTTTAAGTATTGCCTCAATAGCTTTTTGGGTATATTCCAATCTATTTAAAACTATCATCAGTATTGGTATTGCCTCGACCTGATTATCAATAAAATTATCAATTTGTACCGTATTCTCTACATATATATTATTATTAGATTTTCTTCTACTAAAAGCCTTATCGTTTTTTACTCTTACAGTTTGGGGTTTTACTCCTATTTCATCAAAGGTTTTGCTTCCGAAGTGGTGGACATATGAGTTCTTAACATGATAGCTTTTATATCCAGCCTTACCAGCACGCCAACTAAAATCTCTTTCTTCGGCTGATCCTACGGGATAACGTTTATAATCAAATACCCCAATATCATTAATTACTTTTCTTGCCACCAAATAACAAAAACCGTATATTTCAGTTTCAACTATTCCAGTCCTGGTTCTCACTGCAATCAT
>Ga0307377_10004684_pt1 | contig 14894 bp, 13 predicted proteins | sample TR3MG_FD_202535 | JGI IMG/M metagenome (GOLD analysis project Ga0307377, IMG submission 202535) | Soil microbial communities from Risofladan, Vaasa, Finland - TR-3 | ecosystem: Environmental > Terrestrial > Soil > Coastal area > Acid sulfate soil | place: Finland: Risofladan, Vaasa | collected... | reverse complement strand
GGAGTCTCCATATTTTCGAACCGAAGTTTTGCAACTCAAGATATCCTCTATTACCCGGGAGACATAATATATATGTTTTCGGACGGGTATGCTGATCAGTTTGGAGGGCCGGCAAACAAAAAATTCAAATATACCTCCTTAAAGAAACTTCTTATTGATGTTCATAAGCTACCTGTAATAAAGCAGCAAAATATACTTGAAAAAGAATTCAACTTCTGGAAAGGAGATATGATCCAGACTGACGATGTACTTATTATTGGATTGAGATTATAACCTGATGCTGGTTGCCAGATACGGGCTACGGGGTATGAGTGCACGGTGATCTTCAGCAGACCACTTACTGCAAACCACGAACCGGATCATTAAACTCTCAACTGCATCTCTTCCCTTACCCTTCTAACTTCCAGTATCTTTGTGTTACCTCCTGTCTCAAGATTAATACCATGATGTATATTAGTTTTCCATGAGCCACCTGTAAAATCAGGAACATCAATTGATTGAGATTTATTTGCAACCGACCATTCGCTTAATGGTGCAATAGAACTCCACAGAGCACCATCATATACATTCTGATCGAGTGGCAATCCATTTCTAAGGCAATCAATCATCCTCCAGTCCATAATAAAATCCATTCCACCATGCCCTCCAACCTTTTTAGCCATCTCTCCCACTCGCTTTACTATAACAGGAGTATATTGATCCCATATTGCTTTCATTTCATCCTCATTTGCCCAATCTTCACCTAAAGCGATAAGCTGATCAGGATATTTAATGGCCATGCCCTGGGTACCCTTCACAAGATGGATTCTGGAATATGGCTGAGTGGAAGATACATCATGTTGTATCATTATTGTCTTACCAAGAGCCGTTTTAACAAGGGTCGTATTCATATTACCACTGAATTTTGAAGCTTTCCACTCTGCATAAAATTGATCATCAGAGGAAAGTTCCTTTTCCTTTGGAGCCATTGAAAAATCAGAGGTTGACATCGAAGTCAGGTAATCCATTTTATCTCCACGGTTGATGTTCATTATCTGGCATATTGGTCCTAATCCATGGGTTGGATAAAGGTTTCCATTCCTGGTAGCATTTTCCCAGAGTCTCCACATGCCAGTATAAGCGCCATCGGTCTGTCTGTCGTCAACAGGTTTCTTGAAGTTCATCTCCAGAAGATTATGAATATAAGCACCTTCGCCATGTATAATATCACCAAATAAACCCTGACGAGCCATATTGAGTGTGAGCAATTCAAAAAAATCATAACAACAATTTTCAAGCATCATGCAATGTTTTTTAGTTCTTTCTGATGTCTCAACAAGCTGCCATGATTCATCGATAGTACGGGCAATAGGGACTTCGCTGGTTGTATGTTTTCCGTTTTCCATAGCATAAACAGCCATTGGTGTATGCCATATCCATGGAGTACATATATAGATAAGATCCAGATCAGGTAATTCTACTAACTTTTTCCAGGCATAATCATCTCCTGAAAACTCCTGAGCCGGATCTCTCCCAATACTCTTCAAATATTTTTGAGAACCAGCTACAGCAACCTGGCGAAGATCTCCCAGCGCTTTTATTTCAACTCCTTCAATATTAGACAACCGTTGCACTGCTCCACTCCCTCTATCGCCAAGGCCGATGATTCCTACTCGTACTGTTGGCAGTGCAGGTGCTGCATATCCACACATATTAAACTGCTTGTTATGAGGCTCTTTTGCTGATGCCAGAATTACTGCCAAGTTTGATTCTGGTTGTTTTGGAGCACAACCGGTTAATACACTACCAGCTATGGCGCCTGCACCGGCAAATGTTGCATTCTTTAAAAAATTGCGTCTATTTGTTGTCATGATAAGAACATTTTCAGATTAGTCAGACTAATTTATTTCTCTGCAAATTAATATTTAATTTAGAAAGTAATGCAACCAAGATACCAAGAATTAAAAACTCTTGAATATCTCTTTATATGTTAGTCATGTCTTTTCTGCTCCGGGAGCACACATCAGACTAAATTTAGCAATTAAATAAAAAGGCCATCATTAATTAAAATGACGACCTCTCGTTATGAAAAAAAGTCTACCTGAAAATTCTCTTCTTCTATTGTTCGTTAATATTACTATCTTTTGCTACCTTTTTTCTGTTTTTAAATCTAATTAAAAGGTCTTTAACTATAGTACCCGTAAGATATCCGAATGCCGTGCCCCATAAAGTACTTAAGTACCATACAGATTTTATTGGGCATGTACCGGAAAGACAACCAATAAACTTCCAATAAAGGAAACCTGCTACTGCTCCAGCTACTGAAAAAATAATGATAAATTGGTGTTTCCTTATAAATTCTTTCATAATCTAAATTTGACACAAAAATAAGCTCATAAATTTAATTGATCAGTGACTAATGTCACAGAGAGATATTTTTATCTATTAATTTTGAATAATCCACTGAATTTCTTTCAGTTATAACCAAATTTTTTATCTCAAGAAACCGGAGGAGACGTGATATCACTTCCCTTGAGGAGTTAAGCTGAAGGGCAATATCCTGGTGTGTACCGGTAAAAAGAGTATTCCCAGTCGACTTAAACCTCTCTTCAAAAAATCTTACAAGACGCTCATCAAGTCTCATAAAAGTAATTGAATCGATGGTATCAAGAAGTTCATTAAAACGATCACGATAAGAATTCATCATTAGCTCTTTCCATGATTTATATTCCGTCATCCACTTTTCAGGTTTATCTACAGGTATAGTAATAATAATAGAATCTTCTTCAGCAATCATCTTTATATTGCTCTTCTGAGGAACCATACAGCAGGTAAGCGACATGCTGCATATCTCCCCCCGATTTAAATAGTACAATAATAATTCATTTCCTTTCTCTGATAACCTAACTACTCTCAGGCAACCCTTCAGAATCATAGGAAATGATTTAATATAATCTCCCTCACCAAGTATACTCTGGCCAGTGCTGAGCTCATGCAAAGTCGAAAAACTATTAATTTCCTTAATCAACTCTTTCTCTAAAAATGAAAAAGTTTTTCGAATTAATTCCGCCTTATCTATTCTCATTCTTGTATAATTAGTAACCATTTACACCATTGTGCCGTTGTGCCGTCACTCCTTCAATACCTTTTTATAAAATTCCACGACTCTTTTACTTTCAATTTCCCAAATAAGCTTTTCTGACGCCACAATAGCATTATTCTTTAATTTTAACAGTCTGGACCGATCCATCTTAAGAAGCGATAGCGCATCGAAAATTTCTTTAGGAGTTACATCGTGAATTAACAATCCGCAGTTGTATTCTCCTAATATTTTACTTGTTTCAGGAAGATTACTGGCAATTACAGGTATACCTGCAGAAATATAATCAAATAATTTATTCGGAAGGCTGAACCTGTAATTAAGATTTGTGTCCTTTTCAAGGCACATTCCAACATCTGCTGATTTAGTATAACTGATAAGTATCTCCCATGGAACAGAAGGGATAAAAATCACCTTTTGTCCAATGTTTAACTCATTTACCCTGAGTTTTAAATTTGGTACTACATCACCCGAACCGACTACCAGTAATACAATTCCAGTAATAAGTCCAACAGCATCGATCAACTCCTCTGCCCCTTTATCAATATTGATCCCGTTTCCCTGTATAATAGCAATCAGGTCATTCGGAGCAATACCAAGTTCTTCTCGGGTCAATGGAGTTATATGGTCACTTTTCTTACCCAGGTTCCTTATGATATGTGGCCTCAATCCATACAACTCTTCATACAAGGAAGCTATTGATTCACTTACTGTTATAGCGTGTTTTAACCTGGGAAAGATCTTCTTCTCGATAACAGTCCATGCCCATCTTACAAAGGGTCGGTTTTTAATCTCAGGTACACCGGTAAAATATTCGTGAGAATCATAAACAAGTTTTATATGCTTAAGTTTCGAAACCAAAAAATTGGGAAGTAAAGTATCAAGATCGTTTGATACCAGTATATCAAATCTATGGAAGAGAAGATAAAAGAATAACCTAATATTAAATGATGCATAAAACAGGAAACTTCTTTTGAAAAACATTCTGAATCTTACGTTTCGGAATGGTATTTCTTCAGATTCGCAACAGTTGGATGTTATTCTTCCAATTATTGTAATATCGCAGCCAAGATTGCTAACAGTCTCAGCTATTTTTAAGACACGCTGATCGTAACAGATGCTATTGATTACAGAGAATACAACTCTGGGATTTTTGGAAAAAGAATGCATGGAGCAAAAATAGCAAAATCTATTATATCTTTTCTACTCTGGAGAACACCGGGCTCCACGGAGATCTTAAGCTCTAAACTCTCCCGTTCTCCTTCACCCTTTAATTCATCTCACAGCAGCGTCATTGAGTCCTACCACAAAGATCTTCATATTTTCCTGGCAAAGCTATATCAATTAAAATTGCAATACAAGGTAAGATATTCAGAGAAGTATTATCAATGATTAATTGCCAAATGAACACTTATAAAATGCTAAAATGACTCATATAAGTAAGAAACAATCTCTTTATCATAAAACAAAAAGCAAGTTGTCAATCTCTATTACAACTGATTTCATACTTTTACATGAAATTATTAATAGGATGATCTTAAGGAATATTTCGCTAAAAAAATATAACACTTTCGGTCTTGATTATAAGGCAGATTATCTTATTTCAATCAAAACAGAGGATGAAGCGGTATCCCTTTTACACGATCATAAATTAATTCACAAACCAATCCTTATTCTTGGCAGAGGAAGTAATATTCTATTCACTGAAGATTTTAAAGGTACAATATTACATCCTGAGATAGAGGAAATTAAAATTGAAACAAGAAATCCTGATTATAGTATTATTTCAGCCGGGTCAGGGATAAATTGGGACACATTTATTGAATGGTGTGTGTTTAATGGTTTTGGAGGCTTAGAAAATCTTTCACTAATTCCAGGCTTTGTTGGTGCATCACCTGTCCAAAATATTGGTGCATATGGCGTCGAAGTTAAGGATTTAATAGAAAAAGTAAGAGCTGTTTCAATTGAAAATGGTTCAATAATTGAATTCAACAATGATGATTGCATGTTTGGATACCGAAATAGCATTTTTAAAGGAGATTTTAAAGATAAATATCTGATAACCAGGGTCTATTTTAAATTGACTACAAGACATACCTTAAAACTTGACTATGGCTCATTAAAAGAAGAAATTAATACTGCGGGTGAAGTAAGTCTTAAAAATGTGAGGGAGGCAGTAATAAACCTCAGGAGAAGCAAGTTGCCTGATCCTGAAACAATTGGTAATGCCGGCAGTTTTTTTAAAAATCCGGTTGTGAGTACTGCTGTTGCTGAGAACCTTAAAAAAAAATATCCTTTGATGCCCGTATTTGAAAATATGTATTCAGAAAAAAAGTTAGCAGCCGGCTGGATGATTGATAATTGTGGCTGGAAAGGTAAAAGGATAGGTAATACAGGCGTTCATGACAAACAGGCTCTTGTTATTGTTAATTATGGCAATGCTAGTGGAAAAGAAATTTATAACCTTTCTGAAGTAATAAAAAAGTCTGTCACAGAAAAATTCGGAGTTAACCTGGAACGGGAGGTAATTGTGATAGGAGCTATTTGAATATTTTTCGTTTATCAAGTTCCCTTTGATAGATAGCTGCATAGCGATTATGTTCTGCAAGAGATCTTGAGAAATTATGATATCCTGAGAAATCAGCTTTGGCTGCAAAATAAAGATAATCATGCGCTTCGGCATTTAAAACGGCATCTATGCTTTCAATTGACGGACAACCTATTGGTCCGGGAGGAAATCCCCTGTATTTGTAAGTATTATATGGTGAGTCGGTCTGGAGATGCTTATATAATACTCTTGTAATTGTAAAATCATTTAGAGCGAATTTAATTGTTGGGCAAGCTTGTAAAGGTATTCTTCTTTTCAGTCTGTTAAGGTAGACTCCAGCTATACGAGGCTTTTCATCTGGTTTCGCTACTTCATCATCAATAATAGATGCCAGGATGGCAACCTCCAATGGATCGAGATTTTTCTCCCTGGCTTCTGACAGCCGCTCTTCATTCCAAAAGGTATTATACTCCTTCTTCATTCTTAGGTATAGGCCTTTGGCATCAGTATTCCAGTAAAATTCATATGTATTGGGAACAAACAGAGCAATAATATTTTCTTTTGTAAACCCATCTGAACTATAGTTAGAAGCGTCAGATAAGAAAGTTATGATCTCAGAAGAATCAGCTTCGATCTGGTGACCAATTTTCCCTGCCAACTGACTCAGGTTCCTGATATTATTGAACGTGACTTCAACAGGTTCCTGCTGGCCGGATCTCAGTAAATTAATTAAACTATTGTAACTTAGGTCACTTTTAATGAGATACCTGCCAGGCTTTATCATATCCGGATAACCTTTTCTTTCTGCTACCCACATAAAAGCTTTCAGGTTTTTTATTTCAAAGTTTTTTTCAAGAGTATCCAACACCTGATTATAAGATGAGCCTGTAGGAATTAAAATGACCTGGTTATTCACTTTTACTTTAATGTTTACTCCTAACAGGCTTTTATAAATTAAGATCGCAATAATAATAACCAGAATTACTGATCCTGCTAAAAAACGAAGTATATTCTTTTTGTTCATTGTCTTTCCTCAAATTCGCAAATTTATAGATATTGTTGAAAGGTACAAAATAAACATCCCTTACCTGAGATCCATTGTTTTAACAAATAGAAAAAAGGAATCTGCCAACTCTCTTCTCAACACATGATCTTCCACTTATTCAGGACAAGTTATTACCATTATATTATTAAATTTGCGTTACTTTATTTCAAACTAACATTTAAAACAATGTCAACATCTATGCTACTGATGCTTATCGGAACAGGCATATTAACAGGGTTTATGGCTGGTATGCTGGGAATTGGAGGCGCAGTTGTAATGATTCCCGCTCTTGTATTATTTATGGGTTTTAGTCAACAAGGTGCACAGGGAACGAGTCTTGCAGTAATGCTTCCGCCAATAGGTATAATTGCAGCCTATAATTATTATAAAGCAGGTGAGGTAAATTTCAAATTCGCAATAATACTGGCTGTTTTTTTCCTTGTTGGCTCCTACTTTGGATCAAAACTTGCATTGAACCTTCCCCAATCAATATTAAAGAAAATTTATGGTGTCCTCCTGTTACTTGTTGCTGCCAAAATGCTGTTTTCCAAATAGAAGGGACACTCTGTGGAGTGTCCCTTACCTGATCCATGACAGGATCAGTATGATTTATGGTTTTATATAACTAGAACATCAATCCAAGGCTTAACATGAAAGTAGGCTTGCGATTGTCCAAAGCAAAATCTTGTCCTCCAATAGAGATAGCATCACCGAATTTTTCTCCCAGACTTCCTCCATATCTGAGATCAAATGTGAGCTTCTTTAATAAATCAAATCCAACTCCTGCCTGATATCCGAATGTTGCACTCTTGTACAAATCTTCAAAACTCGGATCTTCAACTAGTGCATTGGGAGAACCGATCATTACTGACGCTGCAGGCCCCGCATTAATCCTAATAGGGCCAAGCTTGAATCCCAATAGAACAGGGATATCAAGTTTATTGAATTTCTGAGACAATACTTCTGTCGGATTACTGCCAATAGTTACATCATAATCATAAGTAGTAGAGGCAAATACAACCTCAGGCATAATATAGACACCTAATAAAGTCAAGCGTAAAAAAGCCCCGGCATGAAATCCAATAGCAGCATCCTTAAGAGCTGCAATATTAGCCGAACCTGACGAAAGATCATAAGTTGGTACTGTGGAAGATGTTACACCTGCTTTTATTCCAAACTTGATCTGGGAAAAAGCCGGCAGAGCTAAAAATACTACTAAAATAACTGCTAATACTTTCTTCATAATTATAGGTTTTAATTTATAATACTTAAGCACAAGAACATTCAAATTGACGAATATATAACGAAGAATAAAGCCATAAGGTTGCATCTTGTGATATATTTTCATCATTCACCTGGTACAAAACGCAAGAAAAGTTGAATTATTTTGAAGATAATTCTTCAAAAATTACTTTTTTCATCTGGTCAAATTCTTTACGATCAAATAGTCGTGTAAGAAATATTATTTTCCCTGAACGGTCTATTATCACATTTCTTGTTACTCCTGCTTCTTTCATAGCAAATAATCCAAAGATCTCTGCGCCAGGATCAAGAGCAAGCGGATAAGAAACTGCTATATCTTTTTTAAACTTTAAAACTTTATCAACAGGCTCATCCCTGTCAATCCCAATTACAGCTAGTCCTGCTGCCCTTTTTTGCTTCCATATCTCCTTTTCAATAAAAGGCATCTCGCTTCGACAAACGCTACACCAGCTTGCAGTAAATTGAAGCATAACTACTTTCCCTCTCAGATCTGAGAGCTTATAAGTTTTCCCATCTGTTTCCTTGATGATAAAATCAGGAGCTATGTCTCCAACTTTAACAAGGTAGCCCTCGTCATAAACATTATTCACCTGACTATTGGAGATTGAGTTGAAAAAAATAGTTATAAAAAGAAACAAATAATATATTTTCATCTTATTATTGTTTTTTAAGGAACTATAAACCCACTTGCTGGTGAATTCATGTTTATTCATGTCCAGTTTCGTTGAGCTTGCAATCTCCTTAATGTCTCAAAAACATATGAGTTTTATTGCAATGTCTGCTTAATAATTTTTTCAAAGATAGAATAGTAAAACAAATAGAAGGAAATAATTACCTTAGTAAAATCAATTGAAAATAAGAATGTGAAGAAATTAACGAGATGAGAAAGATCATTTTTACAATATTTACCCTTTTTATCATCACCATTTCTAGCAATTACGGTCAATCTACTCCGATAGATAGGGGTATGAGAGCAATTACTCAAAATGCAATTAAGGCACAGCTAGGATTTTTGGCTTCCGACTGGACCGAAGGCAGAATGGCAGGAGAAAAAGGGGAATCTCTTTCAGCCGATTACATTGCCAGCATGCTTCAGCTTTATGGAGTTGAACCTGGAGGGGATAATTATCAGAGAAGAATCCGTAATATTATTCATAATGGAGACGAAAGATCTTACTTCCAGAATTTTGTCCTGTTAAAAACAATTGCTGGTGATGAACAGATTCTTAAAGTAAAATCTACTGAAAGTAAAATGTTGAAAACATCCAATTTTACATATAATGTCGACTTTTTGATCAGGCCTTCATATCCGGGTATTGAAATAGAAGCACCAGTGGTTTTTGCAGGTTACGGTATTATCAATAATAAGCTCAGGTACAACGATTTCGACAAACTTGACGTGAAAGGCAAATTCGTCCTGAGAATTGCAGGGATACCTCAATTTATGAGAGAATCATTGGATCAGGGAGCATATCTGTCTTTGATCAGTGAAATGGAATCAAAATTGAAGACAATGGGTGCAATAGGCATTATTGCATTTAATCCCATGGTGACAGTTGTCGGGAATCCGAATATTAAAGAATTTGAAAACATGTCACCTTCAGAATTAGCACCACGTCCGGGAAACCCTTCAGCTAGATACTCAATACCTGGAAAAACTATACCCAAAGACCTTATCCGAATTTCGGTCTCAGTAAAAACAGCCAATGAAATTATTAATGGAAGCGGAATCAGCATTGATGATTACATTAAGAAAGCAGATGCCAATGAAATGTATCCAATGCCTGTTTTGGCAAACAAAAATATTTATCTCAAGACATCTGTTTCCGTATCGCAGGTTGCTGTAAGAAATATCATTGGAATAATTGAAGGTAACAATCCGGAACAGGTTATCGTTCTTGGTGCCCATTATGATCATATGGGAATTAATAATGGATATATCTGGAACGGTGCAGATGACAACGGGTCAGGTACTGTAGGAGTCATGACCCTTGCAAAGGCAATTATGGAGACCGGTGTAAAACCTGAGAAAACAATCATAATTGCATTATGGACAGCAGAAGAAGAGGGGCTTTTAGGATCGCGATACTGGATTAAGAATCCGACAATTCCACTGGATAATGTTAAATTGAATGTGAACTTTGATATGATATCAAGATATATTTCTGAGGATGATCCGAAGAAGGTCATAATGACTTATAATAGCACTTATCCAGTATTTAAGGATATGACTATGGCAAATCTAAGCAAACATGATATTGATCTTATTGTTAATTATCAGCCATCTACTGATCCTCCCGGAGGTACAGATCACAGATCATTTGTTGAAGCAGGTATTCCGATAATGAGATTTAAACCTGGGCACCGAGAAGAGTATCATACCCCCATGGATGAACTTGACACTGTCGACTGGGATATAATGGAGAAAATAATCAAGATAAGTTTTGCTAATGTGTGGGACCTGGCAAATAATGACTGGTAGATATTATGTTAATCTTATATTTTAAAAATATGAAACTCTCATGTATTAACAAACACGACCGAACTTGTGAACTCGATGAAGTAAACACAACAATATAATAATTAGCAACATGAGGGTACCTTCACTTGAACGGGGCAGGATATCATTACATTAAAAAATAAATTATATTATGATGAAAACAAATTCCTATTTAATTCTGATAATTTTTCTGTTTGCTTTTTTCCAGAAAAGTCATGCCCAGAATCAACCTGAAAACAAATTGAACATAATTATCATCGGAGCTCATCCTGACGATCCTGATAAAGTAGGGGGAACAGCTTATAAATGGGCTCAGATGGGACACAACGTATTAATGGTTTCTGTTACAAATGGCGATGCAGGTCACCAGTCAATTAGAGCAAAAAAGCTGGCTAAAATCCGGCGTGAAGAAGCAAGAAAAGCAGGAGAGGTAATAGGCGTAAAATATATTACACTGAACAACCATGATGGACAATTAATGCCAACATATAAGAACAGGTTGGAGATCATTAAGATTATCAGGGAACATAAGTCCGATTTAGTCATTTTCCCCCGCCCATATGATTATCATCCCGATCACAGATATACAGGTGTTCTTGTTCTTGATGCTGCCTATATGGTCACAGTACCAACAATACTACCCAAGGTGCCTCACCTGGAAAAGAATCCAATGTTTCTCTTTATGAGTGATGGTTTTATCCATCCTGAACCTTTTAAAGCTGATGTATGTATCGATATTGATGACGTTATTGAAAAGAAAATGGATATGTACCATCAACACAAATCCCAGATATATGAATGGCTACCATTTAACCGGGGTATTCTGGATCAGGTTCCAGTATCAGATGCTGACAGAAGGATTTGGCTCGGGGAAACAAGAAAACGCGGATCAAGCGCCTCCCCTTACCGGGATAAGTTAATCGAACTATACGGTATTGAAAGAGGCAGCAAAATTAAAAATTGCGAAGCTTTTCAGGATTCAGGTTATGGAATTCGCCTGACAGAAGAAAATCTATATTACTACTTCCCTTTTTTAAAATAATAATAGGTCAAAAAAACATATTTGATGGCATGATATTTGATTTTAGTTATAAAATATTCTGCCATGAAGAAGATATTAGTTTTCATATCGGTTCTTTTGTTGATATCAGCCTGTAAGACCACTGAAGAGGCTAAATCATCGAGGATTGAACTACGGAACGATAAAAAGATTACCAATCAGGCAAAAGTTAAGGAAGCTGTTGAATCAAAAAGGTATATAATTAAGCTCGATAAGGTTTATTTTGCCAGGGGAGGCATCGTGGATCTTTTGCCCCGGAAAAATTACATTATAATAGATGGCACTAAGGCCATTATAAGTGCCGCTTACCTGGGCAGACAATACGACAGCAGACCCATTGCCGGAATAAATATGCATGGAATTACCGATTATTATAAATTAACAAACAACCCATCGAAGGGTTTGTATGAAATAAAAATGAAAGTTAACAATGGGAACGACTCCTTTGATGTTTATCTAAGGATCGGCAAAAATGGTTCATGCAACGCGTCAATATCCAGTCTGAAGATTGACAATATAAGGTATAGAGGTTATATTGTACCAATACCGGATAAACAAAACAATAATTTTCAGGAAGGTGAACTGATCTGAAAATTGATTGCCTGGTAGATGAAATTACCTGTTGTTCTCCATTTCACAAATATTCAACATATTGAATATTCTGTCGTAATTCCAGAAAATCATTGCCAATCTCACGATATCCGTATTCAAAACAATAATGGAACTTTTTGCCCTGCGATGTTTCAATAATATGGGTAAAAAAACTGAAATTGTACCCAAGGGCAAAAAGAGCATCTTTATGAACTTTAACCTTCCCTTCAGTATATAGATCTGAAAGAATTCTTCTGTTCTTTCTCAACAAACCGTGAACATTCCTAACAAAATTGTTTGAATCACGATTCAGTCTGTTGTTGTAATTATTACGGCACTGATCTGAACAGAATTTTTTATCGGTGCGGCCACGCAAAGCATCGCCGCAATCGAGACATTTTCTTTCCACAGCACTAATGTTTTGATAAAGATACAAAAAAACGTTTTCAAACGATTACAAACGACTATAAATGATTTGGAATCGTATATAAATAATTAATAACCGGAACAGGATCAGCTAGTTGCTTAAGTTTGTCATGAAATTAAATACATGTCAAATTAAAAATCAGAAGTCATGAATTCATTAAAAAACAGAGTCTCACTGATCGGAAATCTTGGTCAGGATCCTGACACAAAAACGACTGAAACAGGTAAAAAAGTTACCCACTTCACTCTGGCCACAGAAGATGGTTACAAAAACTCAGATGGTCAGAGAGTAAATGAAACAACTTGGCACAACATTGTTGCATGGAATGGTCTGGCTGATATTGCAGATAGGTTTCTGAAAAAAGGCCACCAGGTAGCAGTTGAAGGCAGAATTGTCTATCGCAGCTATAATGATAAGAATGGCGTTACAAAGTACATAACTGAAATTGTACTGAATGATCTTGCCCTTTTAAGGAACGGCAAGGGGAAAGGTCAACAACAAGAGGCAGAGGAGAAGGATGAATAGACTGGAATACCAGGAATCAATCGCTGCATTCTTCTGTGAAGAGGCTGTTTTAATAGAAAAACAGCCTCTTGGCTTTATTAAGAATCCGGTTTATCAATTCTTAATTACTGCCAAAATTTTATTTTAATAACAAAGATTTAAATAGTTCTCCAGATATTCTATTCAAAATCAAGCATATTCACATTGGTTCTGTAATCCCCCAGAAGATGTTCTGCAAAGTAATACCACATCATCCTGTCAAAATAGGGAACTTCATTTCCATAACCATGTCTCTGTCCCGGAAGGATCATAAAATCAAATCTCTTATTTGCCTTTATTAGCGCGTCAACAACTCTAAGTGTGTTGCCAGGATGAACGTTATTATCAATATCTCCGGTAACCAGCAATAAATGACCGTCGAGATTCTTTGCAAGATCCTGATTTTTCTCAACTGTCCCTTTAAATGAAATCTCTTTCTCCGTCTTTTTATTGAGGCTGTCTTTCACTTCACCTTTGGTTATAACCTTTTTTTCAACCTCAGTGACACCATTATGAGTCTCCCCCCACCATTGATTATATATATTATTATCATGATTCCCAGAAGATGAAACAGCTACATCGTAAAAGTCAGGATATGAAAGAATTGCAGCCGTTGACATGAATCCACCACCTGAATGACCATATATTCCTACCCTATTAATATCGATAAAACCAAACATATCGGCTAATTGTTCAATACCATATTTATCATCTGCAAGAGCATAATCCCTGAGGTCATTATATCCAAATGTGTGATAATAATTGCTTCTCATAGGACTTCCTCCACGGTGCCCAAAATTAACAACAATAAATCCCACCTGTGCCAGAGCAATGTTTTTGCCTCCTGACACTGTAAAAGAGTATGGAACTGATTCTGTCTGGGGTCCTGGATAAACATAAGAGATTACCGGGTATTTCCTGGTTGAATCAAAATTAAATGGTTTATACATTACACCAAACAGATCAGTGACTCCGTCTTTTACTTTAACATTTATAGTTTCCGGCATCTTCCATCCTGCTCTGAAAAGCTGTGAAAGATCAGCAGTTTCAAGTTTAAGAATAATGTTCCCATAATTATCGCGAAGAACAGATTGAGGTACTTTATCCACTCTTGAAAAAGTATCAACAAAATATTTATTTGACTTTGACATTGAAAACGAATGATTTGCATCTTCTTTTGTAATCAGTGATATTTCTCCTTTATCAATAGATGCTTTATATTTCATGCTGTAATATGGATGAATCCCCTCTTCTCGTCCAAACGCTTCAAAGTAGACTAATCTTCCAAGAGTATCGATACGTTCAATCCTTCCGGTTACAAAATATCCATTCGTAATCTCATTCTTAAGATTACCCTTCCCATCATATAAATAGAGCTGTCCCCATCCGGTTCTCTCTGACCACCATATTATATCATTCCCCTCATTAAGTACTGATAACCGGGAGTACTCATTATTAAAATACGGCCATGTCTTCTCGCTGAAAAGTACAGAAACGCCGCCTCTTTCTGCATCAACAAGACAGACATCAAGATTTTTTAGAGGCCTGTCTTTACGAATAAGAATTAATTTATCAGCAGCTTTTTGTGATGACCATGCTACATCTATAGTCTGATCATTCCATTTTTTCAAATCCACATCCAGACGTTTTTTTGTATCAACTTCAAAAATTACCAGCTCTGATTGAGGTACAAATTCTTCACCAGGCATTGAATACCTGTAAGTCTCAAGCTTTGGACGGGGTTGAGCCAGCACATCAATCACAAACAGATCTTTAACTTTTCTCTGGTCCTGCCTTTCCACATATAACTTCTTCGAGTTCTTGAACCATCGAACATT
>Ga0307377_10004683_pt1 | contig 14894 bp, 11 predicted proteins | sample TR3MG_FD_202535 | JGI IMG/M metagenome (GOLD analysis project Ga0307377, IMG submission 202535) | Soil microbial communities from Risofladan, Vaasa, Finland - TR-3 | ecosystem: Environmental > Terrestrial > Soil > Coastal area > Acid sulfate soil | place: Finland: Risofladan, Vaasa | collected... | reverse complement strand
ACGGCGACACCTACGAAGGTGCTGGTGGCGTCTCCATCGCCCCCGTGGGATTGGCCGGTGCTGGATCGTACACCGTGCCCGACTACTCCGGGGACGGCGGCGTCGAGTTGGCTCCGGTGGGACTTGCTGGGTCCGGAACGTATGCGGATCCGGTCTACGCTGGAGATGGTGGCATCGGCTTGGCCGCTGTCGGTCTCGCGGGAACCGGCCTCTTTACTCCGCCCGATTATGAGGGCTCAGGCGGCCTGATCCTCGCGCCTGTAGGACTCGCGGGAACGGGCACGTTCACTCCGTCGGATTATGCTGGCGGTGGTGGACTAACCCTCGCCCCCGTGGCTCTTGCGGGCACCGGGAGCTACGAAGGCCCGGTTTACGATGGCTCTGGCGGCCTTAGTCTCGCTTCGGTCTCGCTTGCTGGCACGGGCGTCTATGAGGCCCCAGCTTACGACGGCTCCGGCGGGCTCGCTATCGCCCCGGTCGTGGTGGGAGGAACGGGCACGTATGCCGCGCCTGGCTACGTTGGAACTGGCGAAGTCACCCTTGCCCCGGTCTCCCTGGCTGGCTCCGGCGAATTCACACCGCCCGACTATTCAGGCTCCGGTGGTCTCAGTCTCGCCCCGGTCTCGCTTGCTGGTACGGGGGTATACGAGGCCCCGCCGTCCTACGATGGTGCGGGAGCTGTAACCCTTGCGCCGGTGGCCCTGGAAGGGGCCGGGACCCACACGCCCCCGGATTACAGTGGCACCGGTGGTATCGGCTTGGCCCCGGTCGGGCTCGCTGGTGCGGGCTCTTATGCGGTACCCCCATCGTATGATGGCGCAGGGGCCATAACCCTTGCCCCCGTTGCCCTTGGCGGCACAGGGACCCACACGCCCCCGGACTACTCGGGCGACGGAGGACTGACCCTCGCGCCTGTCGGGTTGGCTGGCGCCGGTTCCTACGATGAAGCAGGGCTATTTGCGGGCAACGGCAGCCTGACGCTGGCCGCAGCCTCCTTCGCCGGCACCGGCACCTATGCCGCCCCATTCCCCGATGTGCCCAGCCGGTACTCGCAAGAGCAGGCCGACGCCCTAGCCGCGATCAAGGCCAATGGTGCGGCCATCACATTCTCCGGCGGCGAGCGCACCTACGACCCGCTGACGGGCATCTCCTCAATCAACGATGCCACGGTGGCCGGCTACGCTATGCGGACACGAGGCGACCCCCGCCGCTATGAGGCACTGAGCCTAGTAGAAGCTGAGGCACCCACCCTGCTGTTCGCCGCGACAATACTGGGCCGGGCCCCTGAGCTGGGGATGCAGTGCGAGTGGGCCGGCGCGACATACGAGGTCCGGGACGTGGACCCGGTAGCGCCCGACGGGGCAAACATCATCGTGAAGGTCGTCATCGCGGGCGGCCTGTCCACGTACGATGCCAGCCGGGCCACAGTTTTCGCTGCCGATCATGCTGACGCCCTGGCGGCGATAGCAGCGGCAGGCAGGGCGGTGTCCTTCACCAAGGGGGTTCGCTCCTACAACGCCCTCACAGGGGCCTCCACGGAGGTTGTGGTAACGGTGGCGGGCGCCGCCATCCAGGTGCGGGGCGACCCGCGGGCCTATGAGGCGATGGGGCTGGTGGAAACGGAGGCGCCGACGCTGCTCTTTGCGCCCACGACCAGGGGGCAGCTGCCCGACACCGGGATGCGCTGCACATGGGCAGGCGTGAAGTGGACCGTGAAGCAGGTGGAACCCTTAGAGCCGGACGGCGTGGCGCTGCTGGCGAAGGTGGTAATAGCGCGATGAGCTTCCAGGCCGACCTAGCTGCATTCCAGCTCAAGGTGCTGCACCGCCAGCGGCTGATCCATGCGGAGGTGTCCAACGAGCTTCGCCGGTCGGTGGTGCGGGGCTCCGGGCTGACGGGGTCGCCTGGGCAGCCGGTGCAGACGGGCAACCTGGCGGGCAGCTGGAACCTGACGTTCCCGGAGGTGCTGCTATCGGAGCTGCTGACCAACGTGGTGTATGCCCCGCCCATAGAGGAGGGCATGGGCAAGGGCGGCAAGCTCACGCTGCGCAGCCAGGTGGGGGGCTTCCATTCGGTCAAACTGACCAGGGCCGGTTTCCCGAACATCGTGAAGCACGTGATGGGGAAGGTGAAATGATAGACCACAAGCTCATCAAGCGGGCGCTGCGGACGCAGCTAGCGACCCTGGAGGTGGCCACCACGGGCAGCACCACGCTGGGGGCCACTGGCGCCACCTTCACGCGGCTGGCCGGCTCTTTCATCACCGATGGCTTTCAGCCGGGCATGGAGGTGACGGGCAGCATGGAGAAGGCGGCCAACAACGCGGCGGCCGCCATCGTGTCGGTGGCAGCCCTGTCCATGAAGGTAAACCGCACGCTGGTGACGGAGGCCGCCGCCGCCGGCAAGACGCTGACCGTTGGGCTGCCGTCGTACCGGGCCTGGGAGAATGAGGAGCTGGACCCCACCCTGGGCGTGCCCTATGTGGAGGAGCAGTACCTGCCAGGGCCTACTTTTCTGCGCACCGCCACCAAGGACCAGGGCACCGTGCAGGCCGAGCCGATGTACCGGGTGGAAGTTCATGTGCCCGAGGGCGCAGGGTCGGAGGCGGCTGACGACTATACGACTGGCATCGAGCAGCTGTTCCTGCACGGCACATCGATGGCCCTAGAGAACGGCGATACGCTCCGCGTGCGGGCTGACACGGGCCCATATCGGGGGCAGCTCCTCCAGCGGAAGGCTGGCTGGGCAACCGTACCCGTGAACATACCCTTGAGGCTGTATACCGTGAACCCGTAGCGAGGAAAGAGAAATGGCGAACCAGACTGGCAGAAACATGTACGTAGCCTTCAAGGTGGAGGCCGCGTTCAACACCGTCCCCGACCCCGTCACCGGGGCTGAAAAGATGCGCATCAACCCCAGCCCCGGTCTCAAGCTGGCCCGTCCGTCCATCCAGCCTGGCGAGGTGCGCGGCGACATGCTCACGCCCATGGGGCGGCTAGGCAGCAGGGCCGTGAGCGGGAGCTACAGCGGCGACCTGTACGTCAACGCCTGGGACACGCTACTGGCCGCGGTGCTACGGAGCACCTGGGTGGCGGCCGTGGCAATCACCGAGGCCGCCATGACCAGCATCACCACGACAACGAACACCATCGTGGCGGCGGGCGGCAGCTGGCTCACGCAGGGCGTGCGCACCGGCGACCTGGTGCGGCTGACGGGGCACAGCACCGCAGCGAACAACGACAAGAACCTGAGGGTGGTGTCGGTCACAACGGACACTATCACCGTGCCCGCTGGCGAGCTGACGCTGGACGCGGGGGCCGACAGCGCCTTCACGCTGACCATCCTGAAAAAGCTGATGAACGGCGCCACCCCGGTGCGGAATACCTACTACATCGAGCAGTGTTACCAGGACATCGACCAGTCGCAGGTGTTCGGCGGCTGCCGCTGTGTTGGCTTCACGCTGCGGGGCCAGCCTGACGGGATGGCCACGGTGGAGTTCCGCTTCCTGGGGGCCAGCATGACGGACGTGGCCACGGGCAGCAGCCCCGTGTACACCAGCCCCACGCTGAACACCAATACCGGGCTGGTTTTCACCGATGCCAAGCTGAGCCTGGACGGCACGGACATCGTAATTGCCACAGCCTTCGAGCTGAATGTGAACCTAGGCGGCGCAACGCTGCCTGTCATCGGCAGCAACTACACGCCCGATGTGTTCGATGATGAGCTGGTCCTTTCCGGAAGCCTGAGCGTGCTGCGCCAGGACTTGGACTACGTGGCCGCCTTTGACGCGGAAACGGAGTTCGAGCTGGCCATCCTGCTGCAGGAGGTGAGCGGCACGCCACAGAAAGCCTTCGGGCTGTACGTGCCACGCGTCAAGTTCACCGACGCCGATGCGCCGCTGGGCAACGACGGGGCCATGGTGGAGTCGCTGCCGTGGATGAGCGGCATCAACCCGCTGGCCACGGGCTACGACCAGACCATGCTGACGATTTGCACTGATACCGCCGCTTGACCGGGCACGCCGGCTGCGGATTGAGGAAGTGAAACTGTGAACCAAAGCTCTGCGCACCCGTCGTGCTGGTGGCCTGTGGTTGGTGGTGGCTTGCCAGGCGTGCCACGGCGGGGGCGTAGGGCCCAAGGAGAAAGACCATGAGTGAGCACGCAGCGAGTGGTGGATTTGATCTCAGCACGGCCCCGGACGTCACGGCCCAGGAGGACCAGGGAATTGTCGTCCACATCAGGGACCACGAGGGCGAGCTGATGTACTACACGCCCGCCAAGGAAGGGGCCAGCCCGAAGCCCTGCACCATCACGGTGGTGGGCAGCTATAGCTCCAAATTCAAGAGGGTGCAGGAGAGCATCACGACCAGGGCCCTCAAGCGACGGGGCGCCCCCATCACGGGCGGGCTGGTAAAGGCGCAGGCCCTGGAGCAGGTGGCCGACTGCATCACGGAGTGGGATGGCTGGATCAACAAGGGCAAGCCCTTCCCGTACAGTAAGGAAAACGCCGTGGCGCTGATGAAGCAGCTGCCCTATGTGCAGCCGCAGCTTGAGGCGGCCATGGACGACCACGCAGCTTTTTTCGAGAAGGCCTCAGGGAGCTGATCCTATGGGTTCGCGAGGAGGTGGCACTGAGCAAGGAGCAACCGGACGGCAGTCCCCTCCGGGACCACTTGCTCAGTGCTGCCGCCCGCGGCCATGCGGATTCCATCGAGCGCCTGGAGGGCGGGCCGGAATACCCGGAGGATATGGCATACCTGTGGGCCTACTTCGAGGAGGTAGGCAGGGGGCGAGGCGACGGCATGGGCGGCGGCAAGCTGACGTGGCGTGACCTGGAGGCCTGGGCCCGGTGCGAGGACCGCCGGGTTCGGCCCCACGAGTTCCTGGCCCTGCTGGAAATAGACGACGCGGTGCGCAACGCCAACAGCAAGGACGACAAGCCAGATGAATGAAGGCGGCGCAGATATCGCAACCCTCGGGCTAAGGCTCGACGGCCGGCAGATGGACGTGCAGGCAGCAGCCAGCACGGCCAAGCTGAATGCCCTGGGCGCAGCCGGAATGTCGGCCAACAAAATCATGATGGCGCTGGGCGTCACCATGACCGCGGGCATGGCCTTCATGAAGATAGCCAAGGACGCGGGCGAGTTCGCCGGCGCCCTGCAGCAGAGCCTTGCCATTATGGGCGACGTATCGGACGAGATGAAGGGCAAGATGTCCGACGCGGCCCGGAAGGTTGGGGTGGAGCTGAACCTGGGGGCCACCAAGGCAGCGGAGTCGTACTACTTCCTTGCGAGCGCCGGTATGACGGCGGCCCAGAGCGTGGCGGCGATGCCCGCGGTGGCTGCCTTCGCGAAGGCAGGGATGTTCGATATGGCGACGGCCACGGACCTGGCCACTGACGCCCAGAGCGCCCTGGGGCTGAGGAGTGCGGACACGGCCGAGAACCTAGCCAACCTCATTCGCGTTACTGATGTGCTGGTGAAAGCCAACACGATGGCCAATGCCAGCGTGGAACAGTTCGCCACCTCCCTCACATCGGAGGCTGGCGCGGCGCTCAAGAGCTACGGCAAGGACATCGAGGAAGGTATCGGCGTATTGGCCGCCTTTGCTGACCAGGGCGTGAAGGCCGAGCAGGCGGGCACAGGGCTGAGCCGCATCCTGAGGCTTATGGGCTCGGCGGCCGTGAACAACGCTGAGGCCTATGAGAAGCTGGGCGTCGCGGTGTTCGACGGCAACGATGAAATGCGAAACATGGCCGACATCGTCGAGGACCTGGAAAACGCCCTCATCCCCATGGCTGACAAGACGCGGATAGCAGCGCTGGAGGCGCTAGGCTTCCAGGCCAGGGTGCAGGGGGTGATCATGCCGCTGCTTGGGGCCTCGGATGCTATGAGGGAATATGAGGCTTCGGCCCGCCAAGCGGCGGGTATGACGGACGAGGTGGCGGGCAAGCAGATGCTGGCCCCGTTCGAGCGCCTCGGCAAGGCCATGAAGACGTTCAGCGACCGCACGCTGGAGGCGGGCAACGCCATCCTCCGGGTGCTGGTGCCTGCCCTTGAGGTGGCAGCCAGGCACGTGGAGGTGCTGGTGGAGGCCTTCAAGCTCCTGATCGGCCTGGCTGTGGGGCGCTGGTTTGTGGCCGTGCAGGCAGGGATGGTGGCGAAGGCGGCCGCGGCCGCGACGGCAGCTGCCGCCACCAAGGCAGAGGCGGCGGCCAGCGTGATCGCCGCCGAGGCTGCCCTCGTGCTAGCTCGGACTGAGCATGCGGCGGCAGTGGCCCTCGAGATGAAGGCCAAGGCCGAGTATGATGCAGCTGTCGCTGCCGCGAGGTTAGCCGTGGTCATGGAAGGCCTCGTCGTCACCCAGGAAATGGAGACCAACGCCCTCGCCAGGCAGGCCAACGCCCTCCGGGCACTGTTGCCCTTACAGGCCAAGTCGGCGGTCGCCGCCGAGGCGCTGGCGGTGGCATCGGGGCAGGTCGCTGTCGCCACGACTGCCGCTGCGGTAGGCGAAAAGGCAGCCGCAGCCGGGGCCACGGTGATGGGCGTCACAATGGCCGGGGCTGGCACCATCGGCACCGCCATGTGGACAGCCATCGGCGGGCCTATCGGCCTGATCGTGATTGGCATCTACGCTGTGAGCAAGGCATTCGACTGGATGCTGGGGCGCATGGAGAAGGCCAACGAGCTGAGCACCGAGGAGGAAGCCCGCTACCAACGGCTGAACGCACAGGGGATGGCGCGGGCAGCTACGTGGAAGGCTGAAGCTGACGCGGAAAAGGAGCGCCTGAAGGCATGGGCGGCAGCACAGGCAGCGCAGGAGGAGGCAGTCGGCAAGGCGGTACGGGCAGGACAGATTGAGCTGGCCCGCATGCAGGCCCTGAACGACGCCTACAGCGGCACGGCCCATGAGCTAGCCCTGCTGAACCTGGAGTACGACCGGCAGGCCGAGCTACTAGGCAACGCTGAGGAGTACAGCGACGCCGAGCTGAAGGCCATGAACGGGCTGACCAACGCGATGCACCAGCAGAAGGTGAAGGCGCTGGAGCTGGCGACGGCAGCGGAGCAGCTACAGGAACTGCGCGACGTGATGAAGGAGTTGGCCGAGGAGGCCGCGTCGAATGCCCTGGCCCATGCCAGCCAGCTGGAGTCTTTGGAAGCGCAGGTGCGGGCGGAGGCAGCCAAGCGGAAGGAGTTGCAGGGCAGCAAGACGGCCGTGATTGATCTGGCCGAGGCCGAGGAAATGCTGGCGGCCGTGCGCAGGAACCCGGACGACCCGGCACAGATAGCCCGAGAGCAGCAGCTGATCAGGACGAAATATGCCCTGATCCGGGCCAACCGGGAGCTGGCGGGCAGCCTGGAGATGGTGGCGGCGGGCGAGGCGAGCCTTGAGGACCTGGCCACCAAGGCGAGGGAACCGTGGATTCAGGCAGCCCGCAACATCCAGGACGCCCTAAGCGCCGCCTTCCAGACGGTCTATGAGGATGGCCTAAAGGGCTTTAGGGATATGGCGACCGGTATTCTAGATGTCTTCGTAAACCTGGCTAGCCAGATCGCCGCAGCCATGGTGGCCGATAAACTGGGCATCACGAAGATGCTAGCTGATGTCCAGGACCCTGGCATATCACTCGGGTCAGCGGCAAAAAACCTATCACCAGCTATTCCGGCTGTCGGAATTGGGGTGGGTATTGTCTCGGTAATCGGCGGCTATTTTGAACAGGCAAAGCAAAGCCAGGCATTCCATAGCCGGCTAGAACGGGAGCGGTTGGACCGCCAGTTTGAAGCCACTGAGAAGTTCGTAAATGCGGTGCAGTCGTTTGCCGATGCGGTTGGCGGCACCCCGTCCAGCTTGAGCGAGGACTTCGAGAAGGTAATGAAGCTGTGGGACGCGGCCAATACCCGCCGGACCAAGCCCCAGCCCCGCACCCCAGACCCAGCAGAAGCAGAGGCGGAACGCCTGAGGCTCCTGGACACATATGAGGCCAGGCTCAAGGAAATCAACACCCAGATGCAGGAGGAGCTGGACGTCCGCGAACTACTGGCCCAGGGCATGGACATAGAGGCCGGGCGCAGGCAGCTGGAAATCACGCAGCGGCGGGAGTGGGACGAGGCGGTGAAAGCCGAATGGGACGACGCCACCATGAACCGCCTGGCCTACGTCCAGGGCATTGAGAAGGAAAAGGCAGCCCTGGCCGAAGCGGCGAAGGCGCACGACTTCCGGACCGAGCTTTTCGCCACCGAGCAGGAGCAGGGCGGCAACCCCATCGGTGCGATGGTCATCCGCATGGAGGAGGAGAACCGGAAGCTGCTGGCGGATGCGCAGAAGCTGGTGGACGCGGGGCTGATCACCCCGGAAGAATTTGCCCGCTACGCCAAGACCCTGGACACCAAGTTGGCTGATGCCGTCAGGGACGCCAGCGCCCAGCTTGAGGCGACGCGGAACGAGTTCATGGCCAACCTTACGTCCAGGCAGCAAACGCTCGCAGGGGACGACCGCGGGGCCTTGGAAACCGGCATGAGGGCGAGGGGCGTGGTGGAGCTGGCCGGTGCCCAGGAGCTGGCGGACGCAGGCATCATCACGCAGGAGGCCGTCACGGCCCTGGCCGCTGTCATCGAAGGCGAATTGCTGGATTCCCTGGAGGCCTGGGACGAAGCCATCAAACAGATCGTGACAGGCATGCAGACACAGGTGGACGTGTGGGAGCAGCAGCAGTTGGGCACCGATGCGGGTGACCGCGAGGCCATCCGCATCCAGATGCAGGCCGACGCGGACGCACAGATCGCCTATGCCCAGGCCCTGCTGGATGCCGGCAAAATCAGCCAGGGGCTGTTCGACAGCTGGGTCAACATGTGGAACGGCAAGGTGAACCAGGCGCTGAAGGAGTTTGACGAGGGGCTGCTGGAGACGGCCGATGCGCTGGCGGAGGCGAATAAGAAGTTCGCCGCCATGCAAAGCCTGCGGGTGCGGATGCTGGTGGCGCAGGGCAACGAGGAGGGGGCCCAGGCGCTGCGCAATTCCATCGAGCTGCACGCCGCCATAACGGACGGGCGGGGCGCCGAGTACGTGATGCTGCTGCAGCAGGTGCAGGCCGAGGAGGCCAAGGCCAAGGCGATGGAGAAGACCACAAGCGCCATTGAGGAGACCACCAAGGCGGCCAACCAGTTGGCCCAGGCCCTCAACTCCCCGGAGGGGGTGCGGCTATCGCTGGACGTGTGGCGGGCCTCGCTCTACAACAGCGGAGGGCCGGTGGTGCCTGGACAGGACTCGGTCGGGCAGGGGGTAGCAGTGCTGCCGGGGGCGGCAGGCGGCGCCTCGGGGGAAACCGTCTACAACACCTACAGCTTCGACGGGATAACCATCAAGGTGGAGAAGGGCATGGACGGGCAGGAAGTGCTGGACAGCATCCTTGATGCGGCGGCCCAGGGTAACAGGGCGGGCGGCCAAAATCCATTCCTCCTTCTGCCCACCTGATAACGGAGCGGCGGCATGTCGGCATTCCAGAAGTTCGATTGCTTCAAGCAGGACCTGGGCACCGAGGTGCATCAGCTCCACACCGACGAGCTGCGGGCCTTCTTGACCAATACGGCCCCGGTGGCCGCCACCCACCTGACCTATGGCTCCGGGGGCGGCACCGAGCTGGACGATCTGGCCACTGGCAACGGATACACCAAGGGCGGGGCAGACATCCAGAATACGTTCGTCGCTGGCGCCCTGGCAGGGGTTAGCATTACCTGGACTGCTGTTGGCGGCCCCTTCGGCCCCTACCGATACATCGTGCTCTACAACAATACGGCGGCCGGGAAGAACCTGATCGGGTGGTGGGATAGGGGCTCGTCCTTCACGCCGGTGGCCGGGCAGATGGCCAAGCTGGTGCTATCCGCTGGCGCAATACTCACTATCGCGTAGAAAGGGGGTGGGTGGTGGCAGTCTTTACCGTGGACACAGTAGAAATCGCCATCGCCTACGCCATAGAGCTGGACCGCGTGAGCCTGGTGAAAAAATACCGCATGTTCAACGGTGTGATGCGCACTGCCATGACCAGCGACGCCGCGGTGGCCCGCACCTGGGGCATCCAGACTGACCGCCTGACGCTGGCTGTGGCGGATGCGCTGGAGGTCACGCTCAAGGCTCCCGGCACAGTATCGGTAGCTGGCGATGCGCTAGGCGAGACGGTGGTTTGCCGGGCCGCCAGCGTTGGGCGCCAGGACGGGCCCCTGAGCGACCAGGCTGCCCTGCGATTCCAGCTCCACGAGGTGACACCATGAGCCTGGTGATCAACGGTGTCACGGTGCCCATTCTGCAGGGCGGCCACAGCAAGAGCAACACCCCGCTGACGCTGGAATTCGGGCGGGCCTATGGCGGGGTCGGGCTGAGCGGCGTCACAGCCAACCGGGGCCACTACCGGACCTGGAGCTACCAGACGCCGCGACTGCTGCTGGCCGACGTCCAGACTATTGAGGCGCTGCTGGACGGCCCCGGCCTGCTCACGGTGTCGGGGGTGCTGGCGGCCGGCGATGCGATCCTGTGCTACGCCCTGAACGTGAGGCGCTCCGTGACGCACTCGCTCATCTGGGGCGCCCTGAGCTTTGAGCTGACGGAGGATGACCCGAGCTATGCCGAGGCGGGCGCCATGGTACTGGCCGGCGCCGAGGCCTCGCTGCTGGTCGAGTACCCAGGTCTCGCGGGGGCGGGCACGCTAGCCGCCATCACGGGGGCCGCGACTGCCAGCTACGGGGCCGGGGCCTTCGGAGCCGGAACCTTGGCCGCCATCACTGGGGCCGCCACCGTAACCTACGCCGCGCCATGAGAACTGCTACCGCTGGTGAGCTTGCCGCCCTAGCCAACCGGGACCGGAAGGAGCTGTTCCGCATCTGGGTGGAGAACGCCACCGGCACCCTGGTGGACCTGTCCAGCTGGTTCACAGCTTTCACGGTGACGGCCAACGTGAATTTCGTGGCCGCGACGGGCAGCATCACCTTCTGGCGCGAAACGGCAGATGGCAGCCTGGCCCCGCTGATGGCCGACCCGATGCCCATCTCTTCGGCCCGGACCATCGTGATAGAGTGGGCCGTCATAGGGCAGGGCGACAGCGTGGTGGAGGGCGACTGGCACGAGCTGCTGCGGGGCGAGATTGACGACGTGGCCTGGGGCGGCCGTGACCCGCAGATGACTACGCCGATACGCGACCTGTCGGGGCTGCTGCTGGACACGTGGATCCAGACCCGCGCCACCTACGGTAACAACACGTCGCCTGTGGCCCAGGAAACGGTGATGCAGCAGATCCTGGACGCCACGCTGGGCGCCGCGGTGGTGACTATGGTGACTGTGGGCGACCCGGACTTCGGCATCCTGTACTACGAGCAGAATCGGTCCAGCCTGGCCGATGCCCTGAGCGTCCACAGCGACCTGATCGGCTGGGACCTGCGCTACGTTTGGGACGAAACGGCCGAGGAGTGGCAGCTCAAGTATTTCGAGCCCGACCGCGACAAGACCACGGTGGACCATACCTTCGGCCCTTACGACTACCTGGACCTGAGCGAGGTGGCCAGGGGCCGACGCGGGGTGCGCAACCGGGTGGAGGTGGCCTACGAGGCCGGCGAGCCGGACCTGTCGTACGTGGCCGATGACGAGGATTCGCAGGCGGAATTCGGTGTGCGCTACATGATGATCGACGTGGTGAACAACAACCAGATCACCACGCTGGCGGCCGCCACCGTCTTGGGCGACGCCATCCTCAAGGACACGGCGCAGCCGCATCTGACGCACACCAGCGTGAACGCCTTCTGGCCGCTGGTGGAGCTGGGCGATATGTATCGCTTCGAGCCCAACGGGGTCCACTACAACACGGCGCAGGACATCGCCATCGTAGGGTTCACGCACAACGTCACGGCCGACCCCGGCAGCCCCAACACCACGACGCTCCAGGGCCGCAGCAAGCCCTCGGGCTCCACCACCCGCTGGCTCACCCGCGGCGAGCGGGCCCGCGTGACTGAGGTGGCGGTGGAATTTGAGGATCCGGGCGACGATGTGCTCACGGTCGAGGACCTGCAGGTTCTGCTCACCGTCAATAGCGGCACTACAGGCTACTCCACAGCCCAGCCAGACGCTAACGACAGCCTGGGCGGGTACATCAGCACCACCTTCGTGCCAGCGGGCCTGAGCGGCCTTTTCAGGGATGTGACGGACCAGGAGCGCATTGATGGCATCGTGCGCTACCGCACCGTGGCCTTCGCCAACCTGAACGACTCGCCCGTGCCGCAGGACTGGGCCTGTGTCTATGGCTACCTGACTAGCCTGGGCGAGGACGGCGCCACCTGGGCGGCCGGCCTGGACCCGGAGGGGGTGGTGGTGCTAGACCGGGCCAACATCCAGAGTGCAGTCTGCGCTGACGAGGAAACGGCGCCGGACGGGGTGACGTTCTACGCCCCTGACGCGATTGACCATGCCGACGTGTTCAACCCCGGCACCATACCGCCGGGCTCGGGGTTCGTGGTCACCGTTCGGCAGACCATCGCGGCCGGGGCCACGCCGCAGATCACAGACAGCATCCTGTACTTCACCGACACCGTACCCGTATGAGGCCCGCCTATGAAACGCACGCTCCTGGGTTTGCTGGCCCTGCTCCTGCTAGGTTGCGGGGGGGGTGAGGCGGGTATGCCACCGGCACTCACGAAACTCACCAACCCGACGGCCCCGGCCGGCAAGGTGTGGGCCTTGGACTGGGACCCTACGGATACCTACCTCGCGGTCGGCTGTAACGTCACGCCATTCCTACAGTGGTACTCCCATGATGGTGCGGGCGGCCTCACCAAGCTGACCGACCCCACCGCGCTACCGAGTTTCGGGTACGCGGTCGAGTGGGACGTGACAAGCACCTATCTGGCCGTGGGTCACTATGCCGGTGTGGGGACACAGCGGCTCAGTTGGTACAAGAGAAGCGGCGCAACGCTGACCAAACTGTCGGACCCCACGGACCCAGGCGGCACGGTACGCAGCCTGACTTGGGACTCGACGGGCACCTACCTAGTGGTCGGCTACGACGAAGGCGGGACCGGCACAAGCCTGAAAATCTACAGCCGCACCGGGGACACACTGACCAAGCTGACAGACCCGGCCACGCAACCGCCTGCGGGTGGCGATGTCTACGGCCTGTCCTTCACGTCGGACGATGCCTTTCTTGCCGTCGGCCATTGGGCCGGTGACGACACGAACCCATTCATCTGGGTCTATTCCCACGCCGCCGGTGTGTTGACGTATGTGGGAGAACCGGCCTCTGATAGCTATTGGCACTTCCCCTACCGCGTGCGGTGGGATCCGACGGACAGCTATCTCGCGGTCGGCCAGGTTGGGGACGACTCCATCCTGACCGTCTACTCCCATGATGGTGCGGGTGGGCTCACGAAGCTGGCCCTGTCTTTCCTGCCCACAGGCGCCTATGACGGCTTCGATGTCGTATGGCACCCGCTCGGCAAGTACCTGGCGCTCAGTGCCGGTGGTGGCGTCACACTGACCGCGTTCATCTCGTGGTGGGAACACGATGGCGACACGTTCACAGCACTGACAGACCCGTCGACACTACCGACCGACGATGTGTATGCGTTGGCGTTTTCCGGCGACAACTTCCTGGCCGCTGGTTGGGATGACACGCCATTCCTTTACATCTATGAGGCTACGGGCCTGGAGTGGCCATCTACCGGCCTGGTGTTGGGCGACGTCCAGAAGCTGCTGCCGCTGATGAACCGGGTAGGCAGCTGGCGGGCCCAGGATTTCATCAACACGCTGACGCCATTCGCCCATGACCCCGCCGATTCCTGGGAGGTGGCGAACATCACGGACAATCCGTGGTGGCGGGCCATGGCCGGGTATGGCAACGGTTCCGACGGCCAGGGCCTGGTCGTGGAAAACGACATCGCCTACTTCATCCCAGCTGCGCTTCCAGGGGCGGGGGCTCGGCTGAATCAGGGGTGGTTCCTGCACAGCCTGGTGCCCACCGACGGGGCCGGCCGCGGCTTCATGAATTTCACGGACAGCTATTTCGTGGTGAAGCCGCAGCTGCCAACCCATGACGGGGTGATCCTTTCGACGACCGAGTTCACGATGAAGCCGACCTGGGTGGGCGACACAGGCAAGGGCAGCGAGTCTGTGGCGGCGTCCTTCCTGGCCGAGATTGCCGGGTACGTCGGCACCTACACCTTCTCCTTCGAGTATTGGGACGAGGCGGGCGTCAAGCAGGTGGATGTTTCGGACAGTGACACATTCGTCTACGACCCCTCTACCATGGCCTTCTTCCGCTGGCGCCACGACAGCGAGAGCCACACCTTTTACCTGGAGGCGGCGTCCCGGTGCGGCGGTGGCGGGTGGTCGGTGATCGCGGCGCTGGACCTGACGCAGGCGGTGCCGATGTGGGGGTTCATGTTTGACTGGTACGTGGACTTTGACAGCGACGCGGCCGAGGAGCCGCCAACGCCTTTCGCCATCACCTTCAACCCGCAGCCCAACAGCTACCGATCCGTGGGCTGCGAGCTGTGGAATATCGTGGATCCGGTACCGAGGCCCGGCACTATGTTTGCCACCATGCCCCTGCTCAACACGGTGGCAGGCTGATTGTATTCGACAAGACGCGGCAGGCCTGGGCCGTATTGCGGCAGATTTGGCGGGACCTATTCCCCGAGGAGGACTACATGGCAAGGTTCTTTGGCTGGCTGAACGGCATTAGGAAGTCTCTCTGGAAGGTGCTCTCCGGCGGTAAGGTCATTTCCGCCATCTCCCATTTCGTGCTTGTGTTGGCTGGCTGCCTGGCTCCGGCCTATCTCGTGTACGCCGCCATTGGCACGACCTGGGCCATCCTAACCTTCAAACTCCTGGTCGAATTTTGGGCCATCTTCATGACCTCC
>Ga0307377_10004682_pt1 | contig 14894 bp, 11 predicted proteins | sample TR3MG_FD_202535 | JGI IMG/M metagenome (GOLD analysis project Ga0307377, IMG submission 202535) | Soil microbial communities from Risofladan, Vaasa, Finland - TR-3 | ecosystem: Environmental > Terrestrial > Soil > Coastal area > Acid sulfate soil | place: Finland: Risofladan, Vaasa | collected... | reverse complement strand
GCCATCGGCGGTCGGCAAGCGCGCGACGATCGAGATGGTCGCGCGCCACTGTGGCGTCTCTCGCCAGACAATCTCCAACGCGATCAATGCTCCTCATCGCCTTCGCCCCGCGACACTGCAAAAGGTCCTCAGGGCAATCGAAGAGTTGGGCTACCGGCCCAGTCACGCTGCACGCTCGTTGCGGACCCACGCCACCAACGTCATCGGGTGTCGGCTTCTGCCGAGCAGTCATGGCGGCACCGGTGGCGTGCTGGACGGCTGGTTCCACGCGCTGTGCGCGGCGGCGCGTTCCAATGGATACGACGTTCTCACCTTCTCAGCCTCCACCGACGACGAGGAGATTGAGGTATATGACGACCTGCTGCGTCGCCGGGCGGTCGACGGATTCGTCCTCACCAACACGCACTACCTCGACCCGCGCCCCACTTGGCTCAACGAGCACGAGGCGACGTTCGTGGCCTTTGGACGACCGTGGGGCACGCCGAATGCCTCGCACTCTTGGATCGACGTGGACGGCGCTCGTGGCACCGCAGATGCCGTGCGACACCTCGCAGATCTGGGGCACTCACGGATAGGCTTTCTCGGTCTGACCAAGGGGAGTGGCGTATGTGACGACCGCTTCCAGGGCTGGTCGACAGCGATGCGGGCCCTCGATCTCCCAACGAAGGGACTCATCGGTCGAGCCGAGGACGGCATCGCTTCAGGTCGCGCGCTCACCGAAAAGATGCTGGACGGTCCTCGACCGCCCACGGGCCTCGTTTGCGTGAGCGACTCGATGGCCGTTGGGGCCATGCGCGCCGCCGAGGATCGAGGATGGGTCGTGGGCCAGGATATCGCTATCGTCGGCTTCGACGACAGCCCGATCGCCTCATTGCTCCGCCCCAGCCTCACCAGTGTCCGCCAGCCGATTGTGGCCGTCGCGGGAGAGTTGGTCAGCGCCCTTATCGCCGAATTGTCCGACAACAATCGACGGCCGTCTCGGATCCTGCTGGCCCCACGATTGATCGTGCGCGAGAGTAGCGGCGCGCAACTATCTGACGCCGAGTTCCCTGCTTTCGACGAAGTACCGACGTCGGCACTCTCCGTGCTCGAACGCCGTGGCCGCTTCGACCAGAAGTCTCAGCAAACGCCTGAGAAGAGTAAAGAAAAAAGGGGCATGATTCAATGAAGAAGAGAAATGTCTTTGTGGTAGTGGCGCTCAGCGCGACGCTGATGGTGCCCCTCGTCGGGACGATCAGCGGCACGGTCGCGTCGGCGAGTTCGCCCAGAACCAATGCGGTCAAGTTGAGCGGCGCCACGAAGGGTGCCAAACTCACCCTCATGTTCGGCTCGTCAGGGACAGCCGAGACGAAGGCCGTGAACGCGGCCGCGGCCGCCTGGTCGAAAGCGAGTGGCAACAAAGTGAGCGTCATCAGCGCGTCGAACTTCAGCCAACAACTGGCCCAAGGCTTCGCGGGCGGTACACCACCTGATGTCTTCTACCTCTCGTCGAGCCAGTTGGAGACCTTTGCCAAGCAGGGTGACCTGCTCCCGTACGCCAGCCAGGCCGCGAAGGCGAGTGACTTCTACCCGGCGCTCGTGAAGGCGTACACCTACAACAAGACGTGGTACTGCGTTCCCAAGGACTTCTCGAACCTTGCCTTGGAGATCAACACCACGATGTGGAAGGCGGCCGGATTGACGAATGCCGACCTGCCAACGACGTGGGCCAAGCTCCTCGCCGACGCGAAGGTGCTGACCCATCAGGGCGTCGTGGGGCTTGACATTGGCAACACCTTGGACCGTCTGGGCGCTTTCTTCGCCGAGAACGGTGGTTCGTATATGAACAAGGCCGGTACGAAATTCACCTTCAATTCGTCGCAGAACATCGCGGCTCTGAAGTACGTGCAGTCGTTGGCCAAGCAGGGAGTCCTCGCCTTCCCTCCCCAGCAGAGTGCGGGCTGGGCCGGTGAAGCGTTCGGTCTCGGTAAGGCCGCGATGGCGACGGAGGGGAACTGGATTATCGGCGCCATGCACTCCAGCTACCCGAAGATCAATTGGGAAGCCGTTCCAATGCCCGCGGGCCCCAAGGGAGCCAAAGGTACGTTGACCTTCACCAACTGTTGGGGTATCGCGAATCAGACGAAGTACAGTGCGGCGGCGGTCAATTTCGTGAGGTACCTCACGTCTGCGGCCCAGCAGTTGCGTTTCGCGAACGCCTTCGGCGTGCTTCCGTCACGTATCGCCGCGGCGAACGTCTACGCGAAGAAGAACCCGTCGGTGGCCGCCTTCGTGCAGGGTGCGAGATACGCAATGGCGCAAGTGTCGACCGTCGGCTTCCCCACCGTGCAAGCAGCGTTTGACAACCAGGTACTCGGCCTCGCGACCGGATCTTCGAATCCCGTCACGATGCTCAACCAGCTCCAAACGAATGCCCAAGCCCTCCTTCGGCCGTAGTTGACCTCAATCACCCATGGACACCGATTCTCGGCGGTGTCCATGGGTGATTGGCCCTAGAGTGGCCCATCAGAGGGCTCTCGGTGGTGAAAGCTCAGTAGAGGTGGGTATGCATGACGAATGTTCCCCTCGGTAACGAACCTGCGATACGCGACACCCCTGGTCCGACGGCTTCGGACTCGGCGCGACGAAAGAAGCGGCGTCGTAGCGCGGCGAAACGTGGACAGAACCTCTATGGCTGGATATTCGTGTCTCCAGCCCTGGCGATCCTCATCATCTTTCTCGTCGTCCCCATCATCCTCGCGCTCTACATCAGCTTCACGAACTGGTCGGGTATTACGAGTCCGTTCGCGAGCGCGGTCCACTTCGTGGGACTCAAGAACTACAAGACGATCCTCACCGAGCCCGGACTGGCTCAACAGAACTTCGGGACCGCAGTCCGCAACAACTTCTACTATGTGATCTTCGTCGTACCCCTGCAGACGGCTCTCGCCCTGTGGCTGGCCATCCTCGTCAATAACAAGTTCCTCAAGGGCAAGGGCTTCTTTCGCACTGCCTTCTACTTCCCATCGGTGACGAGTTCGATCGCCATCACGACGGTCTTCATCTTCCTCTTCTCGGGAACGGGAGCGGTCAACCGAGCCCTCAGCCTGTTCGGAATAAAGGGCCCGGACTGGATCTATGACCAGAACGGAGTCATCACAACGATTCTCTCATCGCTCGGCGTTCATAGTCCGCCTTCGTGGGCCAACTTCCAGATACTGGGGCTGTCTCTGTGGAACTGGTTCGCCGGACCATCGTTCGGGATGTGCGTGATCATCATTCTCGCGATCTGGACCACCTCAGGCACCTTCATGCTCTTCTTTCTGGCCGCGCTGCAGAACATCTCCGAAGAGGCCGAGGAGGCCAGTGAGATCGACGGCGCGACTGCGTGGCAGAGGTTTCGCTACGTCACCCTGCCCATGCTGCGCCCCGTGGTGCTGCTCGTGGCCACGCTCGGCTTCATCGGCACCTGGCAGGTCTTCGACCAGAGTTTCCTCACCGGACCCAACAATCCAACGATGGTCACGCCAGCCTTTCTCGCCTACCAGGTGAGCTTCGCGGACTTCGCCTTCGGAGAGGGCGCGGCGATTGCGTTCCTGCTCTTCGGCCTGATCGTCGTGCTGACGCTCCTGCAGCGCAAGTTCGTCAAGGAGGACCTCACCAAATGACCGATCGACGTACCTTCGCGTATTCGCCTACGTGATGCTCATCATCTTCGCCCTTCTCTATCTGGCTCCCTTTGCCTTCGAGACCGCCAATTCCTTCAAGACCGATGGCGACGCGAGCGCGAACGGACTCTCGCTCATTCCGCATCCGCCAACCGTCTCGGCTTGGAATCAGATCTTCGGAATCAGCAACAACGGCGTCACTGACATCCCGCGCTGGCTCTTCAATAGCGCTCTCGTCGCCACCTTCATCACGATCGGTAGTGTCGTGCTCGCGAGCCTCGCCGGGTACGCACTGGCACGACTGGAGTTCAAGGGTCGCCGCATCGTCTTTGGCCTCGTGATCGCCACCCTGGCTGTTCCCAGCGTCGTGCTATTGATTCCGCAATTCCTCATGCTGAAGGAACTCGGTCTGTTCAACACCTATGCGGGAATGATTCTGCCGATCTGTGTCTCAGCAACCGGGATCTTCATGATGCGTCAGTTCTTCCTCCAGGTACCCGTTGCGCTCGAGGAAGCTGCCAGAATGGACGGCGCTGGTGTCTTTACGACGTGGTGGCGAGTCGTTCTTCCCGTCGTGCGGCCCGGACTGATCACCCTCACGATCATCTCGTTCCAGGGAGCCTGGAACCAATTCGCCTTCTTCGAAGTGGCCACCATCTCACCGAAATATTTCACTCTGACGACTGGCCTTGCCAATATCGTCGGCGGGGGACTCTCGGCCGGTAACCAGTTTCCCCTCAAACTCGGAGCCTCCCTGCTCACCACGATCCCGATTGCGGCGCTCTTCTTCGTGTTCCAGAGGTACCTCGTCCGCGGTCGGCTGGAGGGCTCCCTCAAGCAATGACGAGGCCGACCTCGCGCACCTCGTGAAGCAGCACGAGTCGAGGACTGGTCGTCAGGCGGAGATCGCCAAGTTCGACTCACTGTCGAAGAAATGGAGGCGCAGGGGATCGATGTAGAAGTGTGCACGGGCGCCCGCACTAATCCGCGCCCTCGCCGCGGCTCGGGCCACGCCCTCGCCACCCTTCATCAGGGTTCCCTGATCGAGGCCCCTTGAGTCATCGTTCTCTCCTTCGACCACTCGAACCGAACGAGCGTCGCTCACGAAGTGAATCAGCAACTCCGAACCGAGCGCTTCCACCAACTCAACGTCACCTTCGAACGGCGCCCAACCCGCAAGCACCTGATCATGCTCGTCACTGGGCAGTATGAGATCCTCGGGGCGAAGGCCCACCACCACCCGCTGATCCGCGTACTTGCGAAGTGCCGGTTTCGAGGCGTGCACGCTCGCCGGAAGGTCGATCCGCTGTGTGCCAATGAGGATGAAGGCCCCCTCGTCACCGAGCGCCCCCTCGAACAGGTTCATGCCGGGCGATCCGAGGAAACTCGCGACGAACAGATTGCTCGGGTGGTCGTAGAGGGCCTGTGGCGCATCACACTGCTGCAACACACCCGCACTGATAACGGCAACCCGATCCCCCATGGTCATGGCCTCCACCTGATCGTGAGTCACGTAGAGGGTGGCCACCCCGAGGCGTCGCTGGATCCGAGCCACCTCGGCCCTCATCTGCACGCGCAATTTCGCATCCAAGTTGGACAACGGTTCATCCATTAAGAACGCAACCGGTTCGCGCACGATGGCCCGGCCCATTGCTACTCGTTGGCGCTGTCCCCCAGAAAGTTGACCCGGCTTACGCTCGAGGCTCTCAGTAAGGCCGAGGAGTAGGGCGGCCTCCTCAACCTTCCTCTTGATCTCGTCGACGGGAAGTTTCTTCAACTTCAGTGCGAAGCCGATATTTTCCGCCACGGTCATGTGAGGGTAGAGGGCATAATTCTGGAACACCATCGCAATATCGCGTTCGCGTGCCGCAACCTCATTCATGACGCGATCACCAATTTGAAGAGTCCCGTCGGATATATCCTCGAGCCCGGCGACCATGCGCAGGGCAGTCGTCTTGCCGCACCCCGACGGACCAACGAGCACCATGAACTCCCCGTCGGCAACGTTGAGGCTCAGTTTGTGAACGGCCTCAAAACCGTTTGGGTAGACCTTGGTGATTTCATCAAGGACGATCGCGGCCATGCGTGTTCTCCTTTTCGATATCCGTTGTTCACCATACCTTGGCAACTCAAAGGAACATCGATTCGACAGTCAATTGAACGGACGGTCAGCAAGTTTCGCCAACACGAGTGTCGGACCAGCGACTTCGCCTCGACGGTCGGCTCGTGAGTCTCTGGCGTCATCACACTTCGATACCGAACTCTAGGGATTCTCAACTTGGTCACGACGGTAGCGACCCTCAAGGTTCGCCCGAGAACTCTCAACGTCATTCCCGTGCGTCCATTCGTCGCGAGAACAATCCGGTCGCAGTTGTCGCCAGGCCGTGGTCGAACGGACGATCACCTCTCTGCCGCAATCACGTCGAGCAGTGCGCTGATAAGGGCAAGGTGCGTGAGCGCCTGGGGAAAGTTCCCAAGGTGTCGAGCCGTCGTGGGGTCAATTTCTTCGCCGTAGAGGCCCAAAACGCTGGCCGCGCTCACCAACTTCTCGCACTGCGTTCGTGCACGATCGAGTTCGCCAATCTCTACGAGAGCGGACACTAGCCAGAAGGAGCACGCGGAGAAACTGTTCTCGGGCTGGCCCCCGAGTCCGTCGTCGGTCGACTTTGGGTGGTAGCGATAGACGAAGGCCCCGTCGCTCAATTCACTGGCGATGGCCAGGACCGTGGCTCGAATACGTGCATCCTCGGGTGGCAGGAATCGTAGCGTTGGTAGGAGGAGGAGTGAGGCGTCCAAATCGTCCGAACCGTACGACTGGGCAAAGTATCCCTGGTCACTCAGCGCGTTGGCGCATATGTCAGCGTGGATCTCCTGGGCGCTCGCCCACCAAGAATCCGCTCGACTCTTCTCACCACGCAACGCGGCGAGACGTGCACCGCGGTCGGCGGCGACCCAACACATCACCTTGGAGAACGTGAAGTGTTGGGGCTCCCCGCGGACTTCCCAAATGCCTCGGTCAACATCGCGCCAACTCTTGAGTGCCGTCTCCACGGCTTGCACCACCATGCGCCATGATCGCTCACTGAGTGAGTCGCGTGAACGTGTATGTTCAAAGATGCAGTCGACGATCGCGCCGAGAGTGTCGAGTTGGATCTGTTCGTACGCGGCATTTCCGATGCGTACCGGTCGACTACCTCCGTACCCCGTCATGTGATCAAGTTCGCTCTCGGGCACCTTGATCGCGCCGTCAACGGGATAGAGGATCTGGAGGTTCCGTCTCGCTGGGGCGGACCCGTTGACGGTTTCGCCCGTGGGCTCGAGTACATCGCCGAGGAAGGCCAGAAAATCGTCGGCCTCCGTGTTGAAACCAAGTGCGTGGAGTGACCGCAGAGTGAATGCGGCGTCGCGAATCCAGGTGTAGCGGTAATCCCAATTGCGCTGTCCACCGAGCTCCTCGGGAAGTGAAGTTGTGGGGGCCGCGAGCATGGCGCCCGTCGGGGCGTAGGTGAGTCCTTTGAGAGTCAGGGCGCTGCGTTGGAGCAGCTCGCGCCAGGGATGATCGGGGAAATGACCTCCGTCAATCCAGTCACGCCAGAATCGACTCGTCTCCGCACGAAACCCGTCGACTTGGACCCTGGTCGTGGGGGGCTCGGCGTCGCCCCAGCTCAACACCACGAACGATGATTGGCCCTCGGAGAGGCGCTGACGCGCGCGTACCGCTCGTCCCTCGATCCCGAACTTCATGTCACCAGTCAACGTCAAGCGAACGAAGTCAGGATTGCCGGTGGCCACTTGGTCGTATGCGTCGCCCGTGTATTGCCAGTGGGCATCCGCGCGACCGTAGTCGAAGGAGGGTTCGCAGTTGAGCTGGACGTCAACCGTCCCGTGCACGCAAGTGGCCGAGCGCACCAGGATTCGTCGTGCGTCGAAGTCGCTGGGCGTGCGACGATAGAAGTCCGGCCGATCGCCGTTGCGGTACCAGGGGCCGACCGCCATATAGTCATTCACGATCAACCAACCACTTCGGGTCTGCCAGGTCGTTGAGAGCACCATCGTTCCGGGGACGTACTGTCGGTGAGCCGGAACCGCACTGTCCGTTGGCGCTAGGCGAAATGATCCTGCGGCACGATCAAGAATCGTTCCGAAAATACTGGGATCATGCGGCCGGGGTAGGCAAAGCCACTCAATCGCGCCTGAGGGAGCGACGAGACAACTGTTCGTACAGTCCGAAAGAAATGCGTAATCGGCAATCGGAGGAAAATTTGAGGCCAGCGACCCTTGGTAGAAGGACTTCTCGACACCTGATCCGTCGAGTCGAGAAGGGATGGAGGATGGTGATCCACCTGACGAGGGGTGCAGAGATGAAACCTGGGACGACTCGTAGTCAGGTCGGATCACGGACACCACGTTGACACCTTTAGAATTAGAAGGTTCAAATTCGCCTCTGGTCCCAATTTAGCCCCGATTTCACACCGCGACTGTCGCCTTAGGTCCCGTTGTGTGGTCCTTTCCACCATCAGTGGAAATTGGAGTCGCCACGTTCGAAAATCAGTGGAGTGGCGCCAGTGCCACGGTGCCTTTCCACTCTTTTGGCGTCCGCGGGCGCAACGCCACGACCCATCGACCAACTACCGGCCGGGGAAGAGAGGGGGGGATCGACGACGCCGTCGGTCTGAGGATCATCGCCGAGTGAACCCTCGGCGGCTCATAACGAACCGGCGTTGACCCCCAGCTCCATGACTACTCATCAACCAGTGAAACCGCCTCCAGCGACACCGGCCAGCATTGTCTCTGGAGGGCACTTGCGCCGGCGGTGACGTTCGGAGCACTATCGGCCGGTGACCCCGTCGATCACTTGGCGCATCATGTCGGCGTGGCCGTTGTGACGGGCCCACTCCTCAATGAGATGAACGTAGATCGAGGCGAGCGACACTTCTTGCCCCCGCACCTCGACGCAGTGATCGAGCGACAGGTTCTCAACTGCGGCGTCGCACCGCGCCCATTCAGCGCGAAGGTCGGCAAGGGCCTGCGGCGCGCCCTCCGCGCTGAGTCCATTGAAGTCCTCGTCGGTGGTCGTATAGAGCGGCTCGACGTCTTCACCGGCGGCACGAATTCGCAACCACCTTCTCTCAACTTTCGTCATGTGTCGAACCAGGCCCAACAGCGAAAGCGCCGAAGGCGCTATGGGTCGGACTGCTAATTGTTCGCCATTCAGCCCCGCACAGATCCTAAGCAGGGTGAGTCGGTGATGATCAAGGTAACCCTGGAGGATTGGTCGAAGATCACCGGTGTCAGGAGCTGGTCCATCGTCGGGCGGCTCGGGTGCAGTCCACATCACCTCTCAATGATAATCATCGTTGATCCGCGATCTTCAATTGGTTGGCCATCAACACAGTTGGGCCGATGTCTCACTGGCGACGCCGTGACGGTCACTTCAGTTTGCGCGCCATCTCGGTCGGTGGAGATTATGGAATCTAGTTCGATACCCTTGCGTCGCTGTCTAACTGTGGCGCGCAAACGTGACGTGGACCGTTCCGCTCTCGGCGGTCTCGGTCGTGACTTTGAAGCCGGCCTCAAGGCCGCGAAGGTCCCTCCACAAGTTGATGCCGCGACCGAGCAGAATCGGTGCAATCGCGACGTGCAACTGATCAACGAGACCCGCTCTGAGGAATTCTCGTACGGTGCTGGGGCCGCCCCCGACCCGCACGTCTCTGCCATCGGCGACCGCTGTTGCTTGCTCGAGGACCACCTGCGGGTCCGCGGCGGTGAAGTGGAACGTAGTGCCACCTGCCATGTCAATCGAGCCGCGTTCGCGGTGGGTGAGAACGAACACTGGCACACGAAACGGCGGCTCGTCACCCCACCATCCATTCCAATTGGGGTCATCGGGAAATGTGTGGAAGCCGAACATTCCAGCGCCCATGATCTCCGCGCCGATCCCGTCGAAGTACGCCGCGGCGTAGCGGTCGTCGACGCCGGTGGTGCCTTCCCCCGACTTGTCGTGCAAGACTCGCTCGCGGAACGTGCGCGTCGCAACATAGGCCGCGGTGAGTCTGCCCCAGTCCTCCCCCATCGGGTTGTCCGACGTGGCGCCCTCGGTCGTGGCGTATCCATCTAGGGAGACGTTGAGGTCGACTCGTACACTCACTGTGAATTCCTCCAAAGTATTGGTGGACTGCAAGAACCCTAGTGGTTGCCGCGGCGAGATCATCAAAGGCCCAACGATCGAAGTGCCGTGCGTGAGGTGCCCGGTCATCGCTGCGGTTAAGGCGCTCGGCGACCACCACCACGAGAGATGCGACGCAACCGCGAATCACGACGCCCGGCGTGGACTGCCACGATGGATAGCCCTGGGCGGCAATTTGGAATCGTTGGCCAAAGCTGTCTCGAAGTCGCATTTGGCGGACCCTGTCGCGGCTCACTGGCTCGTACACCACTCGTTGGGACTCAACTCCCAATGGCGGCAGCGAGCGAGCACCTCCAGTCGGGGCGCGGGGCGAGCGGTACGAATGGGAGCGACGTTTTGGGGAGTGCTCGAGATGTTGCCCGAGCACCCGATCGTCTCCGCGCAACTGATAGAAGAGCGCTTCCAGATCACGAACGAGACTGCCCGACTGGTGCTCCTTCGCCTCCAATCCTTTGGCATCCTTTCGCCCGTCGAAATGCGCTCCGGGACTCCCGGTCGACCAGTGCGATGGTGGGTCGCGAATGAGTTGATGGACATCATTGCTCGGTCAAGTTGAGTAGCGCGAACCGTTGCACTGCAAGCGACCCGCAATCGAAATTCACGATGAGGAACTCGGGCGGGAATATTTCGCGGGCACCAAGGGGCTCGTAATCCCGACCTGCTGAGAGTAAATGGGAATCGATTCGTCTTCATAGGCCGTCTATGGTCGCGTTTGTCGACATTCATTGAGATTTCCGTCGCTCCATGTCGGTTCCGTCGAGCGCCGTCGAACAAGTGTGAGGGATGTTATGAGGGATGATTCGCGGTGCTTTTGAGGCCTCAAACTCTCTCATCGTCATCGTCATCGTCATCGTCATCGTCACATCCCAAGGATTCCGCCAGGTCAAACCGTCAACCAAACGTGCAGCAGTCCCGATTGAGTCAGCAATAGGGGGTCACGGCGGGATATTTGCCCTCCCTCCATTTCTTCGCGCCACTCCAACCGGTCGAGATGTGATTGCCGATCCGGGGGTGGACGAAGCATTTACATATGAGCGTCTCGCCACTACCGTCACGGTTCTCAGCTCATTAACTAGCCACCTCACCGCGTCGTCCAACGTCGCGGTTGCTCCGCAATACAAAAGCGCCTTAGCACGAGTCGATGAGATCTGACATCATGGCTCAAGTTCCAGCGTCGATGACGATCAGAGCAAGCCGGTGTCTCGTTATTGCACAGTGCAGCTGGCCGATCAAGAACTCTGGGAATTCGTCAGATTCTGGTCGAACCTCTACACCGATATTGATGCCGAATACTTCGAGCGCCTCCGCGTTGGAGGACGTGTGTCAAGAGAAGACGTGCGCAGGGCGTCAAGCAGGTGGCTGACGCGCGCGGTCGCCACGCCTACGCACCGGTCGGCAGCACCGTAGGTGAGGTACACGGTATCGCCGTCACAGTGCGCCCCCTGAACGAAGACGACGTTGTCAACGTCGCCTTGACGCTCCCATTTGAGCGTGGGCACGAGCAGGGGGGTTGGCAGACGGCCGAGTAGTCGGCCGGTGTTATGGTCCAAGAGCGCCAAGTTCATGGTGTACGCGCCGTCGGCGCGCTGCTCGTGGTAAAAGAGCAGGAGCCCCGCTTCGCTATTGACGGGCGGAGCGCCGGCCCCGACGCCGAGGGCTCCCGGCGCTGGGCGGAGAATGGTGTGCGCGTCGAGGTCGGCTACGTAATCGTCCCAATACTCAGCACCCGCGTTCCATAAGTGATCAAGGTCGTCGAATACGGCGAGTTGCACGTTGGGGTAGATGTGGTGGATCAGCGCCACGCGCTCGTCGCTCAAGGTAAAGACGATCGCGTCCTTGTTGGCCACATCCGGCGGGCCGAGGAGTTGACCGGTTTGTTCGTCCAGGAAGAACCGATGACCATCCCACAAGAGGTGGTGGGCGCCGACGCGCCAGGGCGGACCGCTCCGACGAGGAGCCAGATTGGTATAGGTCATGACGATGTACTCACAATCGCCACTTTGGACCCGTTGCACTCGAGGATCCTCAAAGCCGTGTACGCCGGCGGTGCCGGATGCGCAAAGAACGTAGCCAAAATCGTATTTCCGTCCGTCACTCGAGGTGAACACTAAGACGTCCGAGACGTAATCGAGGAAACGTGGCTCGGGTCCATCATTACGCCGATAGCCCGAACGAACTCCACGAGCGAAGAGGTGAAACGTCTCATCGTGGTAGAGCAGTCCCGCATTGAACACTGCAGCGTAGCCCGGTACGGCGTCGCCCTCGATAGTTGGTCGGACGTGGAGACGACGTGCGCGCACTTCTCTGGAAAAGGTTTCCGACATCATTCGCTCCCATGAATTCTCAACCCCCGCCCTCAAGAGATCGAACAGAAAAATGAATGTCTTTCCTCGGCGCGAACCCTTCCCGCGCTTCGGGAGAAGTTGACGTCATGACAAAGGGCCTGCCAATCGACCAGTCTCTTGCAGCGTCATCTACGAACCATCAACGTGGTCGCAACTTCACGCCAACTCTGTGGGCAGGGGCCAATTCGTATAGAAGGGTTTTAGCCGACGCCACTCTCCAAGTCGCGGCTTACTCTTCCACACCCTTCTTCAACTGCCGTGGACGGTGGAACGAGCGGATTCGAACCGGCGGGGGTGCGGCGTTTCAAAGTGCCTTATCTAATAACCCTGCGATATCCAGTGGAGGTAACGAGACTATGTTCGAACCCTCTCGGACCCCTGTTCATCAGGTGAATTGACAACACTAGTTTGTGACCTGTTGGACATACACAGCCCGAATCCAGCTTTGGGGGCCCGCACTCGAACCCCGACTCTCCCGTTTGACTTTCAGAGAGTTCCGAGCAGTCGCCCTAACCAATTGAGGGCAGACTCCCCGCTCGAACGCTGCTGCGGCAGCGGTCAGCGCGCGTTGACTGGTGTCCACTACTTCGGCTTCGTCGACAAAATTGCAGCTTGCAGGACATGCTCGGCGCGATGCAGAATTTGAGGCGGTGGTCCGCTCGAAGTACACAACCGGTCAACTCAAAGCTGAGACGTGGGACGCCTTCGTCGATCTTGTCGAGCGCAACAACGGGATTTACGGAGGGTGCTGGTGTGCCCCGAACCACGTCGAGTACCAGCGCGGCGTCAGCGATCCCCGAAGCCTAAAGGAGCGGTTGGTCCGAAGCGGTCGAGCACATGCGGCACTGGTCTTCGATGAGAAGGGAAACGCGCAAGGCTGGTGCCAGTACGGCGTCTCGGACTCCTTGGATCTGAAACATGCGCGCGAGTACCGCAAGCAGCCGCCGCCGCCTGCGAAGTGGCGAATCGCGTGCATCTTTGTGGACAAGCGCCATCGCGGGGAGGGGGTCGCTCGAGTCGCGCTCGAGAGAGCCATTTCCCAAATCGCCGACACAGGTGGTGGACTCGTCGAGGCGATCTCCGAAACTACTCAGGGACGTGAGGCTCAGGATCGCTTCCTCTTCAGCGGGACGGTCGAACTGTTCGAGGGCGTCGGATTTGAGCGCGTGCGCCAAGTTGGCAAGCACGCCTGGATTGTAAGTCGAACGGTGAAATCGTCAGCGAAGTCGACGCGTCACGAATGAGCGGACTGCCGAGGATGTGATGACTGGCATTATGAAGTCGAAGCCGTTAGCCGCTGGCGCTTCCTTCGAAGCCGATGAGCCAGTGCAGACCAAATTGATCGACTACTTGACCGTCGAAGTCTCCCCACGGCCGCCTCTTTAGGTCCTCAACGACTCGACCACCCTCCGAGAGACCAAAGACGAGACACCAGGCTGAGGTGCCCATCCGCCGCGGGATCCGTCAACACACCGGACCCATGTAGGGCTGCGTCGCGTTGGCGTTGCGCTCACCCCCTGAACCCGCCACGGTACCTCGTCGTCCTGGGTGAACGATTTGCATGGGTGAAAGGACCATCCCTAAACCTTTCGACGGCTCGCGGCTGACTAACGACTGGGGCATCTTGCGGATCGTTTCAAGGGCTACACGTGGGAACGACCTTCATCTCAGCGTAAAGATGCTGGTCGCTGCCGTATAGGGAGCTGTCACGACGTCCGACTCTTGAAGCATTGTGCAGGTATACGTCCGTGAGCGCTGTCGCGCTCGAGTTGGTCTCCGTGGCACGCGTCGCCCTACTTCAGTGAGCGCCAGGGGGCGCTCACGCGACTCATCACCGATGGGCAACATCACGTAGCCCGCGTCACCGGTTCGCCGAGCGATGGCGCATGAGCTCCTAACGCCGCATGAGCGGCAGGTTCACTCCGTCCGAGGTAGCCCCGCCCGCCGGGGATCCCCTTCGCCGCGATTCGTCGAAGGACCTTGCGAACCGAGCGACTGGGTGAAATGCTCCCGAAGCGCGGGGCCAAGGTGCTCGTCCTCAAGCCCAAGATCGATGATCGTCTTCAAGTACTCGAGCTTGTCTCCCGTGTCGAAGTAGCGAGCATTCTCAATCTCATAGCCGAGGAGGAAGTTACCGTTATCGATCGAGAGTTGCATCGCATCCTGCAGCGACAGCTCTTCACCAGGGCGAAGTTCAGAGGCACGCTCGCTGAGGCACCCCACTATCGACGGCGTGAAGAGGTAGCTACTCACGCTCGCGAGATCCGACGGCGCGCTGGATCTGCCGGGCTTTTCGACGATCGACTCGATCTTGACGATACCCGGCTCGATCTCCTTGCCTCCTACGTACCCGTAACGTGTGTAGTCGTCGTCGTCATCCGCACGAATACACGACAGCACACCGAGGCCCGTGCGCTCATGGAGGGCGACCATCTGGCTGAACCGCCCGGGGGTAGCGCGAATGAAGTCGTCCCCGAAGGTGTAGATGAAGGGCTCATTGCCGATGAGGTGCGCAGCGTTAAGAAGGGGCGTACCGTTGCCATCCGGACCCTTCTGCCGCATGTAGGCAAAATTTGCGAGGTTGGCGATGTGCTCAACCTCCTTCAACAACTGTTTTTTCGGACCTCTGAGGGCAACGACAAGCTCCTGGTTCGGCTCCGCGAAGTGGTCCTCGATCGAACGCTTGTGGTATCCGGTAACGATAACGATGTCTTC
>Ga0307377_10004678_pt1 | contig 14906 bp, 6 predicted proteins | sample TR3MG_FD_202535 | JGI IMG/M metagenome (GOLD analysis project Ga0307377, IMG submission 202535) | Soil microbial communities from Risofladan, Vaasa, Finland - TR-3 | ecosystem: Environmental > Terrestrial > Soil > Coastal area > Acid sulfate soil | place: Finland: Risofladan, Vaasa | collected... | reverse complement strand
AAAAAGAATCTTTGGCATAAATTATATGGAGATGATGATGGCTTTACAAAAACATAATAAAAGTTCCAGTTGTAGCGCTTTAGATCAAAAAGATCCTTTTGGATTGGATGGAGTTAAAAATCCAAGAGATTTATCAGATTGGAAACCAAAGAAAGAAAATAAGAATGATATAAAAAATGCAAAGTTTTTAAGTAAAAATCAAGATAGTCAAAAAATAAATTTTATTGACAAAGCAATTGATGTATTAAACAAAGATAAAACAGTATCTGAATCTAAAAAACCACTAGGATTTGAGTTAAAAGGAACAGTAAAAAATCCTAAAAGATTTAATCCACAAAATGTTATTGGCAGTAACAATAGAGTCGTTTCTGCTGGTATCGGAAGTATAACAGATAATAACGGTCCTAAAAAACAAATTGGTTCCGAAACTAACAATAGTATATGGGAACCAGATAAATTAGGTAAAATGTCAGGACAAAAAAGTAATGACGAAAAAACAAAAGACGCGAAAAAAGAAATAGATAAAATACGGAAAGGGATGAAACAAAGTAGATTAGATGAAATGGTTGATAACCTACAACAAACAGATATAAGAAATGATTCTACAATAAGATCTTCTTCACCACATATGGAAAGAAGTTCTATGAAGCCTGCTATGAAAAACCATATTTCATTATTCGACCAAACAGAAGGAAAAAATGATTTTGATAGAATCCCAGAAAAAACAGCCGGAGAAAATCTTCAAGAAAATAAAGATAGAAAAACACATAAAGATACTAGCTGGAGAGGGTTGAAAACTCCAACGTCAACTAAAAAAGTAGTAAGTCGTATGTTTGATATATTAACCGAAACCGAGAAAAAAACTTAATGACTCACAAATATAATCATTTTAAATCTGCACAATATTTTAATATAGAAACTCCAACTAAAGAGATAAGCGAAGCTTTTTTAACAGAAATTCCTATGGAAATTGCAATAATGCCAGAAGGTCCAGCAAAAGTAGAAGCGTTAAGAAACTTTACAGAAGAAATGCAAGAAGGAGGAGAGATTGTCGAAGAAGTTGGAAAAACAGGAAAGGATATAGCAGATAAACAAAATCAGGAGTTACAAAAACAACAATTATTAGATTTCCAAATGGAACAAACGTTAAGTTCTACCAAACCTTTTAATTTATCAAAAAAATCACAAAATATGTTTGATGATACAACAGTACTTGATACAGATACAATGGGACAAGATCTTCAACAAGAAATGCTAGGACTTAAAATTCAAAAAGGTTCAGATTTGGATGCTTTTTTATCTAGTCGAGAGAGACAAGAGGTTCAAAGTGTTCTTGAACAAATGGTAAGTACCGACGTAGAACTCGATACTCTTAGGGATTTGTTAGAAGAATATTATTCAGAGGAACGCCCTATAGAAAAAGAGAAGATAGCTAATAGTATACTTGATTCTGGGATATTGCCTTTTGCTATGTTGTCACCGGAGACTAACTCAATTATGGAAACACCATATACAGAATACGGGAAAAAAGAACAAATAGATCAAGAAGTATTTTCTTTTGTAAAAAAGATAGAAAAAGATATACGTAAATTAGCAGAATCTTCTGTAAACAAAAAGAAAAATAAGGTATTTAATTTGCGAAAACAAGCACAAATGAATACTCAAAATAATATAGTTATGTATGGACCAGATCAAGTTAGAGTAGATCCTTTTTCTAGAATGCCTGCTTCTGAGTGGAGCATCGTAGAAAGAAATAAGGGCTTTGGACTTGTTGTCGATGATGTATGGGGAATTGATTGGGAATCTGTATGGCGCGGTAATATTATGGATAAGTATTCCAGACCATATAGAGATAAAGAAGGAAACTGGGTAGGTGGATATATTAATAAAAGATTTGAAGTAGATAGATGGATTCCAGAAGGTAATAATATGCAATTAAAACCAGGGTCCAGAAGAAAACCCTATCTGCCAGAATATGGCGTTACCGAAGCTAGATTAGTAGCACAACGAGATAAAAATGCAGAAAAAGAAGGGTTAGGTCCAGATCCGGAAAAATATAAACCTTTTAATTGGAAAGAAGCAAATACTAAAAATAATATAAAAACAGCAGCTACTTGCCCAAGATGCGGAAAATATCTCGGAAAAAAAGATTTATATCCCGGAGATTGGAAATGCCCCTGCGGATATGATGGACAAGATATTATCGATAAAAGAGAACGTAATCGACAAGAACGTGATGAAAGACGAGAACGTAATCGAATAGAATGTAATACAAAAGAAGCTCAAATGATAGACCCCTTTGAAGACCTAGCACTTCAAAAAGCGAGAGAAGTTGATTCTGGTATTAAATCTTTTGAAAATGCAGTGCAAGAACTGGTTGATGAATATGGAGAACAATATGTAGTTTTTGAACACGGAAAATTAGATAAAAGCAGTTTTGATGAGGAATTTGCAGGATCACCAGTAGCAACGCAACCTTCTTATAGACAAGGACCTGGATCCGAATTAGCAATAAAAGATAAAGCTAAAGAAATAGCAGGCAAATTAATCGATTATCATTTAAACCAAATAGAAGAAGAAAGAATAGATATAGGCGAAGAACAAACCGGTCATGGAGAGTCCATATTCGCATCTAAAAAAAAAAGATAGTATTAGCTCAACTTCCACCTCTTAAATCGTTAGAGGACGACGGAAGAACAAGAAGAGGGGATATGAATAAAGATGTCTGGGAACAAAAACCAGAACTTCTTTGCTCTCAATGTAAAGCTTTAGGCGTACAACAATTCTTAGGAAAAGATTGTGTCTGTCCTGTTCATGGTATAGTAGCTCCTGCCTATGGAGATCTAGAAGATCATAAACCAGATCCTCCTAAACATATGGCCGAGGTCTCTATCCAAACAATAAAAAAAGCAAAAAACAAAAAACATAAAACCGAAGATAAACCTGAAAAAATTCATTCTAGCGAAGAAATAAAAATGATGACAGATCCAAATACCTTCGATGATATGTACGGTCCTGACGATAACTTAAGTATAGAAGGTTCTTGGATGGACCTTGCAGGAGATGGTTAGGAGATTGAATAAATATGCCGATTAAATTCAGTATACCTGATAATAGTAAAAAAACTAGAGATATTCTAGCAGCAGCTTCAAGCTCCTTTCAAGGAGAATCTATGGCCAAAACAGGCGTAAGTACACACTACGCCGCTAGCACTACTGCTAGAATTCCAATTACAAAAGCAGCACAGTATGCCGGTGCGGGGGCTAATGTAACTTGGACCCAACCTATGTTCTTCTCCCCTCTTCACACTCCACAAAATTGGCAAATTGCGAGTAAGAGAAGAGAGGTCTATCAGTGGTCATACGTTCCATCTCCTTGTAATATAACATGTTATGACGGTTCGATAAAAGGCATAGATATGATATACGAAGAGGTTGGCAATAAATATTCATGTATATCTGACATGCAAGATGCTGAACCGATACTAAATGGCTGTGGTAAATTATCCAAACCTGATAAAATATCCAAAAGATTTGTAAAGAAAAAAGCAAACAAAATAGAAGTTACAGGAGTATCCGAACCTCTTGTAGTGACTTATGATCATCATTGTAGGATCATAAAAAAAGAAGATATTAAATGTCGTTACCATAAAAGAAAAAATTGTATTCCAGGATATTTCGCTCCAACTTGCGAAAGGTATTCATGTGATAAGTACAAAAATATAGATTTTAAAGTATCCGAAATATTGGCAGAAGACATCTGTCCTGGAGATTATGCATTAATCCCATTTCCCACAGAAATAAAAAAATCTTGCATATCAGATAAAGATGAAGCTCGATATGCCGGACACTTAGCAGCAGATGGGTGGTATTGCGATGGAAAAAGAACAAAATATACTGGCGTAGGTATTTGCATGAATATCGCTGAAAAAGAATTTGTTTTACCTTGTATAAAAAAAGTTTATAAAAAATATAATATACACAACAATACATATAATCCTCATAAATTAACAACTTTGGTAGCTACCAGAACGAGTTCTCATGAAATCACCGACTTTGCTTCAAAAATAATATCCGGAAAAAGTTCTAGTAAAAAATTTACAGCAGAAGTTCTTTACCTAAAACCAGAGTTACAATTACATGTTTTAGGTGCATATATACAATCAGATGGGTGTTACAACAAGCAAAATGATGTATATGAAATAACTACTTATTCTCCTCATCTTGCTAATCAGTTACTTATAATGTGTTATAGATGCGGGATTTTAGCTCGTTCTAACAAACAACCTATTAGTAGATCTAAAAAGACATTTAAAACAGATAATAAATATAGGTATATCATAAATATCCCATCATCTTATTGTGATAAGATATCGGAATATGTTCCTGGCAAACCAGTAGAAAAAATTCGCAAGAAAGGGAGTTCATGGAGATTCTTTTGGAATAATTATGTTGTTTCCAGAATTAGGTCAAATGAATCATTTGATTATGAAGGTCCAGTATATGATATTAGGGTTCCTCCATCTTATACTGTCACTGTAAATGGTATAAGTTCTTTCCAGAGCAGATTTTATTATGAGAACGAGTGCAAAGTAGCTGCTGCTGTAGATTTTTACAGTGATTTTCCTATGAACGGATTCAAATTAGAATGTAAAGACAAAAAGGTACTAAAATTTTTTGAAAGACAGGTAACTCGTCTCAACATAAATGAGAAATGCAAAAGCATCAGTCACGAATATCATTTGCTTGGTGATGTTTTTCCTTTCGTTGAAATGGAATGTCCAATTTGTGGGGGCGGAAGTGACGAATGCAATCATCCTGAAGGAAATGTAAGAAGAATAGTTATACTTAATCCAGATTGGGTTGAGGTAGAAAGAAATGTTCTTGCTTCTGATCCGGTAGTATCTTTAATTCCTGATGAAGAATTAAGGATGATAGTTTCGAGAAGGAGACCGGCACAGATATATGATCGTCTTCCGGAGCGTTTAAAAGATCTAATATCTTCTGGACAGCCTATTCCATTATCTAATCGTTGTGTTAGTCACATAAAACATAAAGGAAGTGAATATGGGATATATGGAACATCTATGCTTCGTAGATTATTCACGGTTTTAGCGTATAAAACGAAGTTGATGACTGCTAACTGGATCATTGCCGAAAGGTTGGTTCTTCCTATAAGAATTGTAAAAATAGGTGATGAAAAGCGTCCGGCGGGTCCTGAAGATATTGCTGATGTATCAAATCAGTTATCTGCGGTTGCCAATGATCCTAATCTAACTTTAGTTACGCATCATGCATTTTGCCATGACAGTGAAACAGAAGTATTAACAAATAACGGGTGGAAAAAGCATACAAAACTTAATGGATCAGAAGAGATTATGGTATTTGATCCTGATACTGAAAAATGTTATTACGAAAAACCGCTATCCTACCAAGAATTTGATTATGATGATGACATGTACCATTTCTCATCGAATAAAATAGATATAAAAGTAACTCCAAATCATAGGATGTTAGGATATAACAGAGATAAAACAAGATATTATGTTGAAGACGCTGAAGATTTTGCAAAAAGAAATGAAGACGATAGATATGTTAGAATAGGAGACAGTCCTGAAGAACTCTTGTCAGATACTAAAGGTAGATTTTCTAGGGTAAAAGATAAGAACATAAGTAAAGTGCATTATAAAGGTAAGGTATGGTGCTTTACTACTACAACTGGTTTCTTTGTAACAAGAAGAGACGGTCGTATTCATATTTCTGGAAATTCATATGACTGGATTGGTGCGGCAGGAAAAATACATAACATTACTCAAGAGATGGAACAAATAGGCAAAGAGATTTTAGATGGAATGATGTTAAATCAGAGTTTATTAAATGGTGAGGGACCTTCTTTTGGAAGTGCGCAGGTTGGAGTAGAGGCTTTAATTAGAAGGTTAGAAAGTTGGAGAAATAGTTTAGCCGAATGGATTGAACTACATATTTTCTTACCAATTTCTATGATGCAAGGATTCCTAGATGAAGAAGCGAGTAAAGAAGCTGGAGTTCCTGTATGGTTATATCCTTCTGTAAAATGGAATGATATGAAGCTGAGAGACAACAGCAACGGTTTACAGATGCTTATACAATTAAATGATAAGGGTTTAGTTTCCAATGATACTTTGTTGAAAGAATTTGATTTAGATTTTGATGAAGAACTGCAAAAAATTCGTCAGGAACAGTTAATGGTTGGTCCTCAAGGACAGATGCCTGGAGTTTCTGGTGGTATGGGCGGAATGGACATGGGCATGGGTGGAATGGGTGGCATGGGCGGAGCACCTGCTGGTGGAATGGATATAGGAATGGGAGGAATGGAAGGAATGGGAGGAGAAATGGGTGCAGCGCCTATGGGAGGAGGTGAGATAGGCGGGGCACCTATGGGTGCACCTATGGGGGCACCTATGGGAGCATCTAGTGGAAATGAATTTAAAGTTACTAAAAAAGGTAAAGGAAAAACCTATAAAGAACAAATGGAAGAGAAGGTACAACCTCCTGTAAAAGTTCCATTAATGATGACTAAATTGGAAGCTAAAATGTGGTCACTTTTAAAAAACATGGATATTCCTTATCAATTATTTGGGCAATATAAAGTTTCCGTACCTGGACATCAATATCCATTTAGTATTGATTTCGCATTACCGGCTATTGGAGTAGGTTTAGAGTGTCTCCATCCTGATTCTATGGTTCAAACATCTTTGGGTACAAAAAAAGCGAAAGAAATAACAAAAGAAGATGTATTAATAGGCAGAAATGGAGATCCGGTAAAAATAGAAAAAATAATATATAATTACCATGAAAATAATCTTCTTAAAATCAAAGCTTTTGGCATGTCTCCTTTATTTGTCACTCAGAATCATCCTATTTTAATGGCTTCTCCAGAAAAAACTAGAAGGTATAGAGAAGAACCTAAAATAACTAGGACTAGAGAATATTTAATTCCTGGTGAAAAGGTTTGGAAAAATTCAGGAGAAATTCAAAAAGGCGATTATTTAGTCATCCCCAAAAAAAGGATATTTAACAAATCAGACATTTTAACTAAAATCAATCTTGAGGGATACAAATACGGATCTTATAATAGTCATATTTTGCCAAAAGAAGTTCTAATAGATGAAGATTTTGGCTGGTTAATGGGCATGTACGCAGCAGAAGGGAGTAGTACATTTGCCAAGAATAAAAAAGGCGGGGCGGTAACTTTTTCGCTCCATATTAAAGAAAAAGAATATTCTGATAAAATACAACAAATACTTAAAGATAAATTTGGTTTAACCTCTTCAATTTATTTAACACCAGAACATAACTGTATGCGCGTAACTTGTTGTTCGTTTAAATTGGCTAAATTTTTACGAAAGAATTTCGGGCATAAAGCTCCCTTCAAAAAAATGCCGCATTGGATGTTTGAGACTTCTGATAAAGTTAAAGAATCATTTTTAAAAGGTTTTTGTGATGGAGATGGGTGTATAAGAAATAACAATGTTAATAGGCATATTTCATCTTCAGAAAAAATGTTAACAGATATGCAGTCATTGTCATTTTCTATGGGAATATTTGCTAATATTTATAAAAGTAGGCCAGCGGGGGGAATATCTACTTTTAATAATTCTAGATCATATAAAACAAAAGGTTTGTGGGAATTGGCAATAAATCAGAGTTCGTCTAAAAAAATGCATAGAGAAGATGAAGATTATTTTTACGTGCCTGTAAATAAAATAGAAGAAAGTCCATATACAGGTATAGTTATAAACTTTGAAACCAAAGGGAACGGAGATAACGATCATACATATTTGGTCAATAATATTGTTACACACAATTGCGACGGAAAAAAGTGGCACGAAGACATAGAATCAAAAAAGAAAGACATTAATAGGGATTATAAATTAGCAAATGTAGGATGGAGAATACTTAGATTTAATGAAAATGCAATAGAAGAAAGTCCAAAAGAAGTAGCCAAAGTTATCATGCAGCATGTCAGTGATGCTTCAAAAGAAAGATCTAAAAGAATGAAGAAGGCAGGGACGGACGAATTATTAGTTAAGCAAGCACAATCACTTACAAGTTTTGAAGGCGTAGAAGACAAACAAATTTTATATGATGTAACTCCAATACCTGGAGATTTAGGAACTATATATATAATAGGGTTGGATAATGAAAGCATATAATAGAGCAAACAAAACTGCTTCTCGCAAAAGAATCAGGGATAGAGGTATAAAATGGGAATATCATTATAGAGACCGTTCGATGCCTTTGAAAAAGAGGTTTGATTCTGATATCGGTCCTGGATCTTATCACAGATGGGAGGGACACGATTATACAACCAATGGAGATTATTTTATTGTAGTTGGTCCTGCTATTACAAAAAACGGTCAAAAAAGATTTTTTTCTGGCATTAAAAGGTTGCCGCCAAGACACGAAAAAGACAGAAAAATTTATGCTCCGAGTGGAAAATATTTTAATAGTATATTATCTGCTTTAAGTCATGCCAGTGATATGTGGGGCGTGCCATTTCCAAGGGGACAAACTAATTATTCTGTTAATGATTTGATCGGAATAAAAATTCCCCGTCACGTCAAAGGCTAATTTTTTTATATTAAAAAAAAGGAATTGTTATAATATAATTTGATTAATATAAGTATAAATATTCTTTTTTTATAAATAAAGGGACTCTAATATGTCACTTACTAAAACAAGCTCTGAAAAAAACAGATTTATTTTAACTATCATCTCTATAGTTGTTACTGCTGTATTAACAAGTGTATCTGTTGCATATACATTAGGGTCTTCTAGTGCTACTATAAAAAGTAATGTAAATAATAACGTAAGAAAGATAGCTCATTTAGAAGAAATGCATGAAGGAGATTGTAATCCTTCTGTTATGAGATCTAATATAAAATCCTCTTTAGAAGTTATAAAAAAGTTACAAGACAAATTAGATATTTATATAAAAGAAGAGTCCAAATTAAATCAAGAAAGATATGATCTTTTGATAGAAATGAAATTAGACATTATAGTTATTAAAGAAAAATTAATAAAAACTGATATGATTTTTGTTCCGAAATAACAGGAAAAATAATATGTCAATAGAAAAGAGAGCCAATACTTCAAATGCTTTTTGTTCTGCATTAAATAATCCCAAGAATTGGGAAGAAATAAATATATCTATTATCAAAACTGCTTCTATAAATAAATCGGAAGACATAGGCAACTTCGATTTAAAATCAGCAATAAAAGAATATCCTGAGCATTTATTTGTAAAGATTTTTGCGATTAAGGCAAACGAAGTAAATGATAATGGGGACAATTTTTCTACTGAAGAGTTAAAAAAGGCAACATCAACATTCGTTGGAGTTCCCGTTTTTTGTAATCACCAAAATGATGATATAGAAAAAGCTCGTGGTACTGTAACTCATTCTTGGTATGATAATGAAAAAGACGGGATATTTATTATAGCAAGAATTGATAAAGTGGCTTATCCTAAATTGGCACGAGGAATTGAAGAGAAAATAATAAGCGGAACTAGTATGGGAGCCTCTGTTTCTGCTAGTATTTGTTCGGTTTGTCATAACTGCGCAGCCACAGCAGCAGAATATTGCGACCATATACAAAATAGAAAAAACAAAAAATTTAGCGGAAAAATAAAATGTCAATATCATAATAGTCCTCATAAATTGGAAGATTATGAAGATAAATGTCCAATATGTGGTAGCATTAAAAATTCGGCTATGGATCTCGTCCATAAAAAAGCAGATACATTTGAACATAATTATGGTGTAAAATTTATAGAAGATAGTTTTGTAGTCAACCAGGCTTGTCACAGTTGTGTAGTTAATTCTATTTTAAATGTTCCTGAAGTACAAACTAAAGTAGCAAAATTAAAAGAATTAGTTACAAAACTAGGTGTGAATCAAAATGAATGTGATATAGAAAAAATTGCGGGACAACAGGAAATACAAGATCTGCATGAAGCCATGAATAAAATAGAAAGAGTAGCTAAATCTATGATGTCTCAAAAAGAAAAAGTGTCTATGGAATATGTATCTGATCTTGTAGAAGCTATGGCAAGTGTACAATCAATAGCAGATGAATTGGTTGATATGGGATATTTGCAAATGCCTTCTCCTAGCATTGCTGAAACGGAAGAAACTGTGCCTGAATTAGGTTCTTCTGGAAAAGTTATGCCAAACATGGGAATAGGTGGAGGAATCCCATCAACTCCAATTCAGCCAGAGCCTCCTGCCCCTGTTGGCGTTAGTTCAGAAAACTTTGGAAATCTAGGAAGTGTTACCTTACCAAAAAAATCAGATATAAATTCGAAAAAAATAAAGGAAATTAATACAGAAGTAGAGAATGGTTTGTGGAAGAAGGATTTCTTCGCCATCCGGAACAGGATGAGTATGTTGCAAAGTAACGTTTCTTTATTAGAAAAAAGTGCAAGAAATAATATCAGCAAGGAGCCTGAAAAAATGAGTGAAGAAAAAACTAAAATTACCACAGAAAAGGTAGCTAGTGTGGATAATCCTACAGATGTTATCACTGAAAAACAGATGGATAAATCTGATCCTGTTGTAGTAGGAACCGGCGAAAGATGGGGTGATGGGCCAGAAGTTATTACAGAAAAACAATTAGATAAGCCGACCCAAAATAAAAATCCTAATGAAACGACCAGTGAAAGTCCTCAGGAAAGACGTGGAACCTACGACGTGATTACAGAAAAACAAATGGCTAGTGTAGATAGTGGATATGTAACTCGTTGGAACGATTGGCCAGAAGTTATTACTGAAAAACAATGGACAGATGTTAGCAGAATGATAGGATCTAAATTAAGTGAAAGTCAAGAAAATATTATATCTGAAAAACAACTAGCAGATTTTAGGACCAACCACAGATTTACTCAACCTGTAGATGTTATTACAGAGAAACAGCTTGATAAGGATGATTTATTTTCTCGCCCAGAACATCAAAGATGGGCTTATTCTTTTGACGCGAAAAAAACCGCTTCTGCTGTTATGGCTGCAATGGCAGATACTATAGCATATTATGGAAAAACCCCTAATGAAATAATCAAAGCGGCTAAAACTATCAATAATACTGTAGAAAACAAATCTAAAGCTGCTTTTTTGATTGCTATCAATAGCCTTCCCCATAAAGACGAAGCTCGTAAATCGGAAATGGATAGAATGTTTTATTTTTCTAAATTAGCAGCTAGTGAAATTAAGGCTCCTGGAACTATTGATTCTATAATTATTGCCTTAGCAGATAATGCAAATAATATTAGTGCTGACGATTTAGTAGAAGCGATATCTGTAGTCGCATCAAACGATAAAGCATTAGAAAAGATCGAGAAAATGGCTTCTGAAAAAATGGTTAAAAATCCAGAAGACTATACTCATATTACAAAGTCTGCTCAATTAACAGATGCCATTGATGATTTAGATCGTCCAGAAGATGGTCTTTATCAGGTTAATGCCACAATAGAAGAAATAGGCGTTGATCTTAATGAAAAATCTGCTTTCTTAGCAGCGACACATAAGATCGCCCAAAAAGCTATTAATGATAATAACGTAAAAATAGTTGTTACGGCGGTTGATACTAATAAAGATAAAGGAACTGTTGTAGCAACTGCTAAAGACATCTCTAAGCTAAATGAGAAAGAACAAAAAATATATGCCCAATTCTTAAATCCAACTTTTAAAGATAATCAAACAGAAGATTTCTATTCAGATATTCTTGGTGGAGATGAAGAGTTTGTTGAAGATCCTAATGATATTCAACCTCTTCCTCCAAATGCTTTTTCAGAAGTTGATGAGGAATTAAGCAGGTCTCCAAAAGAACTTATGCCCGTTGCTTCAACCAACGCAGAAAAAAGGAATGCGATGGTAAAAGAAGCTCAGATGTTAGGAGGCGAAATGGGTGGAGGAGTTGGTGGTGGAACAACTATGCCACAACCTCCAGCAGCCGTGCCAGGTGGGGCTCCTGTACCTGGTCAACCGATAGAAAGTTTTGAGACATCTGATATGGAGACAGGGATAGACGAAAGTGTAGAAGAATCACTTGAGCCTAAACCACCTGGTTCTTTCTGCGGTGTTTGTAAATCAGATGACGTAGATGTTTTACAAGGAAAAACAAAATGTAATAATTGCGGGAGTACCTGTACTGTTAAAGTATTGGCGGAATGGGATAACTTTGCCGGAGTAACTCCAAGCGAAAAAGATACAGAAATAGAAACCGAAGAATTCGCTGAAGGCGAAGGATTCGAGCTACCTGAAGGTGAAGAAGCACCGGTCGAACCTATGCAAGCTCCTATTGCAGCAAAAACGCAAAACAGAGTTGTAAAAGTTGCGTTAATGTCCCAATTAACTCCAGAGACAATGAAAAAAGCTTCTGATCAAGGCATAAAGTTAGGAACCGTAAGTCCAATAACTGGTTCAGAAAATACATTGGATCTTGGAAAAGGAAAACATATCTGTTTGGATACCGGTAAATTATATACAGTTGCTTTTGCTGTTAACAAGAAAAACCCAAAAAATATTTATGCTCAATGGGAATGGGATTCAGGCAAAATAGATAATTGCAATGGATGCTCCAGAGCTAAAACAATATTTGTAAAAGCACTTTCGGAATATGGAATTGAAGAAGACAAGTTCGATGCTTTATCCCTTAAAGAAAAAGGCGATACAATTGTCGCTATGCACGAAAAGGGATTATTAAAAGAATCGAAAAAAGATGCCAATGCTATTTTGAAAGGCGAAAAGAAAATTGACAAACAATCTGATACAGCAATTAATATGTATAAGAAAGCAAGTGTTAGTCTTGGTAAAGATTTTCCAATTGAAAGTTGTATGGAAAAACTTGCTAGAAGATATGGTCTCCATGCTGTTGCTTTAAGCGGTCCATGTGAAGGTCAATCTCTATGCGAATGCGTATGTAATAGCCTTAAAAAGGCAGATGTATATTCTCACGGATTAGCTATAAAAGTAGCTAGTATTTGGGGAGATAAACCAGGGTCGATAGAATGTATTGAAGATTACGTTAGACTTGGATTCGATCTTAAAAAAGCTTCTACAGTTTGCCAAGGACTTAAAGATAAGTATGCTCAATTTGAAGATAGATTTTCAGAAGAGCTAGGCAATGTTATAGATGATTTAGACGAAGATGAAGATGTTGAAGTGGTAGAAGTAGAAGATTTCGACCCCTTTGATAACGAAGAAGAAGGGATAGAAGAAGTAGAATTTGGTCCAGAAACAGAGGAAATGGCAATAGAAGGTCCTGTAGAAGAAGGATTAGGCAGCACCGTAACAGTTGAATTGCCTATAGAAGTTGTTGAAAAAATAGACGAAGCTTTGGATGTTGCTTTAGGCGAGAACCCGGAAGAAGAATCTGTTTTGCCAGGAGAAGATATAGAAGTAACTGATGAGGAAATCGAAGCGGTAGAAGAAGGAGAAATAACTCCAGAAGAGGCATCAGATGTCGAAACCACAGATATTGAAGAAGTTACAGATGGTGTTGTGGAAGATACCGTGGAAGACGAGTTGTCAGAAGATGTAGAAGATTGCAAATTTATAAAAAATAAAGAAGGATTTGGAGATGGAACCGAAGAAGAAGTAGAAGATCAGAATCGTCAATTTGTGGAAGGAACCCCGGCAATGGCAAATACAGAATTAGACATGGAAAAATTAGCATCAGAACAAGCTTTAATGCGACCCGGCAATATTGGAAGAACTGGTCGAGTTAATAGCATGGATTTAGAATCAGTTATTAATTATTTGAATAAGTCTGCTGCTGATGTTAAAAGCCGTTCTGCTCAAGAAGTTGCCAAAGATACAATAGATTTTACAGGACAATCCGCAATTGGAGGAGAAGAAGAGTTTTCGGCGGATAGCCCCCAGATTCCAGATATTGGAGATAAAGCAAAAATGGGGAAAGAAGATCCCCCAAAAGCTGAAGTAGCAGATGTTTTCACCGGTCCTGCCCAAATAGGAGAAGAAGAATTAGATTCTGAAATCTCTGATGTTGCAACAGGCGGAGATAAAGGACAAGGAAAGCATGACCGAGTTGTTGCTTCCAATAATTATAGAGATAGGTTAAGTTCTTTAGCCGAAAGAGTTATTGAAGCTCAAGAAAAAAAAGTAGTTAGGAAACAAGATCAAGATGAAGAAGAAATCAAACCCTATCAAGATCATAGTTTTATAGGGAAAGAGGAAGAAAGTATTGGAGCCGTTCCTACACCGGCTGTTGCTAAGGATCAAAATGTTCCAACAGCAGGACCAGATGGTGGTTTCATCGGCAAAGAAAAAGAATCTCTTGGTCCTAAACCAACAGAAAAAGATACACCAAGTATCCCTGCTAAAGATGATAGAATCGGCGGGGAAAAAGATAATGAAAAATTGACTCCTGAACATGATAACGAAATGACAGGAAATCAAAAAGTCAATGTAGCTGCAAGTAGCAGTTCGAAATCCAAACTTCGTAATGAAGCAGCGTTTAGAGTTGCAGGTCGCATGCTTGAGAAAAGAATGATTAAAGCAAGCGAATTGTCAACTAAAGTCGCGGAATTGTCAAGATACGAAGTTGAACAGCTAAAAGATTTTGAGAAAAATATTTTTAGCGGGCAAAAAGGATTACAAACATTGTCAGATGGGGCAGAGCATCCCATGGTTATTAGCGAAAAAAGTACAGCTAAAGAAAACCAAAAGCGTGCCAAAATAGAATTAACTAGTAAGCTTGAAGGCATGTTCTCTCTTTCTGATAGAAATGCCGCCGCAGATGCGGATGATACAATTCAGTTAAGAAAAGCTTACGGAAGGTAAAAGTATAGGAGAATAAGAAATGGCTCTTATTGAGATTTATCATGTTGTTGCAGATCAGTTGCCTGTA